>ODAI014004130.1_pt1 | contig 16619 bp, 13 predicted proteins | sample 1539321 | NCBI WGS metagenome assembly ODAI01 (sample SAMN02144231, study PRJEB22623) | gut metagenome | biome: sheep rumen | host: Ovis aries | place: New Zealand | reverse complement strand
TTGCCAAGCGCGTGGCCATAGCCATCAAGAAGGCTTTCCCCTGCAAGAAGGTGGCCCAGGTGGTGCTGGGCCTGGAGGTGGCCCATGCCCACATCCATCTCATCCCCATGCAGAGCGAGGCTGATGCCGACTTCCGTCGCGAGAAGCTGAAGCTCAGCGAAGAGCAGTTCAAGAATATTGCCGCCAAGATTCAGGCAGCCTTCAACAGTTAAAGCACGGAGCTCATGATAGGTGTCATTTTAGCAGCCGGCATGGCTAAGCGACTGCGCCCGCTGACCGACGAGCGGCCCAAATGTCTGCTGAAGGTAGGCGAACGCACCCTGTTGCAGCGCACGGTTGATGCCATGATAGCTGCCGACATTCAGGAATTTGTGGTCGTGACGGGCTATCGCGGCGAGATGATTCGCCAGTTTCTGACCGTCCACTACCCTGCCCTTGCCATCCACTTCATCGACAATACGGACTACGAGCACAACAACAATATTTTCTCGTTGTGGATGACGCGTACCTATACCGACGGCAAGGACTTCCTGCTGATGGATAGCGACATCCTGTGCGACCCAGAGGCTGTCAGGCGCATGGTGGGTCAGCCCGACACCGCCTTGGCCCTGAACCGCCACGAGTGCGGCGAAGAGGAAATCAAAATCATTGCAGACGCAGAAGGCCGCATCACCGAGTTGAGCAAGACCTGCAGCATCACCGATGCCATTGGCGAGTCGGTAGGCATTGAGCGCATCGGAGCCGACTATTCCACCACCCTTTTCCAAGAACTGGAACAGATGATTGAGCACGAAGGACTCATCGACATCTTCTACGAGCGGGCCTTTGAGCGGCTGATTCCTCAAGGCCACTACTTCCGCGTGGTCGACACCACCGACCTCTTCTCCATTGAGTTGGATACGGTAGAAGACTTCGAGCGAGCCCAGGAGCTGATTCCCGCCGAACTGTATTAAAGAGCTAACACTTTACGATAGACATCCATCACCTGTCCGGCTACGTCCAAGCCCTCAAAGCGGCGTACGTAGTGCTGGCTGCGATGGATTCTTTCGTCTCTGTCGGCAGCGCCTTTCAGCAGACTGCTGACAGCATGGGCCATACCCTCGGCATCATCAGGCGAGACATAGAGACTGTCGGGCCCGCCAGCCTCCTCCAAACACGACCCCGTACAGGCCACCACCGGCAGCCCGCTAAGGATGGCTTCAATAATCGGAATGCCAAAGCCCTCATAGCGAGACGGATAGACGAACACCTCGGCCATCTGATAGAGGGCGGCCAGCGACTCGTCCGACACAACGCTCAACAGGTGGACGCGATGGTTATCTTGGGGAAACTGCTTCACATAGTCAGTCTGCCGCCCCACTGCCACCAGGTGAACGTCCTGCGGCAGAAAGTCCAGCGCACGGATGGCCAGCAACAGATTCTTACGGCGCTCTATGGTGCCCACGCTGAGAATGAAGCGTGACGTAAGTCCAAACTGATGGCGAACACGAGCCAGCGCAGACTCAGAAACACGTTCAGCAAACCGGGCACTGCAGCTCTGGTAAATCAAGTCTATCTTATCGGCACTCACCCCGCCCAGCTCCATGACGTCGCGCTTGGTACACTCGCTGATAGCTATGATGCGATCGGCCTCGCGGCAGGCATTCCGAAACTTCCAGGCGTAGAGCCGGACGTCCGGCCAGTGATAATATTCCGGATGGCGCAGGAAAATCAGGTCGTGTATCGTCACTACGCCTTTGATGCCGCCACGTTGCAGTCCGTGCGGCAATTCACCCGTCAGTCCGTGATACAGCTGCACACCATCACGCTGCATATCGCCGACGATACCCTTCCCGATGCGCCACAGACTGCGCTGAAACCCCAGTGAGGCCTGCGAATAAGCAAGACTCAGCTTCGGCGAAGGGAGCAACTTGGCGCGCAGCTCGTCACGCCCCCGGTCGGGAGCATAGAGCCGAAAGTGCCAGTCGTCAGGGCACCGGGCCGCCAAGTCGTTCACCAGAGTCCGACCATAGTTGCCCAGTCCGGTGGCATTGCGCACAATGCGCTTGGCATCCATTCCTATTATCATCTCTGCCATCGGATGCAAAGGTACGAATAAGTGTGCAAAATGCCAAATTTATTTGTGCATACTTTTGCTCATTTCATTTTTTATGCTTACCTTTGTCGCCCGGAATTGACACTTTACACATACCAAACAACAATTTTATCCTATGAAATTCAAATCATTGATGATGACGATGCTGGTCATGATGTCGGCCACACTCGTATCATGTATCACAACGGACAACCCCGCAGGAGAGAGTCCGATGGGCATCAAAGCAACAGAAGTCAGCAATCTCACCCCCGACTTCATTGCCTCGGTAAGCGGCATTGAGGAAGGCCAGGAGTTTAAGTCGGGCGACACCTTCACACTGACACTCACACCTGGCTTCAACCTGTGGAGCGGCTTTGCCTCCTATCATGCCGAGCACATCCACGTCCATGTGGGCGACAAGGTCTACATGCCTGAAATCTCCCTGGGCGAAGACGAGTATCTGCAGGAAATCAAGATGGAGATTCCCGTGCCCGACAAGCCCTTTGGCGTGGTGGTGGCCTACGCCGTGCAGCAGCAACTAGACCCCAACGGCTTCACCATGCGACTGGAAGACAACGCTGACGGTGTGCAGCTGTTTGGCGTCAGCCAGGAGCAGAAGTACAAATACTTCGACTGCTATCTGCGCGTTCCCGAGGCCTACACCATCGACAAGCTCGAATACAAGATGGGCGACGGCGAGTGGCAGGCTATCACCGAGGAGTTCGGAGGCTGCATGTTCTACCGCACAGAAGTAGACAACGTCTACCAGGTATCCATTCGTCCTGACTACCAGAATGTGACGGGCGACGTAACCCTCCGGGTTGCCGGCACCCAGCACCAGCGCAGCAAGATTACCTGGAAGAACACGGAATTCATCAACACCGACGTTCCCGAAGGCTACCAGCCCAACATACTGCCCGAGAGTGCCGTTGGCGGCGAGCAGGTCATTGCCCAGTTCTACACCAAGGACGACTACTATCTGGCCGGTGCTACGGCTAACGTAGACGGTGTCACCCCCGAATGCCGCTATCGTGCATACGTGGTGTTTACCATGCCTGAGCAGGACGTGGAGATCACCCTCGACTTCAAGGAGAAGATTCCCGTCGCCTACGAAGCCAGCAGCCATATTGCCAAGGCCGAAATCTACAGCGATGGCGACATCTACTATGGCGTACCAACCGCCAAGGCCATTCCCGGCGACTATGTCTACCTGTTTGTCAGTGCCGAACCGGGCTTCAAGCCTGCCAAGGCCATCAACGACCAGAACGAGCAGTCAGACTTCGCCATCTACGGCGAAGGACTGGACACCTACAGCTACTATGCTCCGGTACACGTTCCCGAGAACGCCACCTCTATGACCGTCAAGGCTGAAGTCGTTGCAGCCCACCAGGTCAGTGGCAACAACGTAGTGTTCAGCGGCGGCCACAGCTTTGCCGCCGGCGAGACCGTCAGCTTCACTGTAGCAGTGCCCGCAGGTCAGAAGATTGACCAGGTGACTGCCACTGATGCCAATGGAACCAACGTACCCGTCACCATGGACGGCACCTACGGCACCTTCACCATGCCCGATGCCGACGTGACCGTAACGGTGACCTTCAAGGAAATCGACCCCAGCGAACAGGTGACCATCACGGCCATCTATGATGAGGACCAGTACAGAGTGTACTCGCAGAGTGAAGCCTACTACGGCTCCATCACCAGCGACGGCATCACCGTCCCCACGGGCACCACTCTCTACATCAGCATTCAGGACGACTATGGCGAGCCCTTCTGGGTAGGTGTCAAGATTGGCGATGACGTCCAGTACATACAGGCCCAGGAAGACGAAGACACGGGTGAATACACGTTTGGCCGCAGCTTTGTGTTCTCTGCCAACAGTGTCATCAAGGTCGGCGCTTCACAAAATGCCGTAGCATTCTGAGATTCTCCATACAGGTATGATTTACTTAGAGGATGTGTCGCTACAGGCACATCCTCTTTTTCAAAAAAAGGGGAATAAGATTTGCTTATAACAACAGAATTTCGTAAATTTGCATCCGTAATAACAAAAAACATTCAGAAGGCTATTATGAAGATACCGTTTTCGCCCCCCTATATTGACGACAGCGTCGTAAACGAAGTGACCAGCTCGCTGCGCTCAGGATGGATTACCACCGGTCCGAAGGTGAAGGCTCTGGAAGAGGAAATCAAAAAACTGACCGGCACCCATGAGGTGCTGTGCGTCAACTCATGGACCACTGGAGCCATCATGACGCTGCGCTGGCTGGGTGTCAAGCCCGGCGACGAGATCATCATCCCTGCCTACACCTACTGCGCTACGGCATTTGCCGTATTGTGGGCTGGAGCCAAGCCCGTGATGGTGGACTCAGGCGACGACTTCAACATCTCGGTAGATGCCATCCGGCAGGCCATCACGCCAAGGACGAAGGCTATTATCCCCGTGGATATTGCCGGATGGCCCTGCGACTACGGGGCCATCATGACACTGGTCAACGAACCGGAAGTGAAAGCCATGTTCAGACCGACATCACCGGTAATGGAGAAGATGGGACGCATCACGGTCATCAACGACTCAGCCCACTCCATCGGTTCCCACTACGGCGGGCGGTTCTCGGGTACGGAGACGGACATCGCCATTTTCTCGCTGCATGCCGTCAAAAACATCACCACGGCCGAGGGTGGTGCAATCTGTCTGAACATGCCTGAGCCCTTTGACAACAAACAGCTATATGCAGAACTGCGCATGAAGGCACTGAACTGTCAGACCAAGGATGCCTTCACCAAGAGCAAGGCCGGCGGCTGGCGCTACGACATCGTGGGCATGGGTATGAAGGCCAACATGGCCGACGTGAATGCTGCCATCGGTTTGGCCCAGATCCGTCAGTACGACAAGCTGCTCCAAGAGCGCAAGCGCATTTTCAACGCTTACACCGAAGCCCTCAGCCAAGAGCCGTGGGCCATCACGCCGCCCATCATGAAAGACGGGCGCGAAACCTCTTACCACGTCTATGCCCTCCGCATCAAAGACATTACGGAAGAACAGCGCGACGAAATCATTGCAGAGATTTCCAAGAGCGAGGTGGCTGTCAACGTGCATTTCATTCCGCTACCCATGCTGACCCTGTTCCGCGACCTTGGCTACGACATCAAGGACTATCCGCAGGCCTACCGCAACTATGCCCACGAGATTTCGCTGCCCTGCTATCCGCAATTGAACGAGGAGATGACTGCCCACGTTGTCCAGACCGTCATCAACGCCTATCACACCGTCATCGGCTAAGCATGAGAGAAGAAGGACAAAAAATCTCGGTAGTCATCAACACCTACAATGCCCAGCAGCATCTGGAGAAGGTGTTGGAGTCGGTCAAGGACTTCGACGAGATCGTGGTGTGCGACATGGAGAGTACGGACCATACCCTTGACATTGCTAGGCGCTACGGCTGCAAGACAGTGACCTTCCCCAAGGGAGACCACAAGAGTGCCGAACCCGCCCGGACCTTCGCCATCCAGTCTGCCTCCAGCAAATGGGTGCTGGTGGTGGATGCCGACGAGATCATCACTCCCGAGCTGCGCGCCGTGCTCTATGCCGAGATAGCCAAACCGAATTGTCCCGCCGGCTACTACATTCCCCGCAAGAACCTGTTTATGAGTATGTTCGTTCGCGATTTCCATTACGACTATCAGTTGCGCTTCTTTATTCGCGAAGGAACTGAGTGGCCACCTTACGTACACACCTTCCCCACCGTGCAAGGCCGCGTGGAGAAGCTGAAGGCCGGCAACGAGGCCTGTATGCTACACCTCATGGACGAGACGATGCATGAGTATATGGAGAAGATGAACCTTTACACCGACAACGAGGTTGAGAAGAAGCGCAATCGTGGCTATGGTGTAGGTGCACTGCTATGGCGCCCGCTCTGGCGATTCTTCAAGAAATACTTCATGGACGGCAGCTACCGCATGGGCACCCGCGGACTCATCCGGGCCGGAATGGCTGCTGTCTACCAGTTTATCCTGGTGTCAAAAATCATCGAGAAGCGGTATCGCGACTGACGAAGGAACGCTGGTCATGATACTGCCGATAGGGCAGGTTATAATCCAGATAGAAGAAATTATGCTGCCGCTGATGGTCATGGGGCGGAACCACCATGTAGTCGCCATATTTCTGGCGCAGATATTCATCATAGTGTTCAACACCCATCACTTGATGACCTTCGAACTGGAAGGGCTGCGGAGTACCCAGGACAGATTTCTTCATGATGCCTTTCACACCGTCATCATAGTCGAGCACATAGTCTGACTGCTCGTAGTCGTAGGCCAGATAGGCCGCCCGCAACTGCCGTCGGGCCCACTCATGAGTGAAGAGCCGCCGGATGAGGAGTACAGGCCACGCACTGGGACCGCGACCGTGCTTATATGGATCGCGGTGCAGGAAATAGAGCAGTTTGTCCAATGCCTTATAGCGCGCCACAGCCAAACGGCGCATCAAGGGATTGGCCGACATGCCGTCAATGGGGAACACGTCGATATAAATGCCTGCCACGTAGTCGCTGTGTTCGCGCTCTATCAGCGTAGTACTGCTGTCCACCACCTTGCCGAAACCTCCCGGGAAGGTGGCACTGGTTTCAATAGACAATGCTTCGAGCGGCTGAGGCAGCCATTCTTTGGCATGATACATCAGACGGTCGTAGTCAGGACGTGGCATACAGATGTCCATGTCATCATCCCAAGGTATAAAACCGTGATGGCGCACTGCCCCCAGCATGGTGCCCGCCCAGCAGTAGTATTTCAGATGGTGCTCACGGCAGACGCTGTCTATAGCCAGCAGAATCTGCAGGATATGTTCGTGCAAGGTCTTAATATCGTATGAAGCCATTTTGTTATAGTTTTAAATAGGCTTCAAAGGTAGCACAAAATCATGAAATAGCAAAATATATTGCAAATAAATTGGCTTTTTGCACACTTATTCGTACCTTTGGCCCATGGCCGAAGGTACTTTCTTTCGACAATAAAAATAAAAAGGGTTTTATTTTGTATTGTTCTCACTTATTCGTACCTTTGCAGCCATGAATCGCAAAGTATTCCATATCGTATCCAACAAAGAATGGGGCGGCGGCGAGCAATACGTCTACGACCTGAGCCAGCGCCAACGGGCCGACGGCATCGAGGTAGGCATCTTCTGCAAACCCGTTGCTGCCATCAGCAGCAAATTCGAAGAAGCAGGCATCAGCGTGATGCCACTGTCGCTGGGCGGTGCCATGGATGTCAGGAGTGCGTGGCAGATGGCTAAGGTCATCAGTCAGGCAGGCCCCTGCGCCATTCATGCCCATAACTTCAAGGATGCCTTTACGGCCTGTTATGCACGCAAGCTGAGCAGCAACAAGCAGGTACGGGTGGTGATGTGCCGCCATCTGACGCGGACGGGGAAGAACAGCCTGCTCTACCGATGGCTGTACAGCCAGTTAGACTGTCTCTGTTTTGACTCGCAGCTGTCGAGGGACATGTTTCTCAGCACCCACCCCGCCATCGACCCCGACAAGATGACCATTGTGCATACCAGCATCGTGGTTCCTGCGAACGTAAAAACCGTTGACCTGCGACGGGAGCTGGGCATTCCTGCCGACACCGTTATCGCCATGTATCACGGACGGTTAGACCCAGAGAAGGGACTTGACACACTGATGGAGGCGGCAGAAAAGGTGAAGGAGCTGGATTTCAGGCTGATACTCATCGGACGTGGCAGCGAGGCATATACCGCTCACCTGCAGCAACTCATCCGTGAGAAAGCACTCAGCCAGCAGGTGCTGTTGGCAGGTTTCCGCCATCCAGTGCTGCCATACGTGGCTGCTGCCGATTTTGGCATTCTGGCCTCAACAGTTCGCGAAGGCTGTCCCTTGTCACCTCAGGAATACATGTCACAAGGCCGCCCTGTAGTAGTGACCGACAATGGCGGACAACGGGAATACGTCGTTGACGGGAAAAACGGACTCCTGGTGCCACCGGGTGATGTCCAGTCACTGGCAGATGCCCTCCGGCGGATGATCAGCGATGCCAACCTGCGGCAGCAGTTGGGCCGACAGGCCAAGGCCGACTTCGACGACCATCTGAACTACGAACACTATTACACCCAAATCCATCGCATCTACGAATAATGTACTATTTCATCTCCATACTCTGGCATTTGCTGTCCTACCTGCCCCTACGCATCCACTACGTGCTGAGCGACATTGTATATCTTATCCTCTATAGGATGGTAGGCTATCGTGTAAAGGTGGTAAGGGGCAATCTGGAGGCTTCGTTCCCGGAAAAGACTGAACAGGAGTTGCGGCAGATAGAGCGTCGCTTCTACCACCGACTGTGCGACTACTTTGTGGAGACGGTCAAGATGCGAACCATGAGCCGCAAGGAGATGCAGCGGAGAATGGTGTTCAAGGGTACTGGGCTGGTGAACGAATGCGTCAACGACGGCCAGTCGTGTGCCGTCTATCTGGGACATACCTTCAACTGGGAATGGATTACATCGCTCCCACTGTGGGTCACAGACAAGGCACACTGCGGACAGTTGTATCATGCCTTGGAGAATCCCACCTTTGACCGCTTGTTACTAAACCTTCGCCAACGTTGGGGAGCAGAGTGCATCGCCTTGGTAGACATTCTGCGTAAGACCGTCGAGTACAAGCGGAAACAGCAGCCCACCGTCTTTGGCTACATCGGCGACCAGGTTCCCCACTGGAACAACATCCATCACTGGTGCCAATTCCTAAACCATGACACTCCCGTCATGACGGGCACCGAACGTATCGCCATCAAGAATCATCAGGCACTGTTCTACCTGCATATCAGGCAGGTCAGGCGAGGCTATTACGAGGCTACCTTCCGCCTGATGACGCGCACACCGGAGACGCTCAAGGAATATGAAGCCACCGACATCTATTTCCGGATGCTGGAGGAGAACATCCGCGAGCAGCCAGAACTATGGCTCTGGAGCCATAACCGCTGGAAGCGGACGCGAGAGGAGTTCAACGAACGCTTCCAGGTGGTCAACGGAAAGGTAGTACCCAGAGAGGGTATGGAATAAAGATAACAATAAGCAGACAGAGATATGATATTTGTAAAAGGCTCAGGATGGATGTGCAACAACATCCTACAGTACGGACACTTCTATGCATGGGGCAGAGAACACGGGCGGAAGACCATGTCGATGCGCTTTGCCTATAAATTCCAGTATTTCCACATCTGCAACACACCGAATCACAACTTCCTGACATACACTCTTGCCAAGTATGCAGCGAAATGGCGACTCATACCCACACTGGAGTTCAACGAGGAAGGCATGAGCACCGCAGCTCACGAACAAGTGATGCTTAGCAGGAAGCATGTTGCCGTGATTGGCTGGGAGGCGCGTTGGTACGACCTGTTCCTGAAATATAAACAGGAGATTATCGACCTATTCGCCTTCAAGGAAACCGTCGCCAGGGCCTGCGCACCTGTCTTGGCAGAGGCTACGAAAGGTTCCTGCCGCCTGGGCGTTCACATCCGTCGCGGCGACTATGCGACATGGTACGACGGCAAGTATTTCTTCTCTGACGAGGTGTTCCTGAATCTGATCAAGCAGTTTGTCACTCTACACCCCAACACCACCGTCTACATCTGCGGCAACGACCCTTCACTCGACAGACAGCGGTATGGGCGGGAACTGAGCGGGACGAAGGTGATCTTCCCAAAAGGCAATGCCGCTGAAGACCTCTTCGTGCTGTCGCAATGCGACTACCTGATGGGGCCTCCCAGCACCTTCTCGCTGACAGCGTCTATGTACCACGACGCCCCACTCTACTGGATAAAGGATGCGGAAGCCCCGTTAACGGAGTCTTCCTTCGGACATTTCGACGAGCTGTTCAGGCACATCCTGTAATGTCACCTGAACCAATAGACCAGCCGCTTGTAGGCGTACTTCAACTTCCATCGGTAGTATTCAAGCGTACGAACCTGGCCGCCAATCGATGAAACGAAGGCACCATTGAAACTGCCTTGCGTAGCCAGACAAGGCTCACTCCACAGGAACTGTACCAAGCCCTTACCATAGAGGTGTACATAATAGTGGTCGACGGCAATGTCACACTGATGGGTCTTTACGTCATTCACGATGGCTTGTGCAGCCTTCTGGTTTATATAGAGGCAACCATTAAACCTAACTCTGCCATGAGGGGCTTCATAAAGCCGCTTACCACTGACTCGGCGTGAACGGGGAATAAACTGCAATGAGGAGTCTTCGTAAGAAATCAAGACTGGCTGACCGGCATAGTCACGACGACACTCCTCCATTGTCTGTTCAAAGTCATCCGCAAAATGAGGATGCAGCACGATGTCGTCTTCCATGACCAGTGCTCCTTCCAACTGATGGTCGACGATATACTGGCAGGCCAGCAGGTGCTTGATGGCACAACTCGTTGCCCCCGACTTGTTGTCCAGCTCACAGCCGGGCTGGATGTAGGTGCGTATCACCTCGTCAGTCAATTCGCTCTTATCGTAATCGAGGATATACTCCACCTGTCCAGGCCACGACTGAAGCTGTCGCTCCATGTGCTTTTTCCTGTCGGTCAGGTGCTTGGCATGAATCACTAATACGGTAGTCATATACTTCCTTTCTTCATCAAAAAAAACATCATGGTTGCAGCCGGTCCTGCGTCATACGTTCCATGTATTGCTGGATGATGGCCTTCACCTCCTGTTCCATCTCCTTGAACTTTGAACCTTGAACCTTGAACTTTGAACTTTCAAGGAGGTTATGCTGCATCAGCGAGTCGCTGAGGGCATAGACGGCCTTGGTCTGCTGTCCGTCGAACTGGAGCACATGTCCATGCTTCACATACTGGTAGATGCCGTTCAGATAGTTGACAGCCCAGGTGTCTTCAGCAGGCGTGTTCAGCAAGTCGATGCCGAAGGCGAAGTAGGGCTTCTGATAGTGCAGCATCCCCATGACGGTGGGCAGTATGTCTATCTGCTGGGCTATCTTGTCGTGCATCACGCCATCGGGCCGACTGGGGTCGTATATAATAATCGGTGAACAGAAACCGCCTATGTCGGTCTGATAGAAAGCATGGTCGCTCTGGTTGGTATGGTCACTGGTCAGCACGAAGATGGTGTTCTGGAACCACGACTGCTGGCGGGCCGTCTCGAAGAACTTACCGATGGACATATCCGTATAACGGATGCACTTGTGAATCTCGATGCCTTCCTCCGGATAGACGGATTTATACTGCTCCGGTATCTGGTAAGGGTGATGACTGCTGGCCGTAAAGACGGCTGTCATGAAGGGTTCTTTCATCTCCGACATCTTCAGGGCATAATACTGCAGGAAAGGTTCGTCCCAGATGGCCCACATGCCGTCGAAGTCGTCATCGCCACGGAAACGCGAATCCTCATTGAAATCTTCGCGGCCATAATATTCCTGGAAACCCGTAGAACGGGCAAAGGCCATAAAGCCCATCGAACCACGCTGGGCTCCGTGGAAGAATGCCGTCTCGTAGCCTTCACCAGCCAACAGCGAGGCCAGGCCGCTGACGTGATTCATGGATGCCGGCGTCAGGAAGAAGGGTTCCACGAACATGGGGATACTGGACAGGATGCTGGGCATGCCGTCAATGCTCTTGCGACCATTGCAGAAACTGTGGCGGAAGGTGGTGCTATGTTTTACTAACGAATCAACACAGGGGGTATAACCTTTGTATTGCCCGTTCTCCAAGTCTTGGTTCAATGCCCCGATATATTCACGTCCGAAACTCTCCACGATCAGCACCACCACATTCTTCTTCGCCATCGGCACGCTGTCGTTGGGGATATGGACAGGTGAATAGACGGCAGCCATTTCCTGCTGGCTGGCATAGTATTCGGGCACCACGAAGACATCCTTGCCGATGGTGCGATAGATGGAGAACGGGGTATTCAGCACAAGGGCAGCCTCGATGGGGCGGTCCACATACTGGTTGGCATTCGAGATGGTGATGGGACGCACGGCAGTGGCAAAGCCGCCCCGAATGCCAGCCACCACGAAGGGGGCAAAGGCTGCCAGCAACAACACCTGCGAGGGATACCACGTCCACCATGTGCCAACAGGAACGGCTTTGCCCGGCTTCCTGTACAACTTCCATAGCGCATACACCAGGATGACGAACAGCAGCACCAAATACCAGTGGTTGACCAGCTCGGTACCGATGACCCCCGCCAAATTGTTCTCGTTCCGGAACTCGCTGAATACCGTCGTCGTGGTACGTCGCATGGTGAAGCGGAAGTAGACGCAGTCGGCCAGGTTGATGACCAAGGCTACTGCATTGACCACCACATAGATCCACTGGGCCAGCCGTCGCCAGGGGGTCAGCAGGAGAATGGCTATATAGGGTATGTGGGTCACCAGAATAGCCGACGTGTCGAACACCAGGCCACCTCGCAGCATTTCCATCAGATGCGGCCATTCCAGATGTCCTTCGTAGAAAGAATAGTTCGACACCAAGAACACCAGACGCGCTATGAAATACACCACATAGGCCAGCAACAGGTTGCAAAGCACTGTGGCCAACGGCCTGAAATACGGAATGAACTTCTTGACTTTCATCATCATCATTGTTATCGTTTCTCTCCCAGTTTACTTAAATCCTCTGAGGCCATCTGCAGGATGCCCTTTGCAGTCCGAGCCAGTCGTTCAGCGTCCTGGGACGTCTTCGCTGTAATCCGTTCTGTCGTCAGGTCGTAGAGCATGAAACCGGTACTGTCTACTATCGAGATGCCATTGTTGAACATGTGGACGGCAAAGGGATAGCGATAGCTGCCGCTGGTGACATCGCGGCTGAAGCGATAGTCGGCATGACTGATGCCCATCTGACCCAAGAGGGTAGCGGGGAAGTCGCTTTGGTTACAGATCATGTCCAGCTTCCTGGGTTGCTTGACAGCCCCACCGGTCCATATCATCGGAATACGGTTGCGGTCAGGATGCTGCTCGTTATATTCATTGAAGTCGCTGCTGTGGTCGGGCATGAAAACGATGAGCAGATTGTCCCATTGCTTCGACTGCTTCATGTCGCTGAGAAAAGCCCCGATGCAATCATCCACATAGGAAAAGCCGTTGTACTGCCTTTCCTTATACTTGCTGACAGGCACATCCCAGGGTTCATGGCTGCTCAGGGTGGAAAAGCCTATCAAGAACGGCTTGCCGTCATCATGCTGCCGGACCAACCGGCTCAGGGTCTTGAAGGTAATATCATCCCGGACGCCCCATTTCGAAGTCGCCTGTTCTTCCTGCGTGTAGTCTTGCTTCCAGTGCAGCTGTTGGAAACCCGTACTGATCAGGTAGCCCTTCATCTTGGTGAAGTTGATGTCGCCGCCATAAAGATAGTCGGTAGCATAGCCCTCACGCTGCAGGCTGCGGGCTATGCCCGGAAGGCTGCCCACCCGACTGGACATCTTCATGACCGACATCGTGGGGAAAGACATGTAGCCGCTGAGCGCACACACCGTCCCCCGATCCGTGCGGTAGCTGTTGCCGTAGCAGTTGGTGAAGTCGACTCCCTCAGCAGCCGCCTGGCGAAGATGGGGCATCACATTCAGAAACATGCTGCCGCAACTCTCCAGCAGGATGACCACCACGTCAGGCCGGCGGGTCGTCAAGAGGGTGTCGCCCGGAATGCTCTCACTATCATAGAGCGACCGGGTCAGCTCCTGCACCTCCGTCTGGCTGTAGAAGTCGTAGAGTCTTACATCGTCAACCGTATTCTCGAAGGAGGCAAAGAAGGAGAACACCGGATTGACGGCGGAATGGTTCAAGAACTGGTTCTGCGAATAATACACCTGTCCGACATTGGTCGTCGACTCATCTATGCCTCCTCTGATGCCGATGACTATCAGGGGAATCATCAGAACGGCAACGACGGTGGCTGCAATACGATGAGCAGCAGCAGGAAAAACCGGAGTCAGTCTGTCGTAGAGCCAATAGATGACGGCACTGCAGACGACCACACAGACCAACCGGACCAGGACGTATCCGGTACTCACACTGGCCATCGCCTCCGTTGGCGTCTCTAAGTAGGAGAGGCACGAAGCATCTAACTTAAACTGCCAGAACTCATAGAGGCTCGTATCGGCGACGAAAGCCAATGAAAGCAGAAGAGCCACCATGACATAATAAACCCTGAATATCCACTTGGCAATGCCCACCCACAGCGATGCTGCCACCAACAAGAAGGGAACAGCCAGCAGATAGAGCGACATGCTGAAGTCTAAGGACAATCCGTAAAGCACCACTTGCCAGAAATCAGCCAAGGAGAGGTCATGGCCTGCACGGTTGTAGTACATGAATGCACCCTTGGCAGCCACAAACAGCATTACCGTGACTACGTAAAACTTCAACAGATAGGACGCCCTTTGCCTCATAAGCTCTGCATGTCGTTGAGTTTCTTGTAGTGACCGTCCATAGCCAGCAACTCCTCATGGGTGCCGCGCTCCACAATCTGTCCTTCGTGCAAGACACAGATCTCGTCGGCATTCTTGATGGTAGACAGCCGGTGGGCAATAGCTACGGTGGTGCGTGTCTTCATCAGCCGCTCCAGGGCATCCTGCATCAGACGTTCGCTTTCTGTGTCGAGTGCCGAGGTGGCCTCGTCGAGAATCAGGATAGGCGGATTCTTAAGGATGGCACGGGCTATCGAGACGCGCTGGCGCTGACCGCCCGAGAGTCGGCCGCCCCGGTCGCCGATGTTGGTATCAAACTGGTGTTCCGACTGCATAATGAAGTCGTAGGCATTAGCAATCTTGGCAGCCTCGGCTATCTGCTCGTCGGTGGCATTGTCGACGCCAAACGCGATGTTGTTGCGGAAGGTGTCGTTGAACAGGATGGCCTCCTGGTTCACGTTGCCCATGAGGGCGCGCAGCGAGGCCACCCGCACCTGCCTGATGTCCACGCCGTCGATGGTGACGCTTCCCTGCTCCACGTCCCAGAAGCGCGGCAGGAGGTCGGCCATGGTGGTTTTGCCGCTGCCGCTCTGCCCCACGAGTGCCACGGTGGCTCCGCGCGGGATGGTGAGGTTCACGCCATCGATCACCCAGTTGTCGCCATAGCGGAAGCGCACGTCGTTGTAGCGTATTTCGCGCTCCATCCTGGTGATTTCCACCGGGTGCTCGGGGTCGCGGATGGTGTTCTGGGCATTGAGGATTTTGTCGATGCGCTCCACGCTGGCCATGCCGCGCTGGATGTTGTAGCTGGCCTTGGAGAAGTCCTTGGCGGGATTGATGATGCTGTAGAAAATCACCATGTAGTAGATGAACGACGGCGCCGTGATGCCGGCCTTGCCGCCCAGAATGAGCGTGCCGCCAAACCACAGTACCACGGCGATGGTGGCCGTGCCCAGGAACTCGCTCATGGGGTGGGCCAGCTCGTAGCGGCGCTGCATGCGCGTGGTGATGGAGCGGTACTTCTCGTTCTCGGCGGTGAAACGGCGGCGCACTTTTTCTTCGGCGTTGAAGGCCTTGACAATGCGCAGGCCGCCAATGGTCTCCTCGATGTTGCTCAGCAGCACGCCCCACTGGTTCTGTCCCTCGAGGCTCACGCGCTTGAGTCGCTTGCCCACGCGCCCCATCACCAGGCCTGCCACAGGCAGGAGCACGAGCACAAACACCGTGAGCTGCCAGCTCACAATGATCATCATGGTGAGGCACACCACAATCATGATGGGATTCTTGAAAAGCATGTCGAGCGACGACATGATGCTGTTTTCCACCTCGGTGACGTCGCCGCTCATGCGCGCCATCACGTCGCCCTTGCGCTCATTGCTGAAAAACCCGATGGGCAGGCTCACAATCTTGCGGTAGATGGCGTTGCGCAGGTCGCGCACCACACCGGTGCGGATGGGGATCATGAAAAACGCGCTCATGTAGGCGCTGCCGGTCTTGAAAGCCGTCATCACCACCAGCGCCACGGCAATGGAGGCCAGTGCCACCGACTGGCCGTAGCGCTGGATAATCCACTGCACCGCGAAGTAGAAGTCATTCACCACCACTTGCTTGACGCTGCCGCTGCCCCAGGGCATGAACGAGTAGGTAGCAGTATTGATGCCGAAGAGCATCTCCAAGATGGGGATGATCAAGGCAAAGGAAAACAGCGTCAAAAAAGCCGCCAGAATGTTGAAGAACACATTCAGCACCAGCTGTTTTTTATAGGGCAGCACAAAGCGCCGGAGCAGACCGAAGAAACCTTTCATTCTTTCTTTTTCTTGATGGTGGCGTGATAAAACTCACAAAGTTACGAGTTTTTTCGTTGCCGCGCCCCACAATCGGCGTGAAAAAACGTTCAATCCATCTTCATGAAAGCGAAATACACCGCAAGGACGAGAAAGGTGAACGACACGAAGTGATTCCAGTGCAGCTGCTCGTTCTTGAAAAAAATGGTCACAAACACCGTGAAGATGGTGAGCGTGATCACCTCCTGGATCACCTTGAGCTGCATCAGCGAGAAGGGGCCGCCGTTGCCGGCGTAGCCCATGCGGTTGGCCGGCACCATGAAAGA
>ODAI013636711.1_pt1 | contig 16623 bp, 10 predicted proteins | sample 1539321 | NCBI WGS metagenome assembly ODAI01 (sample SAMN02144231, study PRJEB22623) | gut metagenome | biome: sheep rumen | host: Ovis aries | place: New Zealand | reverse complement strand
TAACTCGTATATGCAAAGCCTTGTGATTACAAGGCCTGATCAGAAGACGCTTGCATTATTTATGAAAAATTTTGTGGGAGCTTCAACAAGAGGAACCGAACCGATAATATATATGCTTCTTGTCCTGTCTATGATTCCGCCGATTATAGTATATATATTATTTTCAAAGAGTATAACCTCCCGTATCGTAATCGGAGCAGTAAAAGAATAACGGTAAAAAATAACGGTAAAAGAATATTTTTTATTCTTTCACCGTTATTTTTTGTTACTCTGTCTATTGTTATTTGAGTGTTTTATGCTGCGTGATTATCTTTGCAAGCTCGCTTGCGGTAATAGGTTTTGAGAAAAGATATCCCTGTAAAGTATCGCAAAGCTGATCCTGAAGAATTTCAAGCTGCTCCATACTTTCTACACCTTCGGCAACTACCGCAATATTCATCTGATGTGCAAGTGAGATTATAGTATTGGCTATATATTTGTCATTTTCGTTGTGACAGATATCATCTATAAATGATTTATCTATCTTAAGTGTATCGATAGGAAGCTGTGTAAGGTAATTGAAAGACGAGTATCCTGTACCAAAGTCATCCAAGGCTATAGCTACTCCGAGTTCCTTTATCTGATTGATAAGCTTAAGATTGTGTTCAAAGGATTGCATAAGAACACTTTCGGTAATTTCGATTTCAAGGTGCTTTAAGCTCATACCTGTCTTTGCAGGTATGGATTTAATAATATCTATAAAGTTTTCTTTCTTAAGCTGACTGGTTGAGACATTTACAGAAACCTTAAATGGTCCGTAACCGTTTTTGATTATTGTATTGTTAAACATACATGCTTCATAAAGTGCCCATTCACCAAGTTCATTTATCATACCGTTATCCTCGGCTATAGGTATAAATTCTTCAGGAGATACAAAACCGAGAAGCTCTGAATTTATACGCATAAGAGCTTCGTATCCGGTTATTTCACCGGTAAGAATATTAACCTGAGGCTGATAGAGCAGGTATACTTCTTTTTTCTCAATAACGCTTGTAAGCATCTCATCAAGCTCATTTTTTCTTGAAAAGTCATAATCCATAAAGCTGTCAAAGAATCTGTAAGCATTTTTACCGGAAGTTTTAGCACTGTACATGGCAAGGTCGGCATTTTTGATAAGCTCGTTAATTGAAAGTCCGTGCTCAGGGAAGAGAGCAACACCTATACTTGCAGATACATGAGCCGTTTCGCCTTCGAGGTCAAACGGCTGTTTTACTATATCGACAACATTTTGTGCAAATTGTTTTAATTCATCGGTGTTTTCATATGCTGATTTAAATACAAGGAATTCGTCTCCACCTGTTCTGGCAACGATATCATTTTCCTTTGCAAGGCTTGCCAATGTTGATGAAAACTGCTTTAAAAGCAAATCACCGTAATCATGACCGAGTGTATCGTTTACATTCTTGAAGTTATCAAGATCTATAAAGAATATGGCGTGTCGTTTTAACTGAGCACCTTCCTGATTAAAGATATCATATGAATATTTCATAAATGCAACTCTGTTATAAAGACCGGTTAATCCGTCATGATAAGCCAACTGTTCGATATAATCATAGTTTTTCTTTAATTCTATTTCGTTTGCTTCAAGTATTTTCTTGGATTCATCAAGCTCTTTATAGTTACCTGAGATGATTTCCATCATATTGTTAAACATATTGGCGAGCTCGCCGAATTCATTTTCTTCCTTAATGTCTGATCTTAAATCAAGATCGCCGTCTGCGGCCTTACGCATATCGTTTTTTAAAGAAATGATAGGATCGGTATATTTTTTTACAAGGAAGCTGCTTATAATAATTGCTATGACAAGTATGATAGAAAGAGTGATTATAAGTGTCAGTGGCAGAGTTGAAATTATAGCCTGATATTCACTTCCGTCCTGTTTGATAACATACAGCCAATTCTGTGAAGAGATACGATAAAAACCATATATATTTCTGACAGAAGAAATGTTTGTGCTTAAGAAACCGTTTATAGTTCCTTCATTAAGCACATTTTTTGCTTCTGCATGTATTTTTTCATCGGTTTCTTTGTTACTGTAATTAAAAAGGTATTCGCCATCAGACGAAAGAATAAAGGCAGAGCCGGACTCCGGCATAAATGCGCCAAAATAATCGGCAGGTATATTGGAACGGATTATACCTACAATAGTGCCTTTAACTTTTATAGGAGAGATAATTTCGATGCTGTTATCATTTTTATTTATATTGGAAGAATTCATAATTATGGTATCATATATTTCCGTAACAGGTATATTCATATATTCTTCCCAGTCGCCGTTTGCTTCTTCATCTGAACTGGCAATCAGATATCCATTTATATCATACATATAATAATTGGTATAATACAAAGATTTTTTTTCAAAAAGCTCATCTACGTTATTAAGGTGAGTAGGAGAGGCTCCCGAAACCATACCATTGTAGCTTTCAAGAGCGATATTTTGAATCTGTGTAGAAGAAGCAAGACCTTCAGCTTCGGCAATCTGAACATCCAACTGTGCCGTAAAACCGTTTGCATATGTCCGGGCAAGATTGGCAGCAGAATCCTTTGCAAGATCCATATATTTGTTATAGGATATAATATATATCAGAATTGTCATAAAAATAATAGGTAAAGCTGACAATAGAATTAATGACAATCTTAGTGATTTTTTAATTGACATAATAATTTCCCCGCATTCTTAATTTGTGTTTTTATCAATTTTTAGTCATATAAATCTATTATATAGAAAAACAATATAATAATCAATCTGAAAATTATAATATTTTTGTTATTTTTATATAAAGAAAAGTTGATTTATTGAAAAATTTTGTGTATAATTAATTCATGTGCAGCCGTTTCCAAATAAATCGACTATATAACTTGCTATGCGGCGTTAAGAGTCGAAGTATTTGAAAACGGATGCACCGGTAACGTGTTCGTAAAAGGAGGAGAGATATGTTTGACGTATATTTTGGCAAATACTTGCAGGATATTGGGGTTATAAGTGAAGAAGAATATTTAGATATAATAGAAGCTAATCGTAAGAACAGAGTCAGACTTGGTATTATAGCGGTCAGTGATGGACTTATGACTGAGGAACAGGCAGATGAAGTAAACAGAATTCAGGCACAGCAGGATGCAAGATTTGGTGATATAGCTGTTGCAAAGGGCTATCTTACCGATGCACAGGTGGGAGAATTGTTAAAAAAACAGGGGGATTCATATTTATTACTTGTGCAGGAACTGTTGGAAAGAAACATTCTTTCGCTTGAGGATATACAAAAGCATATAAATCACTACAAGAAGTCTGAAAGATTCACTTCATTGGATATAGATGCACTTAAGAGCTCAGATATCGACAGTATTATACAGGTATTTATAAGAGAGATGCAGGTGCCTGCCGTTATTAAGGATTACCTGGCTCTTATGGCAAGAAACATGGTCAGATTTGTAGATAATAAAGTCAGATTTGAAAGAATAGAAAAGATATATACATATACCAATAAAAACATAGCAAGTCAGTCATTTACCGGTGATTATGAGTTGTTTATAGGAATTGGTGGAGCAGGAAACAAGATAATAGGCGAGTCATATGGTAAAGAGAAATTTGAAGAAATTGATGAGGATTGTCTTGATGCCGTATGTGAGTTTATTAATGTTAGTAACGGGATTTATGCATCTAAGCTTAGTCAGGAAGAGATTAAGATAGATATGCTTCCTCCGACTATGTATACAGATGTTACGACTATTGATACAGATGGTATTATGTTCTTACTTCCTTGTTTTATACAGGGACAGAGAGTTGACATAGTTGTATGTATGGAAACTAAGTGGCAGATTAAGTAAAGGTCTGATATAATAGGATCAATGAGTTTATAAAGATTAAGGAGAAGTTAAAGATGGCAAATATATTAATAGTTGATGATTCAAGAACTTCAAGAAGGATTTTGAGAGGAATCCTTGAAGAAGATGGTCATACAATTATAGGTGAAGCAAAGAATGGTCAGGAGGGTTATGATTTATATAAAGAATTCAGACCTGATCTTGTCACAATGGATATAACGATGCCGATTCTTACAGGAGTAGAGGCTTTAAAGAAGATTAAAGGTGATTATCCTGAGGCAAAGGTTATTATGGTATCGGCGGCAGGACAGCAGCATAATATGATTGAAGCTGTTCAAAACGGTGCGGCAGAATTTATATCTAAGCCTTTCGAAATTGAAGCAATTAAGAAGATTGTTAATAGTGTTTTAGAATCATAAATTCATATAATAAAATAAAAGGCACTCTTATAAGGAGTGCCTTTTCGTGTGATTTATTAATAATTATGTATATTGGGTAGCGGAGGCTAATATGATAGAAACTGTTGTATCGGTTGACCTTATGATTGAAGAAAAACTGAAAATAAAAAAGAACAGATTGGCTCCCGATGTTTTAACAGGAAAAGAAAAAAGACTTTGTATAGTGTCGGGGTTATATGGAGATGAACTTCAGGGACAGTATATATGCTATGAAATGATCAGAAAAATAAAAAAGGATTTTGATAAGTTAAAAGGTATTGTTGATGTATATCCATCGCTAAATCCCCTTGGTCTTGATTCCAGAACAAGGGATATTCCTGATTCGGATATGGATATGAATCAGACTTTTCCCGGTTCAAAAACCGGAGCGATAGGTGAGTATGCGGCATCATGCATTTTTGATGATATAAAGGGTTCAGATGTTTGCATAGATTTACATTCAAGCAATTTGTTCTTGCATGAGGTACCTCAGGTAAGACTAAATGACAAAAATGTAGATGAACTTTTACCTATAGCAAAGTGCCTTAATACCGATATGATTTGGATACATCCGAGTACTTCTGTCTTAAATGGCAGTTTGGCATATGCATTAAATGAAATAGGTACGCTTTCAATGGTTATTGAGTCAGGAACGGCATATAGAATAAATAAGGAGTATTGTAATAAAATTATAGATGGTCTGTTTATTCTTATGAAGTATATGGGTATATGGGATAATGAAACACCCAAACCACATGTTCCAAGCATTACAAATGATAAGGATATGATTTATATTAATTCCGAAAGCAGTGGTATTTTTATTCCGAATGTCAAGCTGTATGATAAGGTTGGCTTTGGAGACGAGATCGGAACAATAGTTGATGTAATAACAGGTTCGGTCGAGGAGGTTGTTAAAGCATCTGCCAATGGCATGATATGTTCCATAAGGGATTATCCGGTTATCGAAGAGGGATCTCTTATGGCCAGAATAGTAGGTGACGGAAATGAATAAAGAATTATTGTTCACAATGAATACATCTTTTAGAGGAGAGTATGAGATACATGGCTTTACGTATGGATATGGAGAAAAATCAGCCTGTATAGTTGGCGCAATGAGAGGAAATGAATATCAGCAGCTATATATATGTTCCCTTCTGGCCGAAAAACTGTCAGAGATAGAAGCAAAAGGAGACATAGCGGCCAATAAGCAGATACTTCTTATACCGACACTTAATTACAGCTCCATGAATGCAGGAAAAGTAAAGTGGATATCAGATGATTCTGATATAAACAGAGCATTTCCCGGGAATCATCAGGGGACTGCGACCAGCAGGATTGCGGCAACCATACTTGATATAGCTAAAGAGTATTCTTATGGGATACAGTTTGCAAGCTTTTATCTGCATGGGGAACTTGTGCCTCATATAAGGATGATGAGGACGGGCAAAGAAAGTAACAGTCTTGCAAATCTTTTCGGTATGCCTTATGTTGTCACAGGTATGAACAGGGCTTTTGATTCAGTTACGCTCAATTATAACTGGCAGGAATATGGGACACAGGCATTTTCGGTATATTCAAAGACGACAGACAGAATAGATGATGAGAGTGCACGTGTGGCAGTTTCTGCGGTGCTCAGATTTTTGACAAGAATGGGAATTATAAGATATGATTGCCATGGAGGATATATATCGAGTATAATAAGCGAGGATGAACTGGTATCTGCCAAGTCGGACAGTGCAGGCTTTTTTAGAAAGATTGCTCAAATCAATACGGAGGTTAAAAGAGGAGATTTGATAGCTGAAATAATCAATCCTATGGATGGAAAGATTAAAACACAGATAATATCTCCGACTGACGGTATAATATTTTTTGTGCAGGATGCATCGATGGTTTTTCAAAATACAGTATGCTATAAGATTATAAAAAGACTGCATCAGTAATCAATAAATTAAGGCAAAATATAAGTGCTTTAGTGAGATATCAGTATTTAATCATACTAAATAATCTAATTATAAAATAAATGACGGAAAGGAAAGATAAAATGAGTAAGGTTAGAAGAATCTACGTCGAAAAAAAGAATGATTATGCAGTAAGAGCAAAGGAGTTAAAACAGCAGTTCAAGGATTACCTTGGTATAAGGACAGAAGCTGTAAGAGTCCTTGTGCGTTATGATATGGAAGGAGTGTCGGATGAGACTTATGAAAAGGCAAAGGTTACTGTCTTTTCAGAGCCTCCTGTTGATATAATTTATGAAGAAAAATTTGAAATGGGAGACAATGATAAGTGCTTTTCCATGGAATATCTTCCCGGACAGTTTGATCAAAGAGCCGATTCTGCAGAGCAGTGTGTGAAACTTTTAAATGAGGATGAAAATCCTCTTATAAAATCTGCCACAACATATATAATATCAGGTGATATAAATGATGAGCAGTTAGAGGCTATAGAAGAGTATGTAGTTAATCCTGTTGATTCAAGAATTACCGACGAAACAAAACCTGATACACTGATTACCGTTTTTGAAGAACCTGCGGATGTTATAATATTTGACGGCTTTAAGGATATGGAGGAGGATAAGCTTAAGGAACTTTATGAATCACTTGGCCTGGCTATGACATTTAAGGATTTTCTTCATATACAGAAATACTTTAAAAAAGAGGAAAACAGAGATCCGTCTATGACTGAAATCAGAGTTCTCGATACATATTGGTCGGATCACTGTCGTCATACTACATTTTCAACTGAACTAACGGACGTAGAATTTGATGACGGTTATTACAAAAATGTTATTTCAGATACATATGACAGGTATGTAGGTGCAATGAAAGATATGTATAAGGACAGAGATGATAAATTTGTCTGCCTTATGGATATAGCTCTTATGGCTATGAAGGAATTAAGAAAAGCCGGAAAACTTGAGGACATGGAGGTGTCTGATGAGATAAATGCATGTTCTATAGTGGTTCCTGTTACTATAGATGGCGTAACTGAAGAGTGGTTGGTAAGCTTTAAAAATGAAACACATAATCATCCGACAGAGATTGAGCCTTTTGGTGGTGCTGCTACATGTCTTGGCGGTGCGATAAGAGATCCACTTTCAGGTCGTTCTTATGTATATCAGGCTATGCGTGTAACAGGTGCTGCTGATCCGACCGTTTCTCTTAAAGATACCATGAAGGGTAAACTTCCTCAGAGAAAAATTGTTAAGGTTGCAGCTCAGGGATATAGCTCATATGGAAATCAGATAGGTCTTGCAACCGGACTTGTCAACGAGATCTATCATCCGAACTATGTAGCAAAACGTATGGAGATTGGAGCTGTTATGGGAGCTGCTCCAAGGAGATGTGTAAAGAGAATGACTTCTGATCCGGGAGATATAATTATTCTTCTTGGTGGACGTACAGGAAGAGACGGCTGTGGTGGAGCGACCGGTTCTTCTAAGGCACATACCGAAAGTTCCATTGAAACCTGTGGAGCCGAGGTTCAAAAGGGAAATCCGCCTACAGAAAGAAAGATTCAGAGACTTTTCAGAAGAGAAGAGGTTGCTTCACTTATAAAAAAATGTAATGATTTTGGTGCAGGCGGTGTGTCTGTAGCAATCGGAGAACTTGCAGACGGACTTAATGTAGATCTTGATAAGGTACCTAAAAAATATGCCGGCCTTGATGGTACAGAGCTTGCTATATCCGAGTCACAGGAGAGGATGGCAATAGTGGTTGATCCTAAGGACGTAGATGCTATGCTTAACTATGCAAAGGAGGAAAATTTAGAGGCTGTTCCGGTTGCAGTAGTTACAAAAGAGCCAAGACTTGTGCTTAACTGGAGAGGAAAGGATATAGTAAACCTTTCAAGAGCATTTCTTGATACAAACGGTGCTCATCAGGAGACTGAGGTTAAAGTCAATATGCCTGATGAGTCTTCCAGGTACTTTGAAGAAAAGAAAGATACAAATGATATAGAAAAGCTTTGGCTTTCTGTTCTTTCTGATTTGAATGTATGTTCACAGAAAGGACTTGTAGAGATGTTTGATTCATCTATAGGTGCAGGAACAGTCACCATGCCTTATGGTGGCAAATACCAGCTTACACCTACACAGACTATGATAGCAAAGCTTCCTGTCTTAAAAGGTAAGACTGATACAGTAACCATGATGAGTTATGGATTTGATCCATATCTTTCAAGCTGGAGTCCTTATCATGGTTCGATATATGCAGTTCTTACATCTGTAGCTAAAATTGCAGCATCAGGTGGTGATGTAAGTAAGATAAGACTTACATTCCAGGAATATTTTAAGAGACTGGGAACGGATCCTTACAGATGGGGACAGCCTCTCGCAGCACTTCTTGGAGCTTATGATGTACAGATGGGACTCGGACTGCCTTCAATCGGTGGCAAAGATTCCATGTCAGGTACCTTCAATGATATAGACGTACCTCCTACTCTTTGTTCATTTGCGGTAGATGTAGCAAGCTATATGAACGTTGTGACTCCTGAATTAAAGAAAGCAGGAGATATTCTCGTTAAATTTAATATAGACAAGGACGCATACGATATACCAAGCTATCAGGATGCTCTTGATAAATATGGTAAATTATATAAAGCTATACAGAACGGACTTGTTGAAGCTTCTTATGCTGTAGGCTTTGGTGGTGTTATAGAATCCGTAAGTAAGATGGCATTTGGTAATAAGCTTGGTGTTACGATAGAAGAGGCATATCCGGCAGATAAGTTATATTCTAAGGATTACGGTTCAATTATCCTTGAAATAAAAGAAGAAAACTTAGATGCTCTCGGAATACCTTGCATAGTAATCGGTAAGGTAACAAAAGAACCTGAATTTGTATATGGTGATACAGTTATATCCATGGATGCTGCGCTTTTTGCATGGACAGGAAAACTCGAAAAAGTATTCCCTAATTATTCAAATGTATCACAGGAAGATAAGATAAGTGATGACCTTAAGATTGAAAACGGAATTGTAAAGTCTTCAATTTATGATAAGGGAAGCATATTGGTAGCAAAAAGTAAGGTTGCAAAGCCAAAGGTATTTATACCTGTATTTCCGGGAACTAACTGTGAGTATGATTCTGCTAAAGCTTTTGAAAGAGCCGGTGCAGAGGTTACAACCATAGTATTTAAGAATCAGGATGCTCAGGATATCAGAGATTCGGTAGATGCATTTACAAAGGCCATAAGTGAGAGTCAGATAATAATGTTCCCGGGTGGATTCTCGGCAGGTGATGAACCTGATGGTTCAGGTAAATTTATAGCAACAGCTTTCAGAAATGCAAAGATTGCAGATGAGGTAATGAAGCTTTTAAATGAACGTGACGGTTTGGCTCTTGGTATCTGTAACGGATTCCAGGCGCTTATAAAGCTCGGACTTGTACCATATGGAGAGATAAGACCTCAGACTGATGATTCACCTACTCTTGCCATGAACAGTATAGGTCGTCACCAGTCCAAGATGGTTTATACAAAGGTTGTTACCAACAAGAGTCCTTGGCTTAAAAAAGCTGAGCTTGGTGGGGTATATACAGTACCTGTATCACATGGTGAAGGTCGTTTCGTAGCAAGTAAAGAGTGGATTGAAAAACTTTTTGCCAATGGACAGGTCGCTACGCAGTATGTGGATATAGACGGTAATCCTACAATGGATGAGTATTATAATGTAAATGGTTCTTATTATGCTATAGAAGGTATTACAAGTCCTGACGGAAGAGTACTTGGAAAGATGGCTCACTCGGAACGTAGAGGCGATGCTGTTGCAATAAATATATATGGTGAACAGGATCAGAAAATATTTGAGTCGGGAGTTGAGTATTTCTCATAATTTTATGATGACAAAATAAGGGAAAAATGGTATAATAACTGTGTTGTTTTAAGAGACTATGTTTTGCTTTTTTCTGCATTATAGTATAAATATTACGTCGGGAGAGTATAGATATGGGGAAGATTAGAGAAAAAATCATTTTTAAGGTTATATTTTTTTCTGCGATAGCTTTGGTTGCTACTGCAGTTTTAGTTGGAGTTATAGGTATAAAATCAGCTAAAAAGATGGTTTTAAAGCTTACCGAAGAAGAACTTAAGGTTGGTGCATTGCAGCTTGAGAATGAGATGTCCAATGTGTATGAAGGGGATTGGGCATATGAAGATGACACACTTACCAAAGGTGGGATAGATGTTTTTGAGGAGCTTGAGGCACAGTTGGATAGACTCCATGAAAAAACAGGACTTGACTATACCTTATTTATCGGAGATACAAGAAGGATGACAACCCTTATAGATTCTAAAGGGGAAAGAATGATAGGTACTAAAGTTACCGCCCAAAATGTATTGGATGTTCTTGATTCGGGCAAAGATTGTTATTCCAGTAACCTTAAAATCGATAAAAAAGATTATTATGGATATTATACTCCTCTCAAAAATCCTGATGGAAAGATTGTCGGTATGGTCTTTACCGGTCGTAATGCAGCGGATGTTAAGGATGAAATCGGCAATATAATTAAGCAGGTAGTTATTGCAATAATTGTATTTAGCGTTATAAGTTGCATAATCGGTTTTACGCTTTCCGGAAAAGTATCCAATAAAATGAATATGCTCGCTGAAGATATTAATCAAATTGCTGATGGTTATCTTACAAGAGAAGTTTCGTATGTATTGTTGAAACGTCCGGATGAGATAGGAAATATAGCAAGAAATGTTTCGGATCTTAAGGATAAACTTGCGGAAGTTATAGGAAATACAAAAACCCTTGCAGATAAGATAAAAGCTTCCGGATATGATCTTGCTTCATCGGCATCGGGGGCAGCCGAAGCATCAAATCAGGTTGTATCGGCTGTAGAAGATATCACGAGAGGTTCTCTTTCACAGGCAGAAAGCGTTCAGACATCATCTGAAAATACAAATCAGATTGGTGAAGATATAGACGGAATTACAGATAATATACATACACTTAATGATCTTGTAGACAGTATGAAGGAAGCCAGTGACAGAGCTATGATAGCTATGGAAGATCTTCTTGCTCAAAACGGAGATGTTACCGATGCTGTAAGCTCTATAAGAGGTGTGATTGAAAACACGGCAAATTCTGTTCAGGAAATATCTCAGATGACTCAGATTATTTCGGAGATAGCTGATCAGACAAATCTTCTTTCACTCAATGCAACCATAGAAGCGGCGAGAGCAGGAGAGTCCGGACGTGGTTTTGCAGTTGTTGCATCTGAAATATCAAATCTTGCGACTCAATCACAAGAGGCCGTCGTTAAGATAGAGGAAGTTACACAAAAACTTGTTGAGGATTCTATAAGTTCAGTAGAAACTGTAGATTCACTTGTTTCAGAATTTGAAACTCAATCTGACAAGATAATGCTTACAAGGGATGATATGAGTGTTCTGTCTGAAAATGCAACAAAGGTTCAAAACTCAGTATCAGATACAGGTGATAAGGCTGATACAATAAATGTAACTAAAGAAAGCCTTATCAATATTATGGAGGACTTGTCTGCTATTTCTGAGGAAAATGCTGCATCAACAGAAGAGACTAATGCCTCTATGGAAGAACTCAATTCGACTTTCCAGGTTATATCTCAAAATGCTGTAAGCTTACAGACTATTGCTGAACAGCTTAGAAAGAAAATTGCATATTTCAAATTATAATTATAAAAAAAGCTGCCGCAATAATGCGGCAGCTTTTTTTTTGTTTTTTTGTGTACATTTTTTTGATTGAAATTTGCTATATACTATGTTACAATAACAAAGTTTTGAGATTATTTTTAGTGATAAAAAGAGGATGTAAAGATGAAGATAACAAGAGAAGATGTACGAAATGTAGCTATTATAGCGCACGTTGATCATGGTAAAACTACACTTGTAGACGAGCTTTTAAAGCAAAGCGGTGTATTTCGTGAAAACCAGGAAGTTGCGGAAAGGGTTATGGATTCAAACGATATTGAAAGAGAAAGAGGAATAACTATTCTTTCAAAAAATACTGCCGTAACTTATGGTAATACTAAGATAAATATAATAGACACACCGGGACATGCAGACTTTGGCGGAGAAGTTGAACGTGTGTTAAAAATGGTTAATGGTGTTATTCTGGTTGTGGATGCATTTGAAGGTGCGATGCCACAGACAAAGTTTGTTCTTAAGAAAGCTTTGGAACTTGATCTTAATGTTATCGTTTGTATAAATAAAATAGACAGACCTGAGGCAAGACCTGCTGAGGTGGAAGAGGAAGTACTTGAGCTTTTACTTGAGCTCGATGCCAATGAAAAACAGCTTGATTGTCCATTTGTATATGCGTCTGCAAGGGATGGATATGCTTCTTATAGTGCTGATGAACCGGGAACAGACATGAAGCCTATATTTGAGACCATCTTAAAGTCAATTCCTGCGCCAACAGGAGATCCTGATGCCGGTACACAGGTTCTTATAAGTACTATTGATTATAATGAATATGTTGGAAGAATCGGTGTCGGTAAGGTGGATAACGGTGTGCTTAAGCTCAATCAGGAGTGCGTAATTGTAAATGCTCATGAGCTTGAAAAAAAGGTTAAGGTTAAGATTGGCAAGCTTTATGAATTTGACGGTCTTAACAAGGTTGAGGTTAATGAGGCACAGATTGGTTCAATAGTTGCTATATCAGGTATAGCTGATATTCATATCGGTGATACAATCTGTTCACCTGAAAATCCTGAACCTATACCGTTCCAGAAGATATCTGAGCCAACTATTTCTATGGATTTTATGGTAAATGATTCACCACTTGCAGGTAAAGAAGGAAAGTTTGTCACTTCAAGACATTTAAGAGACAGACTTTTTAGAGAGTTAAACACAGACGTTTCACTTAGAGTAGAGGAGACAGAAACAACAGAATGCTTTAAAGTTTCGGGACGTGGCGAACTTCATCTTTCAGTCCTTATTGAGAATATGAGAAGAGAAGGTTATGAGTTTGCTGTCAGTAAAGCAGAGGTTATATATAAAGAAGATGAAAAAGGTAAAAAGCTCGAACCGTTTGAACTTGCTGTAATAGATGTACCGGATGAATTTTCAGGTACAGTTATCAATATGCTTAATAACCGTAAGGGTGAACTTCAGGGTATGGCACCAACAGGAAATGGAACTACCAGACTTGAATTTTTGATTCCTTCGCGTGGTCTTATAGGTTTTAGAGGCGATTTTATGACTGCCACAAAGGGAAATGGAATTATCAATACTTTGTTTGAAGGTTATGAGCCATATAAAGGTGATATGTCTTACAGAAGTCAGGGTTCTCTTATAGCATTTGAAGCAGGTGAAGCTATCACATACGGTCTATTTAATGCGCAGGAAAGAGGTACATTATTTATAGGACCCGGTGAAAAAGTTTATGGCGGTATGGTAGTAGGTCAGTGCGGAAAGACTGAGGACATAGAGGTAAATGTATGCAAGAAAAAGCAGCTTACCAATACTCGTGCATCAGGTTCCGATGAAGCACTTAAGCTTACTCCGCCTAAGATTCTCAGTCTGGAACAGGCACTTGATTTTATAGATACGGATGAGCTTTTGGAGATAACACCTGAGCATATACGTATCAGAAAGAAGATACTTGACCCTACACTTCGTATGCGCGCAAAACGTGCTATGCAGACAAGTTAGTTTTAAGGAAGAAAAAATGAGATATAATACAGTTATTTTTGATTTGGATGGAACGCTTTTAAATACACTGGATGATTTGGCGGACAGTGTCAATTATGCATTATCTAAGATGAATTATCCTCCAAGAGATAAAAGTGAGATAAGATTATTTCTTGGAAACGGTATAAGAAATCTTATGAAACTTTCTGTTCCGGATGGGATATCCGATGAAGACTTTGACAAGGTGTTTGCAATATTTAAGGAGTATTATAATATACATAATCAGGATAAAACAAAACCTTATGATGGGGTTATCAAGCTTATGCACGACCTCAAAAATAAAGGAATAAAGATGGCCATAGTATCCAATAAGGTTCAAAGCGCTGTTGACCAGCTTAGAGAAAAGTTTTTTAGTGATGTCATAGATATAGCTATCGGTGACAATCCGGATATGAAAAGAAAACCTGAACCGGATTCCTGTTTTAAAGCACTTGAATTGTTGGAAAGTGATACTAAAAATGCAGTTTATGTCGGTGATTCAGAGGTAGATATGGCTACTGCAAAAAATGCGGGACTTGATTTAATTACTGTTCTCTGGGGATTCAGAGACAGAGATTTTCTTATAGAAAATGGAGCAAAAGTTTTTGCCGAAATTCCGGCAGATATTGAAAGGGAGGTACTTAAGAAATGAGAAATCTTACGATGCTTATGGACTATTATGAGCTTACAATGTCCAATGGATATTTTAAGAAGGGTTACAAGGACAGGATTGCTGTTTTTGATATGTTTTACCGTAATAATCCCGATAATGGTGGTTTTGTTGTGTCGGCAGGACTTGAACAACTTATAGAGTATATCGAGAATCTGTCATTTAACGATGATGACATAGAATATCTTAGAAAAAAGGGTGCGGTTTCTGAGGATTTTTTAGAGTATCTTAAAGATTTCAAATTTACCGGAAGCATAGATGCAGTTCCGGAGGGAACCATAGTTTATCCCAATACTCCGCTTGTAACTGTAACAGCACCGGTTATAGAAGCGCAGCTTCTTGAAACGATGCTATTGCTGACAATCAATTTCCAGTCACTTATAGCAACAAAGGCTTCAAGAATCTGTCGTGCTGCAGGAGATACGGGTGCGATAGTTATGGAATTTGGTGCAAGGCGTGCACATGGTGCTGACGCTGCGACACTTGGTGCAAGAGCGGCATATATAGGAGGTGCGGCTGCAACCGCAACGGTTCTTGCCGATGAGATGTTTGGTGTACCTGCTATCGGAACTATGGCTCATAGCTGGGTTCAGTTTTTTGACAATGAGTATGAAGCATTTAAGGCATATGCAGAGGTTTATCCTGATAACTGTGTGCTTCTTATAGATACATTTGATATACTTAAAAGCGGCCTTGTAAATGCCATAAAGGTCGCTAAAGAAGTTCTCGAACCTATGGGTAAGAGACTTAAAGGCGTTAGAATTGATAGTGGTGACCTTGCATATTTCTCAAAGAAGATTAGAAAACAACTTGATGCAAATGGTATGGAAGACTGTAATGTAGTCGTTTCAAACAGTGTGGATGAGTACCTTATCAGATCATTGAATAAGCAGGGGGCTAAGATTAATTCATACGGTGTAGGTGAGAGAATGATCACATCTAAATCAGATCCTGTATTTGGTGGAGTATATAAGCTTGTTGCAGTTAAAGACGGGAAAGACGGGGAGTACATACCTAAGATCAAGATATCTGAAAATGTTGAAAAAATAACAAATCCGGGCAAAAAGAGACTTTGGAGAATATACAGCAGAGAGACAGGATATGGGCTTGCGGATTTAATAACTCTTAATGATGAAGTTGTAAATGGTGATGAAGCATTTGCTTATGTGGATCCGAAGAAGCCTTGGAAGAAGATGAAGTTTGAGAATGTTGACGTTAAGGAACTTCAGGTACCTATATTTAAAGACGGTGAGCTTGTTTATAAGAAGCCGGAACTTAAGGAGATTAAGGAGTATGTAGCCGATCAGCTGAAGAATAAGGTATGGGAAGAGGAACAGCGTTATGAGAATCCGCATATTCACTATGTGGATTTATCAAAAAAGCTTTATGATACCAAGGTTAAGATGCTTGAGGATAACCAACAGTGATACAAGTATATTAAACAGGGTTCAGTGATGCTTTCAACTTTTAATGATAATTAAAGTAAAGATTTACCATGTTAAAAATTGAATAGAATACTCCGTAAAAGTGAATCCTTTAAAGTGTAGATTTTTATACTTTGGAGGAATTAAAGATGGCACTAAATAAGGTGGTTATTTGCGGAGTTAACACAGCAAAGCTTCCTTTACTTTCCGAAGAAGAAAAGGAAGCTTTATTTGAGCGTATAGATAAGGGTGATAAAGATGCAAGAGAAGAATTTATAAAAGGAAACTTAAGATTGGTACTGAGCGTTATTCAGAGATTTGCCGGCAATAATGCAGATAATGCCGATGATTTATTTCAAGTTGGCTGCATAGGACTAATAAAAGCTATAGATAATTTTGACAGAAATATGGAGGTAAAATTTTCAACCTATGCTGTTCCGATGATAATAGGTGAATGTAGAAGATATATGAGAGATAATAATGCCATAAGAGTATCCAGATCTCTCAGGGATATAGCATATAAGGCTATATATGCAAAAGATTTACTTACAAAAAAGCTTGACAGGGAACCAACGAT
>ODAI010465102.1_pt1 | contig 16624 bp, 18 predicted proteins | sample 1539321 | NCBI WGS metagenome assembly ODAI01 (sample SAMN02144231, study PRJEB22623) | gut metagenome | biome: sheep rumen | host: Ovis aries | place: New Zealand | reverse complement strand
ATATTGGGAGAAAAACAATGAAAATTTTAGTTATCAATTGCGGTAGTTCATCACTGAAATATCAGCTGATCGATTCTGAATCTGAGCAGGTCTTAGCAAAAGGTCTTTGCGAGAGAATCGGAATCGAAGGCAGTATGTTCACATATCAGAAACCTGGCTGTGACAAGATCGTTAATCAGATCGATCAGCCGGATCACAAGAAGAGTATTTCTATCGTATTAGATGCTCTGACAGACAAAGAAAACGGCGTTATTGCTGATCTTTCCGAGATCGGTGCAGTCGGACACAGACTGGTACACGGCGGTGAGGAATTTGCAGCATCCACTCTGATCACTGATGAAGTTATCAAAGTAGTAGAAAGCTGCAACGATCTTGCACCTCTTCACAACCCGGCAAACATCATTGGTGTTAACGCATGCCGCGAGCTGATGCCGGAAACTCCGATGGTTGGTGTATTTGATACTGCTTTCCATCAGACAATGCCTGCAGAAGCATATATCTATGGTATTCCATATGAATATTACAAAAAAGACAAAGTAAGAAAATACGGTTTCCACGGAACATCTCATGCATTTGTATCTAAGAGAACAGCTGAAATCTTAGGTCTTGATTATGACAAAGCAAAGATCATCGTTGGCCACCTTGGAAACGGTGCTTCCATCTGCGCAGTCGAGGGCGGAAAATCTGTTGAAACTTCCATGGGTCTTACACCGCTTATGGGTCTTGTAATGGGAACCCGTTCCGGTGAGATCGATCCTGGTGTTATGGAATATCTTGGAAAGAAAGAAAACCTTTCCTTCGAAGAGATCATGACAATGCTGAACAAAAAATCCGGTATCTTAGGAATCAGCGGCATTTCTTCTGACTTCCGTGATATTGATGCTGCAATCGAAGATGGAAATGAGCAGGCACAACTTGCAAAAGATGTATTCGTACACAGAGTAGCAAGCTATGTTGGTGCATACATTGCAGTTATGAACGGTGTAGATGCGATCGTATTTACTGCAGGTGTTGGTGAAAATGATCCTGGCGCAAGAGCAGACATTATGAAGCATTTCGGTTATGTTGGAGCTTATATTGATCCTGAGAAAAACAATGTCCGCGGAAAAGAAACCATCATTTCCACAGACGACTCCAAGGTTAAAGTTCTCCTTGTTCCGACAAACGAAGAGCTTATGATTGCAAGAGATACCAAGGCAATCGTAGATGGCCTGAACAAATAATCTTGAAAAATCAATAAAAACTTGAGTTTTATGCCAGAAAGTGCTTGCAAATACTGGATAAAGAGAGTATATTGATACAAGATTTTATGAAAGTAACTGTAAACGAGCGGACCAAAGCGGTCCGCTCGAATTACGATTATGGGAAAGAGGATATATGGGCGCTGGAAAGAACGCAGGAATTGAAGAGAAAACTGAAGCCTTGATCTTGCCGGTCATTGAACAGCTTGAAGGCGGTATCTTTGAAATTGTCGATGTGGAGTATGTGAAAGAAGGAAGCAGTTGGTACCTCAGGGTCTATGTCGATAAAGAAGGAGGCATCGCGATCAATGACTGTGAGCTGATCAGTAAGGCCATCGAGCCGGTACTCGACGAGAAGGATCTGATTCCGGATGCCTATATCTTAGAAGTCAGTTCCCCGGGTCTTACAAGAGCTTTGAAGAAAGAGCGGGACTATAAACGCAATATTGGAAAGCCCGTTGAAGTCCATCTTTATAAGCCTGTAGAGATCGACAAAGATAAAGTAAAGCTCTTTATCGGAGACCTGATCTCATATGACGATGAAAAGATCGTTCTGGATATTGGAGAAACGAAAGAAGAACTTGTGGAACTTTTAAGATCTAATATCTCAGTGATCAAACAATATGTAGTTTTTTAATGGGAATCCGTTTTATAAAGCGGATGCTTGAAAATAGAAATTAAGGAGAAAAAACATGGCAAGCGAATTAATTGAAGCCCTCGAGATTCTGGAGAAGGAAAAAGACATCAGCAGAGAATCCATTATCGGAGCAATCGAAAACGCGCTGGTGACAGCCTACAAAAACCAGTATAAGAAAAAGGACAGCATTCTGGCAGCAGAGAATGTATTTGCGAAAGTAAATGAAGAGACCGGAGAGTTTTATGTTTACGCTGAAAAAACAGTCGTAGAAGAAGTTGAAAACTCTCTGCTTGAGATTTCTCTTGAAGATGCACGCAGCATCTACCCGCAGTGCCAGGTTGGTGAAGTTGTGCGTTTAGCTGCAGAATCAAAAGAGTTCAGCCGTATTGCAACACAGAATGCAAAGAACGTTTTAATGCAGAATCTGCGCGAAAGAGAAAAAGACAATGTTTATGAAGAGTTCCTTGCAAAGGAAAAGGGCATTGTTACAGGTATCGTACAGCGCTTCAATGATCAGAGCATTACAATTAATTTAGGAAAAGCCGATGGTATTTTAAATGAAAATGAGCAGGTAAAAGGAGAAAGACTTCGTGCCGGCGAAAGAATCAAGGTCTATGTCCTTGAAGTACGCAATACGAAAAAATCCCTGCGCATCTTAGTTTCCAGAACCCATCCGGAACTTGTCAGAAAACTTTTTGAGTCTGAAGTTGCAGAAGTTAAAGATGGAACTGTTGAGATCATGGCAATCGCACGTGAGGCAGGAAGCAGAACAAAGATGGCTGTATGGTCCAATGATCCGGACGTAGATCCGGTTGGCGCTTGCGTTGGTATGAACGGAATGCGTGTTAATGCAGTCGTTTCCGAACTTAAAGGCGAAAAGATCGATATCATTAACTGGTCTGATAACCCGGCAATCCTGATCGAGAATGCCCTGAGCCCGGCAAAGGTCATCTCCGTTCTTGCAGATGCAGAAGAGAAGACTGCAACTGTAATCGTTCCGGATTATCAGCTTTCCCTTGCAATTGGTAAAGAAGGTCAGAATGCAAGACTGGCTGCAAGACTTACCGGATTTAAGATCGATATCTTAAATGAAACCCAGGCAGCTGATATCTTAGATGAGATTTATGAAGGCGATTTCGAAGGCGAAGAATCAGAAGCTGAAGAGTTCATTGATGCAGCAGAAGAAGCAGCTGAGGCAGATGCAGCAGAAGATGTGATCTCTGATGAAGAGTAAGCTTTTCGGAATGCTGGGGCTTGCCGCGAAAGCCGGAAAAGTCGTTAGCGGTGAGTTTTCGGTAGAAAAAGCAATAAAAGAAAGAAGCGCACATCTGGTGATCCTTGCAGAAGACGCTTCGGATAATACAAAAAAACATTTCAGTGACATGTGCAGTTACCGAAATATTCCAATCCTGTTTTTTGGAACAAAAGAAGAACTTGGCAATTGCATCGGAAAGAGTTTTCGTGCAAACCTTGCTCTTACCGATCAGGGATTTGCCAAAAGCATTATAAAAAAACATGAGCAGGAGCAATCATTAGGAGGAAAAGAAGTTTGAGAATTCACGAATTAGCAAAAGAAATCGGCGTTGATAACAAAGTGATCGTTGAGTTTCTGAAAAATGCGGGAGCAAATGTGAAGAGTCACATGAGTGCTTGTCCGGAGGATATGATCGATAAGGTCCGGGCAAAATTCGGAAAAGGAGAGGCAGCGAAGGCACCGGCGGAAGAACCGGCGAAGGCCAGCGGCATTAAAGCGGTCGCTGTTCCGGATTTTATTGCCAAAGAACAGCCAAAGACTGTTCCTACACGCACCGCTGACGGAGAAAAGAATGAAGACGGCGGAAAACAGATCGCTAAGATCGAAGCGAAAAAAGCTGCTTTAGAAAAAGCCGATGAAGCGGAAGAAACTCCGAAGAAGAAAAAGAAGATCATTGCCGTGTTTAACCCGCAGAATTCAAACACGGAAAAAGGACGTGCTATGGCAAAGGCACAGAGAGAAGAGAAGAAGGCTCAGGATAAGCCGAAGAAACCTCTTCCAAGTGAAGTGCGCCCTGCAAAAGACAGAACTCCTGATGATGAAGAAAAAACTGTAAAGAAAATACTTCCAAGCCAGCGCCGTCCGGCAAGAGACAGAATTCCGGATGATGAGCTTGCTGAGATGAAAGCAAAAGAGGAAGAGGCTAAGAAAGCAGCAGAACTGAAAGCTCAGGAAGAAAAAGCAGCAGAAGAAGCAAAGGCACAGGAAGAAGCTGCAAAGAGCGAGGCAAAAGCTGAACAGCCGAAAGTAGAGGAAAAAGCTGCTGAGCCTAAGAAAGAAGAAGCTCCGCAGAAGAAGGAAAGCGAAGCTGTAAAATCCTTGCGCGAAAAAATCGTAAAAGGAACGGTTTCTGTTTCTGACATCCAGATCAGCCGCGGAACTAAAGACAAAGGCAAAGGTCAGGATGGAAGACGTCCAAATAAAGACGGAAGAGATGGAAGAGGCCAGCAGGGTCGTCCTCAGCAGGGACAGAATCGTCCTGGTCAGCAGCCACAGGGTGGCGGAAAAGCTGCTCCGGCATCTGATTCTAAAGGCAAAGGAAAAGGCGGCAAACAGAAAGGTAAATACGAGAAACAAAAAGGCGATAAGTTCGAAAGATTAGAGAACGAGCGCTTTGCTCAGCGTCAGCAAAAGACTGTAAAAGAAGAGCCGGAAGAGGAAATTAAGGTAATCACACTTCCTGAGAACATTTCAGTTAAAGAGTTTGCTGCGAAGCTGAAAATGCAGCCGGCAGCTCTGATCAAAAAACTGTTCCTTCAGGGCCAGGTTCTTACCGTAAATGATATCTTAGACTTTGAAACAGCAGAGGCAATCGCTCTTGACATGGATATCCTTGTTGAGAAGGAAGTTGAAATCGACTACATCGAAGAACTTCTGAAAGAAGAGGAAGAAGACGAGAGCAAACTTGTGAAACGTCCTCCGGTTGTCTGTGTAATGGGTCACGTTGACCATGGTAAAACCTCCCTGCTTGATGCAATCCGTAAAACCAATGTGATCGCAAAAGAGGCAGGTGGTATTACCCAGCACATCGGTGCATATATGGTTCAGCTTCCAAGTGGAGAAAAACTGACCTTCCTTGATACACCGGGACACGAAGCATTTACATCTATGAGACTTCGTGGTGCGATGGCAACGGACGTTGCAATCTTAGTAGTTGCTGCTGATGACGGTGTTATGCCGCAGACAGTTGAAGCGATCAACCATGCAAAGGCAGCAGGCATCCATGTGATCGTAGCAGTTAACAAGATCGATAAACCGGGTGCAAATATAGATAAAGTAAAACAGGAACTTTCCGAGCATGATCTTGTGCCGGAAGACTGGGGCGGAAATACCATTTTCGTTCCGGTATCTGCAAAGACAGGAGAAGGTATCCAGGAACTCTTAGAGATGGTAATCCTCGATACAGAAATTCTCGAGCTGAAAGCAGATCCTGACCGTAAGGCAAGAGGTCTTGTTATTGAAGCAAAACTTGATAAAGGAAGAGGTACTGTTGCAACACTGCTTGTTCAGAAAGGTACCTTGAAAGTCGGCGATCATATCGCAATGGGCGAAAGCTATGGTAAAGTCCGTGCGATGTTAAATGACCGCGGAGAGAAAGTAAAATCTGCTGCTCCATCTACACCTGTTGAGATCACAGGTCTTAATGGTGTTCCGAATGCAGGTGAAGTATTTGTTGCCTTTGATAACGATAAAGAGGCAAAAGCATTTGCAGCAGTCTTCGTTGAAGAGAACAAGAAGAAACTGCTTGCTGGAACCAGAAAGAAGACAAACCTTGACGATCTCTTTGATCAGATGAAAGCGGGTGAACTCAAAGAACTTGAGATCATCATTAAAGCTGACGTTCAGGGTAGTGTGGAAGCAATTAAGGATTCCTTAGAAGAATTGTCCAACGATGAAGTTGTTGTAAAAGTTATCCATTCAGGCGTTGGTAATGTTAACGAATCTGATGCAATTCTTGCTAGTGCATCGAATGCGATCATTATTGCGTTCAACGTACAGGCGGATGCTGTCGCAAGAGATACGATCGAGCACGAAAAAGTTGATATGCGTACCTATAATGTCATCTATAACGCAATCGATGATGTAGAAAATGCAATGAAGGGTATGCTTGAGCCGATCTACGAAGAAGTCGTAACCGGACATGTGGAAGTACGTCAGACATTCAAGGCATCAGGCATTGGTGTGATCGCTGGATCTTATGTCCTTGACGGTACTGTTCAAAGAGGTGCGAAGATCCGCTTAAGTCGTGACGGAGAGCAGATCTTCGAAGGTAATTTAGCATCCCTTAAGAGATTCCAGGATGACGTAAAAGAAGTCCGCAGCGGTTATGAATGCGGTATCGTTCTGGAAGGATTCCAGGATATTAAAGAAGGCGACCAGATGGAAGCTTATATCATGAAGGAAGTGCCAAGAAGCTAATGAGAAAAAATTCTGTTAAAAATATCCGGATCAACTCTGAGGTTATGAAAGAACTTTCACAGATCATCCGGGAAACAAAAGATCCACGCATTCATCCGATGACAAGTGTTGTTGCGGTTGATGTGGCTACAGATCTTAAAACCTGTAAAGTATATGTTTCGGTCCTTGGAAATGAAGAGGACCGTGACAGTACTGCGAAAGGTCTTAAAAGTGCGGAAGGGTTCATCCGCCGCGAGCTTGCGCATCGTCTCAACATGCGTAATACTCCGGAACTGACCTTCATCATGGATACCTCCATTGAAGATGCAATGGCGATGATGAAAAAAATTGATGAGGTGACCGGCAATAATGCCTAAAATGAAAGACTTTTTAGAAAATGTAAACTCCCTTTGTATTACAGGGCATGTACGACCGGACGGCGACTGCGTCGGCTCTTGTTTAGGTCTTTTTCTGTATGTGAAGAAGAACTATCCTGGGGTCGATGTTCAGCTTTATTTAGAAGAACCGAGCGAAAAACTTGCATTTCTTAAAGGCTTTGAGCAGATTAATTCTTTTTATCCGGACCACGAGGCCTTTGATCTGATGATCTGTTTAGATAGTGCCAGTCGCGAGCGTATCGGAAAAGCAGAGAAGTATTTTAAAAACGCAAAGCATACAGTCAATATTGACCATCATGTTTCCAATACGATGTTTGCAGATGAAAACTATGTAGATGGACAGTCTTCTTCTGCAAGTGAGGAAATCTATAAATTTATGGATGCAGCGCTGATAAACCGGGATGTTGCTATCGCGCTCTATACCGGAATCATCTATGATACCGGAGTTTTTAAATATCCTTCCACATCTCCTTTGACGATGCAGATCGCGGGGGAATTGATGAAACATGATATTCCGACCGACCGTATCATCGATGAAAGTTTTTACGCAAAGACCTACGAGGAAAACAAAATCTTCGGCTATGCTGTCTTAAACAGCCATCTGGCCTTCGACGGCAGGGTGATTTATTCCACGATCACACAGAAGGAATTAAAGGAATTTGGTGTTTCCTCCAAAGAACTCGAAGGAATCGTATCCCAGCTCCGCCTTACAAAAGGTGTGATAGCTTCTGCCTTTTTATATGAGACAACGGCAGGCGATATTAAACTGAGTCTCAGGTCGATCGCGCCTTTTGATGTGAATATGATCGCACAGCAGTTTGGAGGCGGCGGACATGTCCGTGCAGCCGGAGCAACACTTAAAGGAACGCTCGAGGAAAGTGTCACTCAGGTTTTAGCAGCAATGGAAAAGAATCTATGAAAAACGGAGTGATCAATGTATATAAAGAGGCCGGAATGACTTCTTTTCAGGTGGTGTATCAAATCCGAAAACTCACTGGAGAGAAAAAGGTCGGTCATACGGGGACGCTGGATCCGGATGCGACAGGCGTTCTTCCTGTTTGTATTGGAAAGGCTACGAAGCTTGTGGACTCTTTGATGGATAGTGATAAAGAGTATAGAGCAAAAATGCTATTTGGAAGAAAAACTGATACACAGGACATATCCGGTGAAATCCTGGACTTTATGGAAAACAGGGACGTCCACCGTGTTTTGAAGGAAAAAGAGAAAAGTATAAATAAACTTTCCGGAGATATTGCGATTCCTTCTGTTTTACAGGAGACCTTTCAAAAATTTACCGGAAAGATCGAGCAGCTTCCTCCAATGTATTCCGCGGTGAAGGTGGGCGGAGTGAAACTGGTCGATGCAGCGCGAAAAGGAAAAGAAATAGAGCGCAAAAGACGGTCGGCTTTCATTTATGAAATAAAAGATATTTTAGTTTCCGGATGGGAACAAGACGAAGAGCCGCTTACAGCGGAGTTTACGGTCAGTTGTTCGAAGGGAACTTATATCAGGACCTTATGTGAGGATATGGGAGAGTACTTAGGCATACCAGCTTGTATGGAAACGCTTGAGAGGACCAGGACCAGCGGGATGGATCTAGGTACGGCTCATACACTTAGTGAAATCCAAAAGACAAAAGATGCGGGGAAACTTGAAGATTTAATCATCCCAACCGACCATTTTTTGACGAACTTTCCGTCACTTACGGTAACGGATGAGGCTGTAAGAAAACTGCTTTTTGGAAACTATCTTTCTGAAGAAGAAATTGAAAGCAGGGAAGAAGCTAAGGAACTGCGCTACAGGGTCTATGACAGAAAAGGGACTTTTTACGCTCTGTACTATTTTGACCCAAAAGATAATTGGTACAAATGCGAAAAAATGTTTATAGATGAACCGCAGCATTAGAGAAAAAAGTGAAACTGATTACAGACATTGAAAACATACAACTGAATCATACGATCGTTACGCTTGGAAAGTTTGATGGAAACCATATCGGTCATCAGCTTTTATTTGAGACCGCTGTTAATAAAAAAGAAGAAGGGGACAGTGTAGTAATCTTCACATTTTCTGTTCCGCCGGCAAAAGTGGTCGGAAAAGATGAAACACAGACACTTCGAACCATCCAGACACATGGGGAGCGAATCCTTCAGGACTATCCGAATGGTGTGGATTACGTGGTCGAATTCCCCTTTAACGAAAAGACCAGAAGTATGTCACCTGAGAAGTTTGTAAAGAATATCCTTGTTGATAAGCTTGGGGTCAAGACAATCGTTGTAGGAGAAGACTTTCGCTTTGGAAAAGACAGAGCCGGAAGCGTTGTTACGCTTCAAGAGATGGGAAAAGAGTATGGCTTTGAGGTGATTGCGCTTAAAAAAGTAACATATCAAGTCAAGGACAAAGAAGAAGCACAGGAAGTCAGTTCCACGCTGATCAAAGAAGAAATCCAAAAGGGCAATATGGAAGATGTCAATGCGATGCTTGGCTGTCCTTTTGCTGTAACGGGCGAAGTACTTCATGGCAAGCATTATGGAAGGACGATCGGGTTTCCGACGATCAATCTTTCTGTGCCGGAAGATAAGATCATGCCTCCGAATGGAGTGTATGCAACAAAGGTCTGCTTTGATGGAAGAACGCTTCCATCAATCACGAATGTAGGAGTTCGTCCGACCTTTGACGATGGAGAGCAGAGAACGGTAGAGACCAACATTTTTGATTTTAACGAAGATATCTACGGCAAGATTGTACGCGTCGATTTTTATAAATTTATCCGTCCGGAAAGAAAATTTGCATCCGGACAGGAACTAATGGAAGAAATACAGAGAAATGTAGTCGAGGTGAGAGACTACTTTGACAAATAGCTCTTCTGAAAGAAGCAACATGAAAGCAAAAAACGAAAATCAACAATTAAAGAGTTCCGGGATTCTTGTACTTGCCTCACTGATCTGGGGCATTTCCTTTGCATTCCAGAGCATGGGAGGAAAGGCGCTGGGTGCCTATACCTTTAATTCTGCCCGGCTTTTGCTTGGAGCACTCATGCTGTTCATCATTACCCGGTTTTCAGATAACTGGGGGATCTCAAAACGCCCGGTTACAAGAGAAGAGAAAAAACTGCAGTTTACGACCGGGCTTCTTTGCGGGATCTTTCTATGTATCGCAACAAACTTACAACAGGTAGCTTTAAATCTGGGATCCGCAGCAGGGAAGGCAGGTTTCTTAACGGCGACCTATATCCTGATGGTGCCGCTGATCTGTCTTTTCTTTAAACAGATGTGCGGATGGAATGTCTGGGTGGCAGTTGCGATTGCGTTAGTTGGATTATATTTTCTGTGCATGCAGGGAGCTTTTTCTTTTTCCACTCCGGATATTTTACTGCTACTTTGTGCACTTGGGTTTTCTCTTCAGATCCTTGTGATCGATCGAAGAGGACAAAAAGTGGATTCTTTGAGGCTGTCCGGCATGCAGTTTCTGGTAGCAGGCGTTATAACCTTGTTTCCGGCTGTGTTTCTTGAAATTATTCCATATGAAGGCGGCTTTTCTGCCTGGGCCGGTCTCTGGACATCCGGCAGTATGTGGATCAGTCTTCTATACATGGGAATTATGAGCTGCGGTGTGGCATATACCTTGCAGATCTTTGGCCAGAAGGGGCTTCAGCCGGCAATCGCTTCGGTATTGATGAGTCTTGAGGCTGTATTCTCTGTATTATTTGGTTGGATCATTCTCGGAGAAAAACTTTCCGGCAGGGAACTCTTCGGCTGCCTTCTTATCTTTGTGGCAGTCATTCTGGCACAGCTCCGTTTCAATAAAACAAATAATGACACAGTGTAAAATTCTGCTTAAATACATTTTCGACAGATTGTTGATGTTGCACAATAAATTGTACAACATGCAAAAAAGTATTTGCATATTTTGAGGGTTTAGTATACAATGCACGCAGAGGGGGAATTTGGGCTTTGGTCCGAATTTCTCCTTTTACTCATTAATAAGAAATAACGTCGGGGGAATTATTATGACGAGTAATCAGATCAGTATCTTTTTGGCAATGACGGAGAATCTCAGCTTTTCCAAGACAGCTGAAGAATTCTACATCACACAGCCTACTGTAAGCAGACAGATCAGTATGTTGGAAGAAGAATGGGGTGTGCGCCTGTTTGAGCGCAATAAACGTCATGTCAGCATTACGAAAGCCGGTCAGCTTATGGCAGAAATCTGTAAAGAGAATCGTAAGAAACTTGACAGTGGATTAAATCGAGCAAGAAAGTACAAAAAGTAATGTGACCCGAGAAAATAGTTATGAAAGGAAAGCACATCAAAAGTCTGGTGTGCTTTTTTATTTGGTAAAGTTTGCAGCTTGTTGCATGCGGTATTTTGATTTGATAAAATAATGTACCAGGTAATACCAAACAAGATTCTGTAAGACGGAGGCTCTATGGCTGAAAAAAGAGTAGTATCACAGGATACAGAAAGCAAGCAGGAACATGTTTATAACAAATTAAAAAAGGACATTCTGGATGGAAAATTTCCGCCAGGTTCTTCAATGGTGGAGCGAAAACTCTGCGATATTTATAATGTCAGTAGATCGCCAATCCGAAATGCACTTCAGCGGCTTGTACGGGATGGCCTGGTTGCTTTTATTCCGGGAAAGGGAATGATCGTTCCCGAGATTACGATCGAGGATATCTTCGAAATCTATGATATGATGGAGCTTTTCCAGATTTATGCGATACGAAGATCTGCAGGTAAAATGAATAAAGTCAGTTTGAATACCTTGGAAAATATCCTGCTGAATATTCGGACCTCGCTTGATCAGGAAAACATTCCGGGAGCCATCCAGTGGGATGTGAAGTTCCATGAATTTCTGGTAACGCTTTCCGGCAGCACAAGGCTGAAACAGTTTCATGATCAGATCCATAATCAGATAGAGCGTTTTCTTTCTTATACATTAGAAGATACACAGCTGGCAGAAAGATCTTATCTGGAGCATCGCAATATTTATAATTGTCTTGCAGAGGGGGATCTGGATGGTGCAGAAGATGCGATTAGCCAGCATTACTCCAATACAAAGCAGTATTATATTAATCGTCTTTTACGAGAACATCTTTAATTGCAATCTTTTTAGCGAATGCTATAATAAAAACACTGGCGGGGTTAGTACATCGGTAGTATGCGAGCTTCCCAAGCTCGAGAGGCGGGTTCGATTCCCGTACCCCGCTTAAAAGCAGAGGATACTCGAAAAGAGTATCCTCTGTTCAGGTCAGAATGCGAAGTGTCTAAAAAAAAACATTGGAATCTTGTGTCCGAAAAATGAGACTTCAGAAAGGGAAAAATGAAAGCCAGCAGAAGAATGCAGATGCTTTGCGTGGTATCAGGAGCAGATATTATTCAGGATATCGGAACGTTTTTCAGGAGCGGGGACTCCAATATGAATCAATGCACAGGGATCCTGCAAAGAAAGATTTAGTTCCGCATCCGGTAGATATTGTTGATAAAAAGTCTCTGCTTTATCAGATCACCGGACAGACACATTTGGAAGGATGCCCGTCATGGCATCATCAGATGGTGGGAGATATATCCAATACAAGGCTGTCTGTAATAGCACAGACAGAGACGCAAGGGATAAAAATCATTGAAGCTGTCCAGCGCAAGGATCGTCGATTTTGTCTGGGACTTCAGTTTCATCCGGAAGTTGCGGTGGGTAAACATATCAATAAAGAACAGAATGCGAATGCATTTATGGATTATGATACAGCAATGTCCTTCTTCCGTGCGTTCATAGAGGCAGGGAAAGAAATGCCTGAAGAAGAATGGGATATTGCTGCGTAATTAAGGAAGAGTTTCGGACAAAGTTCGAAACTTTTTTTATGTGGAAAATTATTGGACAGCATAAAAAAAATATATATTTAATTATTGTATTTCTGTACAGATGTATTATAATTATCGTATGAACAAATACCCTTATAGTGAATTTCAAACTGAATATCAATCTTTCGAACATGAAGGCTCTTTCGGATATGGTGGCAGAAGTCTGGAACATCACCTGTATAGCTCGTTAATGACACAGGGCAGATATGCGGAACTGGATAAAGCAAAACATAATGAACAGTACCGAAATTATCTGCTGGAAAATTTTGAGGGTGATGAATATTAACTGACTTATGGCGAAATATATCAACGTAAACGGAATTGAAATTGAGATTCAAAAAAAGAAGATCCGTAATCTTCACCTTCATGTAAGACCAGATGGCAGAGTTTATATTTCTGCACCAAAATGGTCGCCTGAAAGTGAAATCGTTCGATTCGCAAGATCTAACCTTCCATGGATCAATGCACAACTGAAAAAGCATGAAAATCGGCCGGGCGCTGATTATTATAAAAGCAGAAAAACGGAATTGGATGAAAAAATTGAAAAGTTTTTACCGAAATGGGAAGAGCTAACAGGTCTCTATTGCGACAGCTGGCATAGCCGCTATATGACCAGCCGTTGGGGCTCCTGTATTCCTTCTAAAAGGCGGCTTTGTTTCAATCTCCAATTAATTGATAAGCCAGAATGCTGTCTTGAATATGTAATATTGCATGAACTATTGCATCTGATCCACCCGGGGCATGGTGCTGACTTCAAAAGGGATTTGAGTAAATATATGCCTGAGTGGAAAACCTATAGTAGTTTATTGAAATAAATACAGTACTTTTTAAGGGACAATGGATTTTGTAGCATCAGGCTGAAGGTATCCATTAAGTATAAATAACATTCATGGAGGGATTTATCGAATGTCACGTGGAGCAAATCAAAAATTAAAACTGTATTATCTTGCAAGGATCCTAATGGAGCAAACCGATGAAGATCACGGCCTTACAATGCCACAGATCATTAACGAACTTGAGAAACATGAGATTAGTGCTGAGAGAAAAAGCGTTTATTCCGATTTTGATGCATTAGAACAGATATTAGGACTTGAAGTTATCTGTGAACAAAATGGAAGACAGCATTATTATCACGTTGCCGGCCGTATCTTTGAACTGGCGGAGCTGAAACTCTTAGTTGATGCAATTCAGTCCTCAAAGTTCATTACACTGAAAAAATCCAGAGAGCTGATTTCAAAATTAGAAGGATTCTGCAGCAAGCATGAAGCAAAAGAACTTCAGCGCCAGGTGTTCGTCCAGAATCGTATTAAGACAATGAATGAAAGTATCTACTACAGCGTAGATGCGATCAACTCTGCGATTTCCCATAATCATCAGGTTTCCTTCCGTTACTTTAAATGGAATGTAAAAAAAGAAATGGAATTCCGTCATGATGGAGAAGTCTATACAGTCAGCCCATGGGCACTTACCTGGGATGATGAAAACTATTATATGATCGGCTACGACAGTGAAGCTGAAAAGATCAAACATTACCGCGTAGATAAAATGCTGAATATTCGCGAGCTTGAAGAAAAGAGGGAAGGCCGAAAACTGTTCCAGTCCTTTGATCTTGCTTCCTATGCTAAGAAAAGCTTTGGTATGTTCTCCGGGGATGAGGAACTTGTAAAACTTGAAGTAGATAATGAAATGGCAGGCGTGATCATCGACCGCTTCGGTATGGATGTTACCTTCCTTCCGAAGAATAAAACGACTTCTTATGTACAGGTGTCTGTCGCAGTCAGCGAAGCTTTCTTTGGTTGGATCTTTGGACTTGGTGGCGGAGTGAGAATCGCAGGTCCGGCATCTGTTGCGAAGAAGGCAAAAGCACTCGCAAAGAAATTTGTATAAGAGGAAAGCAAGCTTACTTCCTAATGACAATAACGGCTACTTGTGTTATTTTAATACGAGTGGCCGTTAGTTTTTTTGTCCTGAAAAAGCAGACTGCAAAACACAAGAAAACATTTATTTAGAAACTGGAATTCAGAGCGTATCAAGTATGAAAAAATATCTGATCATATCAACTATTTTTGTTCTTTGTGGAACCTTTTTACTTTCCGGATGTGGAAAGAAAGAAGAGCCGGTTCCCGAAACGTCTATGCCGGTAGAGGAGACAATAACTGAAAAAACGGATGTGACGATGAAAACCGCTCAGGATGATAACTTGAGGTCATTTTTGAATGCCTTTGATTCTTATACGGATGGCGGTGCTGCAGGAAGCATGGAATATGATTATCGTGATACCATCAGCGTAAGACGTCTTATGGATTGTTTGTATGGCCAGCGCTGCTGTGCAGACTACCAGGCATATCCTGTTCCGCAGCCTTCCTATGAAGGCGATGTGATGATCGTTTCCGGCGATGCATTCAGCTGGGCGGCAGAAAACATCTTCCATGTTCCGTCGAACGACGTTGCGGATTATCAAGGTGTTGCGCCGGCTTTTACGGATGGCAGTTTTTCCAGCACCATTACAAAGAATGATAATGGCGTGCAGTGGTACTATTCTAATTTTACGATCACGCGTGCAGAATACGACGGCACTTATTATTATGTAAAATATAAAAGAAATCATGATGACCCTTCTGTAGGCGGGGAAGTGTATCAGAAAGAGTATTATGCTGTTCTTGGAACAGAAAACATTGGTGGCAGTGAATACTGGACGATGTACACGCATAGCTCAAATGGCTTCAACTATGTGATAGCTGATGAAAATCTGGTCCCGGATGTGACCTTTGATGCGGAAAAGGAAATGGTGATCAACACGGAGACTGCGGTCACAATGCGAACCGGGCCTTCCACTGATTATGATGCGATCACGTCCTATAATCCGGGGATCACGGTGATGGCCATTGGCACCAAAGGAGACTGGACCTATGTGCATTATTATGATCACTATGGCTGGATCTTCAGCGAGTTCCTTTCTGAAAGCAATTGAGCATTAATATCATATAGAAAGCAGAATCATTATGAATTATCAGGAAACCTTAAATCAAATACAAGCTGCAGATCCGGCAGTCCTTGCGCAGTGCAAGATCAATTGGAATAACGTGGCAAAGCCGCTTTATAGTTTAGGTGAATTAGAAGTTTTAACTGCGAAGATCGGTGCTGCTCAGGGAACAGATCATCCTGACATCAGTAAGCGCAGAGCGATCGTTTTCTGTGCAGATAATGGTGTTGTAGAAGAAGGAGTAAGCCAGACTGACCATACTGTAACTACGGCAGTTGCCCGTGCGCTGATCGGTGGCACTTCAAATATCAATATTTTCGCGAGAATCGCGGGAGCAGATACAGATATCTTTGATGTCGGTATGGTGGACGATGTTCCGGAAATGAAGATACGTAAGCTGATCCATGGCACAGCCAATCTTACGAAGCAAGCGGCAATGACAAAAGAAGAGACGATCTATGCGATCGAAGCCGGTATTGCTGCAGCTGAAAAAGCAAAGAATGATGGATGTGGAATCTTAGTTGTTGGAGAGATGGGTATCGGAAATACAACAACCTCTACAGCCATCCTTTCTGTTATCTTAAACTTAAATGTTGAAGACATTTGCGGAAGGGGTTCCGGTCTTTCTGATGAAGGATTAAAGAAGAAAATTGCAGCCATCAAAAAAGGAATCGAATTTAATCAGCCAAATCCGGAAGATGCATTTGATGTTTTAATGAAAGTAGGAGGAGCTGATATTGCAGCGATTTGTGGTGTGATCCTTGCCGGAGCAGCACTTAACATCCCTGTTATTTTAGATGGCTTGATCTCAGGCGCTGCAGCATTGATCGCTTATGGCATTGATCCACGAACATTAGACTATATGATTCCGTCTCATGTAAGTCATGAACCAGGTGGAGGTCTTGTGCTTGATCATTTGAAACTGGTCCCACCGATTCAGGCGGGCATGGCTCTTGGAGAGGGTACCGGTGCAGCGATGCTGCTTCCGATGCTCGATATGGCACTTGCTTTGTATGAGGGTGACCACAGTTTTGATGATATCGGAATTGAGGCTTATAAATAATGATCGTTTTT
>ODAI011133235.1_pt1 | contig 16626 bp, 16 predicted proteins | sample 1539321 | NCBI WGS metagenome assembly ODAI01 (sample SAMN02144231, study PRJEB22623) | gut metagenome | biome: sheep rumen | host: Ovis aries | place: New Zealand | reverse complement strand
TGTTGCGCTTGGAGCGTACTTTTTGGCTGTTTCGTAAGCGTTGTCGTGGATGTTTGTCATAATCTGCTTGAGTTTTGCGTCAACCTCTTCGCGAGTCCATGAGAGACGCTCTGAGTTCTGAGACATTTCAAGACCAGAAACTGCTACACCACCAGCGTTTGAAGCTTTTCCTGGAGCAAAGAGAACGCCCTTTGACTGGAGGAATGCGATTGCATCTGCACGAGTTGGCATGTTAGCGCCCTCTGCAACGAGTTTTACGCCGTTCTTAACGAGCTTTTCTGCGTCTTCCATGTAGATTTCGTCCTGAGTTGCACATGGGAATGCACAGTCAGCCTTAACTCCCCATGGTTTTTCGCCCTTGAAGAATTTTGCTTTTGGATATTTTTTGACATAAGCGTCGATTTTCTCTTTGCGGCCACGGAATTCCATAACATAAGCGAGCTTTTCAGCATCGATTCCGTCTTCGTCGAGGATGTAACCTGTTGAGTCAGACAAAGTGATAACCTTTCCGCCCAACTGTGTGACTTTCTGACAAGCGTACTGAGCGACATTTCCGTCACCAGAGATGATTGCTGTCTTGCCCTTGAAGTCAGTTCCGGCAGCCTTGAGCATACACTCTGCGAAATAGATAAGACCGTAACCTGTAGCCTCCGGACGAATCAAAGAACCGCCGAAGTCCAGGCCTTTTCCTGTGAGAACGCCAGTGAACTGGTTTGTAATTCTCTTGTACTGACCGAACATGTAAGCAACTTCTTTTCCGCCAACGCCTTTGTCGCCGGCTGGAACATCTGTGTCAGCACCGATGTGTCGGTAAAGCTCAGTGATGAAGCTCTGGCAGAAGCGCATGATTTCGCCGTCTGATTTTCCGTGACCGTCGAAGTCTGAGCCACCTTTGCCGCCGCCCATTGGGAGAGTTGTCAAAGAGTTTTTAAGAACCTGCTCAAATCCCAGGAATTTAAGGACATCAAGACCAACCTCTGGAGAGAAGCGGAGGCCTCCTTTGTAAGGTCCGATTGCAGAGTTGAACTGAACGCGGAAACCACGGTTTACATGAGGTTTTCCCTGATCGTCTGTCCAAGGAACACGGAACATAATGATTCGCTCCGGCTCAACGAAACGCTCAAGAACGGCTGTGTTCTCAAGCTCAGGCATTGTGTCAACGACCGGTGAAAGAGTCTCCAAAACGAGACCTGCAGCCTGAAGGAAGTGCTCCTGATCAGCATAACGAGTTTTGAGCTCGTCCCAAACGCGCTTACAATAAGCGTTCTTAACATTAAATTCTTTGATTGCCATTTTTTTCTCCTATTCTGGCTCAGCCGATTTCGGCGTCTTTTTTCTTGCTTCACACGGAAACAAAAAAGGCGTCATAAATAAAAAGCCTCAGTGAATCCAAATGGACACAATAAGCTCTTTATTTACGACGCCTTTGTCATGTCATTACTATATATAAAAACAAAAAAAGTGTCTATATCTTTACGAAAATTTTCCAGAACTTCATTCTGATTGTCCAGGATTTTTTTTGCCCACTATCCCTAAATAATAAAATCATCTATTATATATAGAAGAAATATTACAAATAGGAGTTTATATGAAAATCGCATTGATTAACGAAAATTCTCAGGCAGCAAAAAATGAAGTCATCTACAAGGCTCTCAAAAAAGTTGCTGATGCCCACGGATTTGAAGTCGTAAATTACGGAATGTACTCAGCCGACTCACCTTCCCTCACCTATGTTCAGAACGGCATTCTGGCCGCAACTCTCTTGAACTCAAAGGCAGTTGATTATGTAATCACTGGCTGTGGCACTGGCGAAGGCGCAATGCTTGCTTTGAACAGCTTCCCAGGCGTAATCTGCGGTCATGTGGCAACTCCACTGGATGCCTACACATTCGCTCAGATTAACGACGGAAACGCAATTTCAATTCCGTTCGCACTCGGTTTCGGCTGGGGCGGCGACCTGAACTTGGAATACATTTTCGAAAAACTCTTCTCTGAGCCAAGCGGACAGGGCTATCCTCGTGAGCGAGCAGAACCAGAGCAGCGCAACAAAAAAATCCTGGACGGCGTGCGCGAAAAAGCATTCAAGCCATTCGTCGAGATTCTTGAATCTTTGGACAAGGATTTGGTAAAGGGAGCATTCGCCGGCGAAAAGTTCAGCGAGCTTTTCTTCCGTGACTGCAAAGACGAAAAAATCGCTGCAGCTGTCAAAAAATTGATGTAAAAGCCAACGCGACCGCCATTTGTGGCGGTTGCGCCCAATTTGTTTTACTTTGCCCCTTCCAGAATTTCAAACTGACTTTTATCATCTTCAAAAAGTTTTTTGCAAGAAGTCTTAATCGTGTCATAAAAACCGCTTCGAATTTTAATAGTTCGGGCATCTACCTCTCGCACATAAAACACAATGTTAAGACTCTTTATCTGTGTAACTCGCTTGTTATCGGCAGTCCAGGCTTCATCAACCTCAACTTTATCATCTTCTTTATAAAATCGTCGCCAAGTCCCCAACTGCGTTTTAAAAAAATCAATCGCCGCCTCATAAGACATGCCTTCTGTGCTCAATTTGTTGATTCGCTCAAGGATTTCGTTTGAGTCTTCACTTGGTTTTGCGTTTTTAATGTCAGAACGCGCCCAAGATTCTTCAGTTTTATTGGTAGTTATATGAAACATAGATTTCTCCTAATGAAGCTTTCGATTTCTAAGTATAATAATAGCACAAATTCCTGTAAAAAGGAATGCAGAGCCTGCCATAATCGGAAGAAGAAGTAACTGTGCATTCAAATCAAGTAGAACTTCATAAAGATTCACGAATCCAAAGACTGCAAAAACCGCGAAGGCCAGTAATTTAAAGAAGCGGTCAGGAGTTTTTCCGTGCAAGATAAAGGCAAGGACAAGACCGATGATGTCAGCCGCAAAAAAACCGATTGAAGAGGCAAGCCAGACAAAGAAAAGAGCCGGATTGAGGCCGTTAGTCGCACCGAATGTGATTGCCGAAAGCTGGGTTTTGTCGCCAAGCTCCGCGATAAAGAAAATACAGAAAACCGCAAGGGAAGCCAGTGAGATTTTTGAGTCGCCCACCCCTTCCTCATCTTCTTTTTTAATCAGGGAAGTCGTCGAAAAATAGAAAAAAGCCGCCGTCGCAATCAGCTTTACAATCCAAAGGTGAGCCTTGAGGAATTCATTGAGAAGACCGCCTGCACACACAGAAATACCATTTATTACAAGAATAGCCGCCGCCGTGCCTAGAATGATACTGCGGATTTTGTATTTTGAAGTGAGGGCAAAAAGCATGAGCTGAGTCTTGTCGCCCATCTCCGCCACGAAGAAAGTCAACAAGACCGTGAAAAAATATGAAAGTGTCAATTTTAGTACCTCGAAAAAATCAGATAGGGATGAATCGCGGGCAGACACAGAAAAAAAATCCGCATTTATCCGCGTCAAATTTTAATCCAAACTCTGCCTGTAACGCTCGTAGAGAAGCACGCCTGTCGCCACTGAAACATTCAGGCTGTCGATTTTACCGCAAGTCGGGATTGAGACGATTGAGTCACACTGCTCTTCAAGCAAACGGCTGATTCCGCTACCCTCGCTCCCCATGATAATACAAGTTTTTGCAGGGAAAGTAAGTTTCTGCACAGACTCACCGCCTGCGTCCGCTCCATAAACCCAAAAGCCAGCCTCTTTGATTTTCTGCACGGCCCGGTTCAAGTTTTTTACCACAGCGCAAGGAACATAGCTGCTCGCCCCCGCCGAAGCGCGGGCGATGATTTCATTCTCGCTTACATTTCCCACGCTGTTTCGCTGAGGCATTAGCGCAAGACTTACGCCAAACTGGTCGCATGAACGCAAAATCGCGCCAACATTATGAGGGTCAGTGATTTCGTCAAGAACGACAATAGTGCTTTTATCTTCGGAAAGGGCTGCTTCTGCAATCCATGTGTCGAAATTCACTTCGTTTTGAGGACTTTCTTTAGCCCCCTCAAAAACAAGCACGATTCCACGGTGGTCTCTGGCAACCTCAGGCAAATTCTGCACGAGGGAATCCAGCATTTTGTTGTCGCTTTGAGAACAAGGAATTCCCGCCGTTTTCGCCACATCAAGGATTTTTTTTACGCGGGGACCAATCTTAGAATAAGAAAGAGAAAGCCCCTCGATTTTGCCTGATTCACAGGCTGAGCGAACTTTCTCTTCGATGGCATGAAAGCCAGTAATAATTTGTTTCATTTAACTGTTTCTATTAGGAACTATCGTCCGCAACATTTCTTATATTTTTTGCCGCTTCCGCAGGGACAAGGATCATTTCGACCGATTTTTGCGCCCTCACGAACGACTGTCATAGGTTTTACGCTGCCCACAGAGTAGAGCCATTCGCCGTTGACTTTCTTGAAGTAGCCGACCTCGTGGTGAATGTCACGCAAGCCGCCCTTGTCAGTGTAAGTCGCCTCGAATTCAACGATTCCTTCCTCGTCGTTCTCGCCGCCCTTTTCGGTGCGCAAGATTTTGAGACCGTGCCATGTAGAGTTTTTAGCCCAGTCTTCAGTTGCCTTGCGGTCGATTTCTGCAATTTTCTCGCCTTCTTCGCATGAATTGATGATAAAGTCAATTTCCTGTTTTTCGTAAGAAGAATAGCGGGCGCGCATGAGAGCTTCTGCCGTGGGTGCCTTTACGCTTCCCTTAATGATTGGCTGGCAACACTCGCCATATTTTTTTCCAGAGCCACAAGGACACAAATCTTTTTCTGCCATTTTATTTTCCTTAAAACTAAAGTCTGTCTATTATACTGAATTGTTATTTTTTCATCAAATCTTTTATGGAAACCGAATCCAAATATCCCTCAATCAGCTCGTCAAGTTTCGTCCACATGGGAATTGTGCGGCAATGCTCTTTTTTGGGACAAGGAGCCGCCCCCGCTTCAAGACAGGCAACCGGAGCCAAAGTTCCCTCGGTAAGACGCAAAATATCCCCCACCTTATAATCTTCTGGCGCACGATTAAGCTTGTAACCGCCACCCTTTCCGTGAACGCCGTCCACAAAACCGTTTTTTGAGAGAAGTGTCATAATCGACTCAATGTATTTCTGTGAAATTTCCTGCCGTTCCGCAACATCTTTAAGGGGAATTCGTTCATCCTCACTATGCTCCGCCAAATCAACCAAAACCCTAAGCGCGTAACGACCTCGTGTAGAAACAATCATAAAAAAACCTCGTGCAACTAGACTTCAACCTAGTATATCACGAGGTTTAAAAAATTACAAATTTTTGGGGCTATCCTTTCTAGTCAGCGAAAAGCGGTGTGGAAAGGTATCTGTCGCCTGTATCTGGCAAGAGAACCACGATGTTCTTGCCCTTGTTTTCCGGTCGTTTCGCAACTTCGATTGCTGCCCACAAAGCCGCTCCCGAAGAAATGCCAACCAAAACGCCCTCTTTCACGCCGACCAAACGGCCAGTCTTGAATGCGTCATCGTTCTCAACGGCGATGATTTCGTCATAGACCTTTGTGTCCAAAACATCTGGAACAAAGCCCGCACCGATTCCCTGAATTTTGTGGGCGCCAGGAACGCCAGTTGAAAGCACTGCAGAAGATTTTGGCTCAACTGCCACGATTTTCACATCCTTGTTCTTTGACTTCAAGAACTGACCGACGCCAGTGACCGTTCCGCCAGTTCCGACGCCTGCCACGAAGAAATCAACTTTGCCGTCAGTGTCTTCCCAGATTTCAGGACCCGTTGTCTCAAGGTGAGCCTTTGGATTGGCCGGGTTCACGAACTGACCTGCGATAAAGCTGTTCGGCGTTGTCGCCTTGATTTCCTCAGCCTTAGCGATTGCGCCCTTCATGCCTTTTGAGCCTTCAGAAAGAACAAGTTCTGCTCCATAAGCCTTCATCAACTGGCGTCGCTCCACGCTCATGGTATCCGGCATAACGATGATTACGCGATAACCGCGGGCAGCCGCAACGCTCGCCAAACCGATTCCCGTGTTCCCCGAAGTCGGCTCGATAATAGTAGAGTCTTCTTTTAGGATGCCCTTTGCCTCAGCGTCATCAAGCATTGCCTTAGCGACACGGTCTTTGACGCTTCCTGCCGGGTTAAAATATTCCAGTTTGGCAATTACTTTTGCCTGAAGATTAAATTCCTTCTCAATGCGAGAAAGTTCCAGAAGAGGTGTGTGACCGATAAGCTGGTCAGCTGAAGTGTAAATATGCGCCATAATTTCTCCTTTTTTCAAATATAGTTCCAAACCTACTTTTATTCTACCCTTTATTACCTACCTTGTCAATAGGTAATAATCAATTTTGAGTTTTTCCTTTCCTTTCTCGGCCCGCGAGGGGAGAGACTTCTCCCCTTCCCTTTTCTATTTTTACACTGTCTTGAATTTTCTTACATCAGAGCCAAGTTTATTCACATTTTCATCAAGGCTTTCTACACATTCATCAAGCCGCATTCCGCTTTTCACGACACTCTGAGCGTTTTCCGACATCGCAAACATGCTGCTCTGGACTGCCTGAAGAGAAACCTTCAGTTTATCCATTTCTTCAAGTACATGTCTGCTTCCTCCTGCCATTTTAAGGGAGGCGTCCCGCACATTTTCGGCCGTTTTGTCCATGGCAGAAAGCGAGGCGATTACAGTCCGTGAGTCTTCATTCTGACTTTCAAGAGAAGTGCGGATTGACTGCACGAGAGAATCCGTCTCCTGGATTTGTGCAGATACTCCTGAAAATGACTGGCTTGTTTCCTGCGAGGCAAGGACTATTTCGCTGATAGAATCCTGAATATTTTTAAGCTGGTCACCGATTGTTTTTGACTGACCGGAAGAAGTTTCAGAAAGTTTCCTGATTTCGTCGGCAACTACCGCAAAGCCCTTTCCAGCTTCACCTGCATGAGCCGCCTCAATGGCCGCATTCATAGCCAGCAGGTTCGTCTGGCTTGCGATTGAAGCAATAGCCATGTTCGCTTCCTGGAGCATCTGTGACTGCTGCTCAATCTGCGAAATCCTGTCATTCACCCTCTGCTGCTTTGACATTCCGCTCTGAGCCGCACTATCCAGCTGATTGAAAGAAGCTGCCATGCTTTCCATGGAAGTGCTGATTTGCTCAATTCCCTTTAAAAGCTTCGAAACCGCCGCAGAAGACTCCCGGATGCTTTTTGTCTGCGAGTCAATCATCTCGTTAACGGTATTTATGCTTGCGGCAACATCTTTCACCACATCCGTAGTCTCTTCAAAGCCCTCTGACTGATTTTTAACCTGTTCCTGAACAGTTCCGATTCCCAGTCGGATTGAGGTCATTGAATTGGAAACAGAAGAAACACTCTCTTTCATATTCTGCGAAACCACATCAAGGTTGTCGCTGGAATTTTTGATAGTTCCAATCATCCCCTGTAATTTTTCCATAAAGGCATTGAAATAAGAGACCAGACTATGAATGGATTTGAAAGGAGTATGGAGATTCGTATTCAGCCGGCGGGTCAAATCACCCTCCCCGGAAGCAATATCCTTAACCGTGACATTTACCTCAGAAAGAGGTGCAAAAAGGCTTCGGATTGAATAGGCGATTAACAAAAGTGCAAGCAGAATCACAAAAACAGCGAAAGGAACGATTGCATTGGCAAAAAAATCTTTCACCGTAAAGGGAACAAAGAGCACAAGCTCCCAGCGCAGGGCGTCAATCGGCGAAATCAGATAGACACCGCTCATTGTCGTATAAACTTCCGTTTTAGACGGCAAAAGATTCTCTACATCATTCAACTCAGGCAGGGCACTTGTAATCGGGACTTTGTTTTCAAGGTCGCTCACATTCGTTGATGCCGAAACTTCCTTGTTTCCGTTGTACATATACATGGTAACGCCATCTTCAAGACTCTGATACATCGACTGGACAAAATCGTTAAGCTCAACTCCAGTTCCAGTAATGCCAGTTACCTTTCGGTTTTCGTTGTAGACGAGTACATTTACCCACATAAATGTCTTTTTAAGACCGATATCGTAATCCACATAAAACTGGAAGGGTAAATTAGCGTCTATAGTCATCTGATACCATGCGCTTCCAGGGTCAGATTTATCAAGATCGTAGATGAATTCCATGTTGGAGTAGTATTTTAAGTCAGCGTCAGAAATCCAAAAAGTCCTGTGAGATGAAAAAGATTCCTGAAAAGTCTCAAAATCGCGGAAGGCAAGTTCCCGTACGCCCTCATCACCCGGATTCTCCATGTAATCAACAACAGCAGGAGATTTTGCCAGCTGCACGGCAAGCTTTCGCTCAGGCAAAAGTCCGCTTTCCATCTCAAGAACTTTAGCGTAGCGGATTCTTTCCAAGCGTTCCACGGTTTTGCTTCTGAATATTTTGACAGATGACAAAGCCACCACAAAAAGCCCCATAACAGCAATTACAAGCGAGGCAAATGCGAGCGGTTTGTTTATAATTTTCATAATTGTTACTTCCTACAGAAACAAAATTTATCATAAGGAAATCGCTTGTTCAAGCCCTAACTTTAATTTATCTTGAACGCTTTCTAATCTAAAAAATTTGCTATCTATATACTTTCATGTTAAAATAATCTTTATGGACGCCAATTATTATGATTATTTAACCCAGCTACCCACTATGACCTACTTCTTTGAAACTTCCACGGCACGAAAGGAAAGCATCAAAAAAAATCACGGTTCACCTGCAATTCTCTTTATCACCCTTCACGGTTTAAAATCTTACAATCAAAAAAACGGCTTCCCGGAAGGAAATAAAATCCTCCAGTCTTTTGCAAAACTCCTGTCCAACATTTTCGACAGGGAAAACTGCTGCCGCTTGGGTGGTGCTCATTTTACCCTCATTACAGAAGAAGAAGGTCTTGAGCAAAAGCTTTCTTCCTTAATGGGCAAAATCCCTCTCATACAAGTGGGGGGGGGGCTATACATACATATAGGTATTTATCCCTGCAAAACTGAAGAAATCAGCATCTATTCGGCATGTGACCGGGCAAAACTCGCCTGCGATTCCATAAAAGATGAGAAAGTTTCGGCAATCAACTATTATGACCAGAAAATCCGCCTTGCCGAAGAAAATCACCGCTACATTATCGAAAATTTCAACAGGGCAATCGCTGAACGCTGGATTACGGTCTACTATCAGCCGATTATCCGCGCAGTCAACGGCAAAGTCTGTGACGAAGAGGCTCTCGCCCGCTGGATAGACCCAATCAAAGGCTTTCTGTCTCCGGCCGATTTTATTCCCGTCCTCGAAGAAGAAAAACTCATTTACAAGCTCGATCTTTATGTTCTGGAACGAGTCCTTGAAAAAATGAAATTCTTTCAGTCCAAAGGAATTGAAGTCATACCCCAGTCAATCAATCTTTCCCGCTCAGATTTCGAGTCCTGCGACATCGTTGAGGAAATCCGCACGAGGGTTGATCTGGCAGGCTTTCCCCGCAATAAAATCAGCATAGAAATTACAGAAAGCGTAGTTGGCAGCAACTTTGACTTCATGCTCCGGCAAATCAACCGATTTAAAGACTTGGGCTTTCCTGTCTGGATGGATGATTTTGGAAGCGGCTACTCATCCCTCAATGTCCTTAAAGAAATTCCTTTTGACCTCATAAAATTCGACATGAGTTTTATGCGCCAGTTCAACGAAAAAAACAACGGCAAAATCATTCTCACCGAACTTATGAGAATGGCTTTCTCCATCGGTGCAGACACAATCTGCGAAGGCGTTGAGAGCGAAGAGCAGCTTCAATTCCTTAAGGAAATAGGCTGCTCAAAAATTCAGGGATATTACTATTGCAAGCCCATTCCCATTGAGCAAATTCTTGAGCGAATCGAAAAGAAGATACAAATCGGTTTTGAGAATCCGGATGAGACTCACTATTACGAAGCCGTCGGCCGCGTAAACCTCCATGACCTGGCCGTAATTTCTTACGGAAACGAGCAGGATTTCAGCAATGTATTCAACATGCTCCCCATGGCAATCATTGAAGTAAAGGACACATCAATACGTTTTGTCCGCACAAATCAGTCTTACCGTAAATTTTTCTCCAAGTCCTTCGGCTTTGGACTTATGGGTAAGCCTATTCCGATTTCAGAAATTTTGCATAGTGCCGGCACTGCCTTCATAAAAAGCGTTCTCCAAGTCGCAAAAGATGGAAAACGCACTTTCACCGACGAAATTTTACCAGATGGCTCACAGGCAAATTATTTCATCCGCAGACTGGCAGAAAATCCCATTACAAAACGCACTGCTCTTGCAGTTGCAGTTCTGTCAGTCAAAGACTCCGCAAAAGGATCGACTTACGCCAACATTGCAAAAGCCCTGGCAGCAGATTATTTTCATCTATTTTATGTTAATCTAAAAACAGAAGAATTCATCGAATATTCCACCGGCTTAGGTGAAGACATTATGACATCAGAAAAGCATGGCGAAAACTTCTTTGAACAAATCCGTAACATGGCAGCAAAAGTTCTCCTTCAGGATGATAAAAAAATATTCCTCGAAACTTTTTACAAAGAAAATATTCTCAGCGAAATCGACGAACACGGAAGATTCGCAATGACCTACCAAATAATGCGAAAAAGCGGGCTGGTTTATGTGAATATGAAAGTTATGCGAATGAAGCATGACAGTGACTATATAATCATAGCCCTCAGCAATGTTGACTCCCAGATAAAACAGCAGAAAATGCTCAAAAAGGCAAAGCAGGACGAAATCATCTATTCCCGGCTTATGGCTCTTTCCGGCGATTTTATCTGTATGTACATTGTTGACCCTAAAACTGAATCCTACACCGAATACAATGCTTCAAAAGACTACGAATCGCTGGGAATATCGAAACAGGGAAACGACTTTTTCGCTACCTCTCATAAAAACGCAAAAATAACACTCTTTAAAGACGATGTACCGCTTTTTATCGAGAAATTCACTTTAAAAAACATTATAGCGGAAATAGAGCAAAAAAATTCTTTCTCACTCCATTACCGCCTCATGCTGAACGGCGAGCCTCACCCCGCAAGTACCAGAGCCGCCCTCGTCAAAGAAAACGGCGAGGACAAACTCATAATCGGAATTCGAATATAATTACTTAGCTGCCGCAAAGCCTGCTTCAAGGTCAGCGATGATGTCATCAACATGCTCAGTTCCGATTGAAAGACGGATTGTGCTCTGGCTGATTCCCTGATCTTTCAGTTCCTCGTCGGTGAGCTGGGAATGAGTCGTTGTTGCCGGGTGAATGACCAGTGATTTGACATCAGCGACATTTGCCAAAAGGCTGAAAATCTTCAAGTTGTCGATGAATTTCCAGGCCGCTTCCTTACCGCCCTTAATCTCAAAAGTAAAGATTGAGGCGCCACCATTGGGGAAATACTTCTCGTAAAGGGCATGGTCAGGATGATTTTTAAGCGACGGATGATTTACCTTCTCTACCTGAGGATGCTTGCTCAAGAATTCCACGACTTTCTTTGTATTTTCCACATGACGGTCAAGACGGAGTGAAAGAGTCTCAACGCCCTGCAAAAGAAGGAAGGCATTGAACGGGCTGATTGTTGCCCCCTGGTCACGGAGCAAAATTGCCCGGATGTAAGTGACAAAAGCAGCCGGTCCCACAGCGTCAGCAAATGAAATTCCGTGATAGCTTGGGTTAGGTGCGGCGATTGGAGCATACTTTCCGCTCTTCTTCCAGTCAAATTTTCCAGAATCAACGATGATTCCACCCAAAGTCGTTCCGTGACCGCCCAAGAATTTTGTCGCCGAGTGAACAACGATGTCCGCTCCATGCTCAATCGGCCGAATCAAATAAGGAGTACCGAAAGTGTTGTCGATTACAAGGGGAAGACCATGCTTGTGAGCGATTTCAGCGATTTTGTCGATGTCAGGAATGTCCGAATTCGGGTTTCCCAGAGTCTCCAAATAAACAGTTTTTGTATTTGCCTTGATTGCGCCCTCAATTTCTGCCAAGTTGTGAGCGTCAACAAAAGTCGTCTCGATTCCAAAATCCTTCAAAGTGTGGGCAAGCAAATTGTAAGAGCCGCCGTAAATCGTTTTCTGGGCGACAATGTGGTCTCCAGCCTGAGCCAAAGCCTCAATCGTGTAAGTGATAGCCGCCGCGCCAGAAGCCACCGCCAAAGCTGCAACGCCACCTTCCAATGCCGCAACTCGCTTTTCAAGCACATCCTGAGTAGAATTGGTCAAGCGACCGTAAATGTTACCCGCGTCCGCCAAGCCGAATCGGTCAGCCGCATGTTTTGAATTGTGGAAGACATAAGAAGTCGTCTGATAAATCGGAACTGCCCGTGAATCCGTTACCGGGTCAGCCTGTTCCTGTCCTACATGAAGTTGAAGTGTCTCGAAATGAAGTTTATTTGCCATAATTTTTCTCCTGCTTTTTTATTTATTCCTACTAGGTTGGTAGGTATCTACACTATAAGATTTATTACCTACTATGTCAATAGGGAAAGAGAAAAAAAATTATTATTTTTATTGTTAACGCTGACTTTCAGTTTTAAGTTTACAATTTTGTGGATTTTCGTTACACTAAAGAAAAGTCACAAGCAGACAACGATTCTACCCAATTTCTAAGCATCGTCTAGGCGTGGCTTTTTTTATGAGGTAAAAAAAATGATAAACTTAAACGAACTTTCAGATGACATCATAAAAGGGAAACGCTTCGGACGCACAGACGACCTTTCCTTTTTCAAAACCTGCGATATAAGAGAACTGACAAAAGCCGCAGACAAAATCCGCGCTCATTTTAAAGGCGACCGAGTTGACCTCTGCACGATTATCAACGGACGGAGCGGAAAATGCGGCGAAAACTGCAAATTCTGTGCACAGAGCGCCCATAATCACACCGGCTGTGAGGAATATTCTTTTTTGGACGAAGAAAAAATCATATCTGAGGCAAAATCAAACCAAGACGAGGGAGTAAACCGTTTCGCAATCGTTACGGCTGGCCGGGCTCTGACCGGCGAGGATTTTGAAAAAGCACTCCATGTGTACGAACGCATGAACAAGGAATTGAGCATAAATCTCTGCGCGTCAATGGGTTTTATCAACCGGGAGCAATTCAAGAGGCTCAGAAAAGCGGGCGTTACGAGCTATCATCACAATATTGAGACTTCTCGTCGAAACTTTCCCAACATCTGCACAAGTCACAGCTACGACATGAAAATCGAGACAATCAAAATCGCCCAGGAAGAAGGCCTTTGCGTCTGTTCCGGCGGAATCATCGGCATGGGAGAGACTTTTGAAGACCGAATCGACATGGCGCTCTCCCTTCATGAACTGGGCATCCGCTCAATCCCAATCAACGCCCTCATGGCAATTCCAGGCACTCCATTTGAAAAGAACACACCGCTTACCGAAGAAGAAATCTTACGAACTATGGCAATGTTCCGCTTCATCAATCCGGAAGCAAATATCCGACTCGCCGCCGGCCGCAAGCTTCTTTCAGAAAATGGCAAAAAAGCCTTTGAATCCGGCTGCTCAGCCACAATCACTGGCAACATGCTCACCACCAGCGGCAGCACAATCCAGGGCGACGTCAAAATGCTCAGAGAAATGGGCAGAATTACAAAAGCACAGAAAGGCACGACTTGCGACTCTTGTGATTGCTCTTCTTCATGCGATGACGATTCTTGCTGTTGCTCATCATGCGACACGCCAAACAACAAGAACTGCGAATCATGTAAATAGATTATCCTAAAAAATAAAGCCGCCCCTGTATCAAGGAGCGGCTTGGCATAGTTTGAATTAAACTTATGCTTCTGCTGGAGCTTCTTCAGCAGGTGCGGCAGCTGCAGCTGCGGCTTTACTAGCTCGTGCTTCTTTTTTTGCAATATTTTTCAGTTCAGCATTGCAGCGTTTGCAAATTTTTACTGTATTGCCGTCAATTTCTTTTTCATAAAGAACTTTGACATTTTCAGTTCCACAGCGTGGGCATTTACCACGACCGTGATTAAATTCAGTGCGAACACCAGTTCCGCGATGTGCTTTAGACATACTTAACTCCTTTATTTTGCTTCTTCAGCAGGAGCTGCTTTCTCTGCAGTCTTAGCTTTTGATGCAGCTTTCTTTGCAGGAGCTTTTTTTGCAGCCGGTTTCTTTGCTTCAGCCTTTGGCTCTGCTTTCTTTGACTCAGCTTTCTTTGCTTTTGCCGGTGCTTCGTCTTCGCTTGAAGGCAACTTGTAGTCGACCAATTCAAGGATTACAACATCAGCGGCATCGCCCTGACGGAAACCGAGTTTAAGAATTCGTGTATAACCACCATTGCGATCCTTCATGCGAGGACCAATTTCTGTAAAGAGCTTATTCAAAATCTTCTCATCCTGAACAAACTTAGCAGCAGTACGGCGGTTGTGTACAGAATCTACTTTACTGCGAGTAATCAACTTTTCAGCAGCTTTACGAACTTCTTTAGCCTTAGCCTGAGTAGTTGTAATACGCTCAAATCTGAAAAGTGAAGTCACCATATTTCGCGCCATTGCACGCTGATGTGCGGCTGTGCGTGAAAGTGGATTAAATCCTGTCTTATTTCTCATTGGATTCTTCCTTTTGTGCTGGCTTTGCCAAATTGACTGAATTTTTAAGATGACTGTAATCAGTCATGCCCAAGTTCAAGTTCCATTCAAGGAGCTTTTCTTTGATTTCTGTAAGAGATTTTTTACCAAAGTTTCTTGTTTTGGCAATATCGTCTTCAGTTTTTCTAGTCAATTCGCCGATTGTGCGAATATTCGCATTTTTAAGACAATTTGATGAACGAACTGAAAGCTCAAGCTCCTCGACTGGAGTATTAAGCAATTGACGAATTTTTTCGTCGCCCTCATCAAAATCATCTGTTCCAGAAACATCACTGTCATTAAAGTTTACAAAAACCGAGAAATGATCTTTCGCAATTTTTGCAGCTTCTGCCAATGCATCTTCTGGAGAAATAGTTCCATCAGTCCATACTTCAAGAACAAGCTTGTCATAATCGTTACGCTGACCAACTCGGCAGGGCTCGATCATGTATTTAGCTTTTGTAACAGGAGTAAAGATTGCATCCATCGGAATTGTGCCAACAACTTCGATATAATGCTCGTTCACTTCTGCCGGAACATAACCTCTTCCCAAATCAACCTGAATTTCAAACTCAACATGAGCGCCTTCCATCATTGTAAAGACTGTCTCACCCTTCGTAAGAATCTCAAGCTGACCTTCTCTTGCAAAATCATCAGTCTTGACTGTACCAGGACCTTTGAAATCAAAAAGAAGCGTATCCTGCTCAACATCTTCTGGCAATCTCAAGCGCATAAGCTTGAGACTGTTCAAGATTTCCAAAGTATCTTCCGAAACATTTGGAATTGTTTCGAATTCACTAGAAATAACATGCGGAACTCCATCTGCATCGTAAGAAGTAATCCTTACAGAGGAGACTGCATATCCCTGAATAGATGAAAGAAGTACACGGCGGAGTGCATTTCCAATTGTTGTTCCGAAACCTGTCTCAAAAGGATAAGCTGTAAACTTTCCGTAATTTGGGTTCGTTTCAAGATGATCGAACTGAACGGTTTTTGGTTTTTTAAAACCTTTCAGCAAGTTTTTACGAGCCATCTGAACTCCTTTTTAAATTATAGAGCTCATACAGGAGCTACTGTTTCACTCAGAAGAGTCCGTCTCTTCCGATTCCCAACTATCATAGTAACAATGTTTCAAAGAGAAACACAAAAATTCACGAAGACAGGAAAAAATCCTGCCCCTGTGAATTCAAGTTACATGCGGCGAGTTTTGCGAGGACGACATCCATTGTGCGGAATTGGTGTTGTATCTGCGATTGACTTTACTTTCAATCCCAAGTTACCAAGTGCACGAACGGCATTCTCACGACCCATTCCCGGACCTTTAACAAATACATGGACTTCACGAAGACCATAGCTAACAGCTTTCTGAACAGCCGACTCAGCAACAGTCTGTGCGGCAAACGGAGTTGATTTTTTTGCTCCGCGGAATCCGAGTCCACCAGAAGATGCCCAAGAAAGAGCATTTCCGTTCAAGTCTGTAATAGTTACGATAGTATTGTTGAACGTAGCCTGGATATAAACATTTCCCTCGTATACGCTCTTCTTTTCCTTTCGCTTTTTTGCGGTTGCCATTACCTAAAATCCTCCGTCTAATTAGACTGCCTTCTTTTTGTTAGCGACAGTCTTCTTCTTGCCCTTTCGAGTGCGTGCATTAGTGCGTGTACGCTGACCACGGCACGGCAAGCCTTTTCGGTGACGAAGACCACGGTAACAACCGATGTCCATCAGACGCTTGATGTTAAGACCGATTTCTGAACGAAGATGACCTTCAACCTTATACTCTGAATCAATCAAAGTACGGATTTTTGCCAATTCGTCCTGATCCAAATCATTAATCATTTTGTTTGGATCAACCTTTGTCTTTTCGCAAATTGTCATTGCTGATGAACGACCAATACCGTAAATGTAGGTCAATGCAACAAAGACATGTTTATTTGGGAGGTCAACTCCCGCAATTCGAGCCATCTGTTACTCCTCAACCCTGCTTCTGCTTATGCTTCGGATTTGAACAAATGATACGGATGATTCCGTTTCGTTTGATAACCTTACACTTATCGCAGATGGGCTTTACGCTGGTTCGTACTTTCATAAAAGTC
>ODAI010173684.1_pt1 | contig 16627 bp, 8 predicted proteins | sample 1539321 | NCBI WGS metagenome assembly ODAI01 (sample SAMN02144231, study PRJEB22623) | gut metagenome | biome: sheep rumen | host: Ovis aries | place: New Zealand | reverse complement strand
TCCCCGGGCATTTTCGCAGCTTACCGCGTCCTTCTTCGCCTGCCGAAGCCAAGGCATCCTCCGTACGCCCTTGCTTCTCTTTCTCTCTAAGTGAATCATCTCTGATTCGTGAAATTGTCAACTTATACTTAATTACTATACTAGTTGCTGATTTCGTTTCGTTATCACTTTACCTCGTTGTGATCTCTCAGTATTGTCAATGATCTGTCGCTTTTTTCAAAGCGGGCTGCAAAGATACGCACTTTTTTTATTCTGGCAAATTTTTTTGAAAAAATTTATTTCATTATCTTTATAAGACCATTAGAGACCAATAATAAATAATATATGGAAGAAAAACACAACGCATTACCGGAGAATGCCCAAAGGGAACTCGCCCCAGGTGAGGAATATCATCCCCTGCTTAGCCCCGAGAGAAACTGGGCTGAGGTCACGCCTTATTCTGTGGCCATAGGTCTGTTGATGGTGATAATCTTTTCAGCAGCAGCGGCTTATCTCGGTCTTAGGGTCGGACAGGTATTCGAGGCCGCAATTCCAATTGCTATCATTGCGGTAGGTCTCACCAGCGCATTGGGCAAGAAAGAAGGATTGGGTCAGAATGTCATCATCCAGTCAATCGGAGGCTGTTCCGGCGCCGTAGTGGCCGGAGCGATATTCACTCTCCCCGCGATCTACATCCTTGGAGTGGAAGTCAATTTCATGCAGATGTTCCTCTCCTCCCTTCTCGGCGGTGTTTTAGGAATATTGTTCCTGATTCCTTTCCGGAAATATTTCGTCAAGGAGATGCATGGAAAATATCCCTTCCCTGAGGCCACGGCAACAACCCAGATCCTCGTCAGTGGCGAGGGCGGAAAGGGAGCCGGGACTCTCCTTGTCAGCGGTCTGATCGGTGGCCTTTATGATTTCCTGGTCAGCACATTCGGCACCTGGTCCGACACTATCAGCACGACCGTGATGGGAATCGGCCGCACAGTGGCCGACAAGGCCAAGATTCTCCTTAAGATCAACACCAGCGCCGCAGTCCTTGGCCTAGGTTATATAATTGGTCTAAAATACGCTTTCGTGATTTGCTGCGGCAGCCTCCTGGTGTGGCTGGTCATCATCCCGCTAATGAATATTATCTGGGGTGGCCAGGTGATTGACCTGATGAACACCGGAGTCACAATGACTATCGGCGAGATGTCGCCAGACCAGATATTCAAGGACTACGCCCGCCATATCGGCATCGGCGGCATCGCCACGGCAGGAATCATAGGTATCATCAAGTCATTTGGAGTGATCAAGTCAGCTGTTGGATTGGCAGTCAGGGAGTTCCGCGGATCCGCGGTCCCTTCGACCCCTTCGACAGGCTCAGGGACCGAAAGGACCGGGAAGGAACTACGGACCCAGGAAGACCTTCCGATGAAAACCATCGTTTTCGGGATTGTGATCGCCCTTCTGGCAATATTCGCTTTCTTCGCTTTTGGAGGTGTCGTCAATAACATCTGGCAAGCGATTGTCGGCCTGCTAATCGTTGGAATAATATCATTCCTTTTCACCACAGTGGCAGCCAACGCCATAGCCATTGTCGGTACCAACCCGGTAAGTGGAATGACCCTGATGACCCTGATTATCGCTTCGCTGATCCTTGTGGCCGTTGGCCTGAAGGGCAATGCCGGAATGGCCGCCGCCCTGATAATCGGTGGTGTGGTCTGCACAGCTCTCTCGGTCGCCGGATCATTTATCACTGACCTCAAGATCGGTTATTGGATCGGCTCAACTCCTAAGAAGCAGGAAGCCTGGAAGTTCGCTGGAGTCGCTGTCGCCGCCGCAACTGTCTGTGGAGTCATGCTGGTCCTCAACAAGACCTACGGTTTTGTGGGTGACCAGGCACTTGTGGCCCCTCAGGCCAACGCGATGGCCGCTGTGATCCAGCCGATGATGAACGGCGGAGGCGCTCCTTGGCTCCTCTATGGCATCGGTGCCGTAATCGCCATCTTGTTGACGGTGTTCAAGGTTCCCGCCCTGGCTTTCGCCCTCGGTATGTTCATTCCGATCGACCTCAACCTTCCGCTGCTGGTCGGAGGAGCTATTTCCTGGTACGTCAGCACCAGGACCAAAGACAAGAAAGTCAATGAGGCCAGAATGAACAAGGGCACTCTGATAGCTTCCGGTTTCATCGCCGGTGGCGCCCTGATGGGTGTGGTGAGCGCCCTTCTCAAATTCTTCAATGTGGACTGGTTCCTCTCCGCCTGGCACAGCGCCTACGGTGAGGCGATAGCGATAGTGCCCTTCCTCGCGCTCATCGCCTATATGATCATATCATCAATGAAAACCAAAGAGTAATGGAAAAGATTCTTGACAGATTCCTAAGGTACATATCGGTCGACACCCAGAGCGACGAGAACTCTGAAAGCCAACCTTCAACAGCCAAACAGTTGAACCTTCTATCTATGCTCCGGGATGAGCTCCAGACCATGGGCCTGGAGGCCACCCTTGACGAGTATGGTTATGTTATGGCCACAATCCCATCCAACATCAGCCAGAAGGTCCCGAAGATCGGTTTCATAGCCCATGTGGACACAGCCCCCGATGCATCGGGAGCGAATATCAAACCGCAGATAATCGAGAACTATGATGGTAAAGAGATAGAGCTTAAAGGGGTTCCCGGACTCGCACTGAAACCTTCCGAGTTCCCCGAGATGCTCCACTACATCGGCCAGACCCTAATCACAACTGACGGCACGACTCTCCTGGGAGCCGACGATAAGGGAGGCGTGGCAGAAATCATGGACGCGGTACAGTTTATCGTGGAACATCCTGATTTCAAGCATGGTGAGATCAAGATCGGGTTCACTCCGGACGAGGAGATAGGCCGAGGTGTGGTCAAGTTTGACGTTCCCCGTTTCGGGGCCGATTACGCCTACACCATGGACGGAGGAGAGATCGGCGAGCTTGAGTTCGAGAACTTCAACGCCGCCTCGGCCAAGATCCATATCCAGGGCCGTAATGTCCACCCTGGTTATTCAAAAGGCAAGATGAAGAATGCCATCCTGATCGGAACGGAGATGAATTCGCTCCTTCCGGTAGAGCAGAGGCCTGAATATACAGAAGGCTATGAGGGATTCTTCCATCTCATCGCTTTCAACGGATCGGTAGAGGAAGCGGACCTGACTTACATCATCCGCGACCACGACAGGACCATTTTCGAGCATAGGAAGGACACAATCGTCAAATGCTGCGAGTTTATCAACATGAAATACGGCGAAGGCACCGCCACACCTGTGGTTAAGGACCAGTACTACAACATGAGAGAGCAGGTCGAGCCTCATTATCATGTTGTTGAGAAGGCGGTCAAAGCTATGGAGATGGCCGGAATCAAACCGAAGATCCAGCCTATCCGCGGAGGGACCGACGGCGCCAACCTGAGTTTCAAGGGTCTCCCTTGCCCTAATATATTCGCAGGGGGACTGAACTTCCACGGAAAAATGGAATTCGTCCCCCTGGAATCGATGGAGAAGGCGTCAGAGGTGATTCTTAATATTATCACTCTCTACGCCGGCGAGTGATCTTATTTGATCACGCCGAGCTCTTTACCCACCTTGATAAAGGCAGCGATGGCTTTGTCAAGGTGTTCTTTTTTGTGGGCCGCGGAGAGCTGGACACGGATCCTGGCCTGCCCCTTCGGAACTACAGGATAATAGAAGCCGGTCACGAATATTCCTTCCTCAGCCATCTTAGCGGCGAACTTCTGTGACAACGGAGCGTCATAAAGCATAACGGCGCAAATGGCGCTCTGGGTCGGTTTGATGTCGAATCCGGCGGCTATCATCGCGTCACGGAAGTACTTGACATTCTCCTGCTGACGGTCGTGGAGCTCATTGCTCTCGCTCAGCATCTTGAACATCTCGATGCCTGCGGCGACAATCATCGGAGGAAGTGAATTGGAGAAGAGATACGGCCTTGAGCGCTGGCGAAGCATGTCGATAATCTCCTTGCGTCCAGTCGTGAATCCACCCACAGTGCCGCCGAAAGCCTTTCCGAGAGTACCGGTGAATATGTCAATACGTCCATAGCAGTCGAACTGCTCGGCTACTCCACGACCGGTCTTTCCGACAACACCTGCTGAATGGCTCTCATCGACCATCACAAGCGCGTCATATTTCTCGGCGAGTTCGCAAATGTTGTCCATCGGGGCGACGTTGCCGTCCATCGAAAACACACCGTCAGTGCAGATGATGCGGAACCTCTGTGCCTGGGCCTCTTTGAGGCAACGCTCCAGGTCTTCCATGTCGGCGTTCGCATAACGATAACGGACGGCTTTGCAGAGACGCACACCGTCGATGATAGACGCATGGTTGAGCGAGTCGGAGATGATAGCGTCTTCAGCGGTCAACAACGGCTCGAAGACTCCGCCGTTGGCGTCGAAACATGAGGCGTAAAGGATGGTGTCCTCAGTCTTGAAGAATTTCGAGATGGCTTCCTCAAGCTCCTTGTGGAGGTCCTGAGTGCCACAGATGAAGCGCACGGAGCTCATTCCAAAGCCCCTCTCATCCATCGCCTTCTTGGCGGCCTCGATAAGTCTCGGGGAATCAGCCAGGCCCAGATAGTTATTGGCGCAGAAGTTAAGCGCCTTGCTGCCGTCCTGGAGAGTGATCTCGGCGGATTGGGCAGAAGCGATGTTCCTTTCGTTTTTGTACAGGCCGGCTTCCTGGATGGAGGCGAGCTCTGCTTTCAAATGATCCTGAAATTTGCCGAACATGGTTATAAATGTTAAATTAGTTTCGTGTTTACGTGAAATTAATGTAAATTTGCGATGCTAATTTAGCGATTTATTCATTAAAGACAATGAAAAATGTACTTGTGATCGGGTCAACCGGACAGATAGGCTCCGAGCTGACAATGAAAATCAGGAAACTGATCCCTGAAGGTAATGTTGTGGCCGGGTATATCAAGGGTGCTGAGCCTAAGGGAATTCTCCTCGAAAGCGGTCCTGCCGCTGAAGCGGATGTCTGTAATGGTGAGCAACTTCTGGAGATAGTCAAGAAGTACAAGATTGACACGATCTACAATCTTGCAGCCCTCCTTTCAGCTGTCGCCGAGAAGAAACCCCAACTGGCCTGGCACATCCAGATTGATGGTCTGATGAATATCCTCGAGATCGCGAGGGATAACGGTTGCGCGGTCTTCACGCCATCCTCCATCGGATCTTTCGGACCTGAGACCCCACGCAAGGACACCCCCCAGGACACGATCCAGAGGCCCCGTTCCATGTACGGCTGCACAAAGGTAGCCACCGAATTGCTGAGCGACTACTATTTCCATAAATACGGGGTTGACACCCGTTCGGTCCGTTTCCCGGGACTGATCTCGAATGTGACACTTCCCGGTGGCGGAACCACCGACTACGCTGTCGAGATTTATTATGCCGCGGTAAAGGGAGAGGAGTTCGTCTGCCCTATAGCCCCCGGTACTTTCATGGATATGATGTACATGCCTGACGCCCTAAAGGCCGCGGTCGACATCATGAACGCTGACCCTTCAAGGCTTGTCCACCGCAATTCCTTCAATATCGCTTCGATGAGCTTTGACCCTGAGATTCTCAAGGCCAAGATCACCGAGCATATTCCCGGATTCAAGATGCGTTACGAGGTTGATCCTGTCCGCCAGGCGATCGCCGACTCATGGCCGGACAAGATGGACGACAGCTGCGCCCGCGAGGAGTGGGACTGGACTCCGTCCTACGACCTCGAGGGCATGACTGTCGACATGATTGACGCTCTGAAGAAAAAGCTCCTTTAATCGTACCAGAGCATCGAGGCGGGGAGTTGCTCCACCTCTATGCCAGGACCGATAAGGCCGACTTCCACGTTCTCGCCACCATAGTTCTCGAAATAAGGGATCTCAAGGCGATGGAAGCCGGCTTTAAGCTCTAACCACGCCTCCGCGTATCCGCCTCCATCCCTATCCAAGTCGAACAATAGTTTCCCGTCAAGGAACAGCTTCGAACCGTCATCGGAAGCAAGTGACAACTGGTACAGGCCAGTCTTCTCTATCTTCATCAAAGTGTTGAAATTGAAGCCGAAATGGTCTTCCTGGCGTTTGGCCGAAGTCGAGAAGAACGGGATGGTTCCTTGAGCCACGACAGGGCTAGCCAAAGCTTCCCCGACACTCATGAACGGGCCTTCATGGTAGGTGTAGCGTATTCCATGCCCCCTAGGGGTGGCTTCGACAGCCTCGAAACTGGCGGAGGCTTCAGGAGTCTCAGGAGCCTTATAATACGTGGGGTCGAAGGGCTCGCATTTGACCCCATTGTCAGGAGTGAAGTCTACTCCCAACAGATCAGCTATAGTGGCCGCCACCTGCTTCGTATAGAACGGACCATTATCGGAAGTCTCACCAAGAGCGGGAATGCCTTTCCCAAGAGCCATTACCCAAGTCTGGTTCGCTCCCCTGACATCAGCGCCATGGGAAGTGAACTTCTCACCACGGCCACGGCCATGGTCAGTAGTCAGCAGGTAGGTAGTCTTACCCCTATAGAATGGATCCGCCTCACAGGTCTCGATGATATCCTTAATAAACGAGTCGGTGTGGGTCACAATGTGGAGATATTTGTCATACTGGCCGCCATGGCCCCACTCATCGGTCTCGCCGAAAGAGATGAAGAAAAGCTTCGGATGGTCGTTTCGGATGGTCTCGATCGCATATGCGTATGTCATACCATCGGGGCGCTCGTCACCACCCTTACCCCAGATGCTCTCCTGAAGGAGATCCAAAGCCTTTAAGGTCGGGCTGGGATCAGGCGACACATTTGGCTCAAATGCTGTGCTCCCGGGGAAGCCGCCTTTGTCATTGTTGACCGCGAAACGGATTGACGACCAGGAACCGTAGACCATCACATGTCCTTTATACCTTGGATCTTGGTTAACCACCTCCATTACACTCGTATTGGGATTAGGCACGGGGTCATTGCTTTCAACCCTCTCGTCATCCGCCCATCCGCAGAACATCTCACTGTAGCCGGGGTATGAAAACGACTTGTTGTTAGACACCTGCATCAGGCTATTCTTATAACGGTTGCCAAGGAGATACGCGTGAGATGCTATATGACTCCAGGTGTATGGCATCAAAACCTGGCGACGGGCCTCCGGGGTCGCTCTCCAATACTCGGCTCGCAAAGCATCAGGGTCACGAGAAAAGCTGGGATCAGAAATAAGCAAAGAGTCAGCTCCGGTGAATACCTCCTGCCAGCGCAATCCATCAAACGTTATCACAATCACCTTCGGGTCTTTGTCGACCTTGGCGCACGAAACCAGAAGGGCACAAATGCCCAATGACAACAATAGTATTTTCTTCATAATCAGGGGTTAACTAATCGTAATAAAGCATCGAGGCGGGAATCTTGTCATAACCCAACCCATTTCCAGACAGGCCGATCTCAAGATCCTGTCCCTCAGTGTCGTCGAAATAAAGGACACGGAGACGGTGAAAACCAGCGTCAATGGCCGCGGCGACCTCGACGATATTGACACTGTGGCTGCCATCATTATCGATGATCAGTTGTCCATCAAGATACACCTTCGTTCCGTCGTCTGATGCGACAGAAATCGTATAACGACCCGGAGCGGGAATCTTCAAGAGGGTGTTGTACTCGTAACCGAAATGATCCGCCGCCTTCGCTCCATCAATAGAGAAGTCAGCCATCACTCCGCTGTCCAAGACCTTCGCCTTGGCCAACTCATCGACACTCAGGAACGGTCCCTCGAAGTACTTGTAACGCACTCCTGAGCCCTTAGGAACAGCCTTAATCTCATGGAAATAACCGATATCCTTTATTCCCAGGTCCTCCGGGATAGGCTCACCTTTGTATTCGGGATCCACTGGAGGTTGCTTTTCTCCATTGCTCGGAGTAAAGTCAATACCGAGGATTTCGGCGATAGTGGCAGCGAACTGCTTGGTGTAGAAGGGGCCGTTGCCGGAAGTCTCTCCAAGACGCTTCGCTCCTTTTCCGAACATCATCATCCAGGTGTTCTCAGAACCCTTGGTGCCGGTGCTGTGGCTTGTGAAAGCGCCCTTGTTCCCCCTGCCATGATCAGTTGTCATCAAGTAGGTGGTTTTCCCTTTGTAGAACGGATCGCTCTCGCAATATTCCACTATTCTGCGGATCATCTCATCCGTATTATGAGCGGCGTCAAGATAGAAATCATACTTTTCCGCATGAGCCCACTCATCAGTGTCGCCAAATCCGATGAAGATAACTTTAGGATGGTCTTTCTTGATAGTCTCCAAAGCATAGGCATAGGTAAAAGCGTCAAAACGCTCTTCTCCCCAGTAATGAGGCATCACATCCTGCATATCGTTGATCAGTTCCAGCGCCGGAGTCTTGGACGATGCAATGTCCGGCTCATAGGCCGCGCTTCCAGGGAAACCTCCCCTCTCGTTGTTGACAGCATAACGAATTGATTCCCAGGAGGCATATACCATCACAGAACCCTTATAACGAGGATCGGCATTGGCCACCTCAAGGACACTAACATTGGGATTCGGAACAGGATTATTGCTGTTTACCCTTTCGTCATCAGCCCAGCCGCAGAACATCTCGCTATAGCCCGGGTAAGAGAAACTCATGCCGTTCGAGACCTGGAACTGACTACCTTTCAAGCGATTGCCAAGCATGTAACCATTGGACTCCACATAACTCCAAGTAAAGGGCATAAGAGCCTGGCGACGCTCCTCAGGAGTCGCTCTCCAATACTTGGTCTTGAGAGCCTGAGGATTGTCAACATACTTGGGATTACCTACCAAACTGGAATCGGCGCCGGTAAATACCTCCTGCCAGCGCAAACCGTCATAAGTCATGATCACCAATCTCGGATCATTATCACCACATGAAGACAAGATAGCGGCAATCGCCAGCAAAAATGGGAAAAGAACTTTTTTCATGATATACTTAAACAGTAATTGTGTCAGCGAATTCACCCGGGGTCATCCCGGTGAGCTTCTTGAAACTTCTGGCTATTATCTTGTAGTCCACATTAAGCATGTCCGCGGCAGCGAGAGGAGGATTGCCGTTGACTATCAAGTCTTTCATCTTCTCGACGCGGACTTTTATGATATACTGGTAGATAGAAGTGCCCATCTCCCTGCGGAAAGTGCTCTCCAGCAAGCGTCTGGACATCGGAACCAGAGCCACGACATCATCCACGGAGACACGCTCTGTCACATTGTTGTTGATGTAATGGAGGATCCTTGAAATGAACGGATTAGGGTGAAGAACAGCATCGGTGGAGCGTCTGGTGGTGACGAATGTCGGTTTCACCGTGATGTCCTGGATGGTCTTAACCCTCTGCTCGACAGGCAGGGCAAGAAGCTCATCTATGAACTTGGCTGTGTTATAGCCGGCCTCCTCAGTGTCCTGGTTCAGGGAAGAAAGCTGCGGCGAGCACATCTGGCAAAGGAACTCGTCATTATCGATTCCAAGCACCATTATGTCATCAGGAATGCGCATGTCATCCCGACCGCTCAATCTGGCCGCCTCGATTATATAAAACGCCCTATTGTCATCACAGGTCAGAACCGCGGCCGGTTTAGGAAGATCGCTAAGCCATTCCTCCAGCTCCTCAAGACCGTACCACCAAGTGGCACTGATATCACGATTCTCAAAAATAGAAATCGTGGCGTCCTGCACCCTTGATTGAATCTCGGAGATAAAACTGTCTCTCCTCTCATCAGACCAGACCATTCCCTTTAAACCGAAAAATCCGAAATTGCGGACCCTCTTCTTGATAAGATAGTCAGCGCATATACGCCCAGAAGCGGCATAATCACCACTTATATTGCTGATTGTCGAGAACTTCTGCTGATAATCCTGGGCAATCGCTATGATTCCGTGACGCCCGAAAGCGTCCACGTCGTCATTAGGGAGGAACTGGCCGATGATCGCATCGGCATTCCAATCCTCCGCGAATTTGACAACCTCATCCATACGCCCGTTATCCCTGAGTGAAAGGGGCATCTTGCAGACCACCCAAGGATCATGGTCGTGAGAATAGCGCATAATACCTTTAAGCAACTTATTCGCATATGATTCGGAGAAATCCGTCATCAAAATGAGCCTCGCCATAATAACTAAATTAGGTTTATAAAACGGTTTATATACGCAAATATAGTAAAAAACCGAATCGTTGCAGCATTTTTATGCACCAATCTACCGATTTTGCGAAAAAGTAGTGACATTTGACAACCAGGATCAATAAGCGGCTATCGCTTTTTTGAAACGCTCCTCGACATCAGAAAGTAGGTAAAGACCGTCAGCGTTGGATTCCAGGCCCTTAAGGTATATCTGGTGTCTTACTGGAGGATTGTCCAGTCCAAGCATAGGCATCTCCCTCAAATTGGAAGGCGACTCATAAGTCAGGAACAATTCAGCGTAACGCTTTCCATCCTTACCATCCCAAATGGCGACAACCAGTTTGGAACCGATAGGAGTCTTTCGCTCAATGGCTTCCGGAAGCAGATAATCCTCGGACTCCAAAGCAGCCAACACACTGCAGATATTTGAATCGTGACCGCATAGGAAACTGAACTTGCGACCAGGCGTCTCCATCTCGGACAGCATGGTTTCCAAAAGCGGATGAGCCACATTGGTGGCGACAATGGGAGCGGCGAAGAGCACATCTCCGTACCAGTCTTTGATTTCCGCGATCTTGGCCCAAGCGTCGAGGGAAATATCATGGCCGAAAGCGGCCTTCAATTCAGAAGGCTCCTCGTAATATTGGAGAACCAAGGCGTCAGAAGCCGAGTTGGCCATCTTGAACCCACCAGTCATAGAAGGCTCCTTATGCTCGTTGAATGTTATCTTCAAGTCGTCCGTACGGAATCTGACAGTGTCATTCGCGGCGGCAGGTGACCGCTTGATATCCAACACATTCTCTAAAACTCTGAAATTGGGAGCCATCTTTGAGGCGACATCCTCAAGAGTTTTTCCCCCGCCCAATTCGATAATCTGGCGGATCGCCTCGGAACGGAACTCGTCAGTCACGTTGGTTATCTGCGGGTTGAAAACCGGATCCATTGTGCCAAGAGGATAGTGATGCTCAATCTTCACATTCGCTATCGGCAACATTCCACTCGAGAAATATTGCGCCGTAGCTATAGTCCTTTGCATCGAATTCGCATAGAAACGCATCTTTCCCTCGGCAGGAACCTCATTCTCCTTCATAAGGCCCTCGAAAATCAGCCATTTGCGGAAGAACTGGCCCATACGTGTTTCCAGGGCCCCTCCCTTAAGAGAGAGTTCACCCGGAGCGGAAGTCCAATCAAACCACTCATGAGGGGTTATTCTGGATGTGACAGAGCCTTTGCCCGACAAAGGAGAGCGGATGTTATGACGGCTCAAAGCGACGACTTTTCCAAGGGTATATTTATCCCTGAAGCCATCCTTCCGGTCTGTCCATTCCGAGGACACGCCGTCCTGGCTTGCCGCGGGAATATCTTCACTCTCGATCCTGAACTTGAAAGAATACTTCGCTCCTGGAGTGATCTTATATTTGTCAAGCGTTTTGGGACCACAGCTTCCGTTCCCGAGCCCATCCATGAAGCAGTCGAGATTGAGCACCACCTCGGAGCGGCGGACCTTGTCCAGATTATGGAAGTACTTGGCCCTGAATATATCCTCATCCGTGAAATGCTGGGCGGAGAAGGACAGTCCTCCCCCTTCGGAAGTGATCTTGAAAGCCTTGCCGTCGGTTGAAGAGAACCTGATCCACCTCGTGTCCGTCCTCTCACCCATCGACTGCGTACGGGTGTAGCGCTCAGTCATTCCGGTGACGGAGGAAGTGTACACTCCAAGGAAAGCGGCATCCTTCCTGTCGATGTAATTCTCCATAGGGCCGCGGCCGTACCAGGTGACATCCTCGAAAGAGGGGTCAAGGAAGAGACGAAGCCCAAGGCGGTGGAGATTGAAATCAGCACCCGGCGAGAAAGTCGCGTCGACATCAATGAATCCTTTCTCAGCGATGGTATAAGTCACCGTATATGGGACAGAAGTCTGACCGACCGTCGCCACGGCAGACGCTTCAACCTTAAGACCTCCGTCAAAAGGGGCAGCGTTGAATGAGATCAGGCGGCTGGTTGTCTTGAGAGGATCATGGTACTCAATTCCCATAAAGCGGGCGGCGTCGTTGCTGATGTACCTGTAGCCGTTGAAAAGAGGAAGTCCTTGAACATGAAGGATTTCGGTGCCATCAAGACAGAGACTCCGGATGTCTCCCTCCAGTTTGTCGAACCTAGCGGATATCTTTCCGTTGGACACACATAGATAACGATTCTCCTCCGTGTAGATCTTAAGGGGATCCGAACCATCAGCTTTCTGAGATTCGAGGGCATGGAATCCTTCCCGGAGAATAAACTCTCCGGAAGCCACGACATGACCGGGCTCCGCCCAGTGGGTGGCCTCACGGAGAGCCACTTCCACCTGGAGTATCACGTCAACGTCTTCGTCCCCATCTTTGCTCTCATCAAGGGGAATCGCGACCTGGCAAGTCTGCCATGGTCCCGTGTCCGGCAAGTCAACCTTCCCTCTTGAGACGACTTCTCCGTCATGGAGGATCTTGAATATGAGTTCCATCTGGGAGAGGTTGTAAGATGTGTAGCGGTTCTCGAGGGTCAGGTTCACCGGCCCTTCGACTCCGCTCAGGGACCGGGAGATCTTAATGTACTGGTAAACCTGCTTGATTTGGAGAAGCTTCGGGGTTACACGCCGGTCCGCGGTAATTATCCCATTGAGACAGAAATCATTGTCATTTGGCATATCTCCAAAGGAACCTCCGAAATAGATATTGCCGTTATTCTCGCCGAACCTGGTTATTCCCTGATCCACCCAGTCCCAGATGCAAGCACCGATCATCCTCTCGGACTTGTTCTCGATATAGTCCCAGTACTCGGTCAAATTACCGATGGCGTTACCCATAGCGTGGGCATATTCGCAGAGGAAATAAGGCCTTGCGGAACCGTTCCTGTCAGTTTTCTCCATGCCATCCAACGACGGATACATCTGGGAATCGAAGTCAGCCACACTGTTCATTCCCTCATAGTGGATCGGACGGTCGTCCAACCGACGGACAGCATCCCTTTCCGCCACGATATTCGGGCCACCTCCAGACTCGTTCCCGAGAGACCAGAAAATGACAGAAGGATGAAGCCGGTCACGCCTGACCATCCTCTCAGCCCTATCCACAAAAGCACCTTCCCATGAGGGTGTCTTGGTTATATTGTGGTTCCCATGGCACTCCTGATCCGCCTCATCGACGATGTAAAGGCCATAATAGTCGTACATGGCGTACATCTTCGGATCGTTCGGATAGTGGCTTGTACGCACTGTGTTGATGTTGTGGCGCTTCATCAGAAGGACGTCCTTCAGCATTGTCTCGACAGGCACAGCCTTGCCATGAATAGGATCGATGTCGTGACGGTCGGTTCCTTTGAGATAAGTGAGGACTCCGTTGATATACAACTTGTTATTCTTGAACTCAACCTTGCGGAAACCATGACGCTGGAAGGTGCATTCAAGGGTATTTCCCTCTTTGTCAAGAAGTTCCATCTTGACAGTATAGAGATAGGGATCCTCGGCTGACCAGAGTCTGGGAGCATTCACAACGATCCTGGAGGCCTCCGTTTTCAACTCTTTACCGGAGGCGACCGTATTGAGCCCGGACTCCGCCGTGCCTACCACCCTGCCTTCCTCGTCCAGCAAGGTGGACTTCAACTTCGCCGCGGAAGCCTTGCCATCATTGCGGAGCAAAGCGGAGGCATCAAGCGTAGCGGAGGACAGATCCTCGTTAAAACCGGTCTCAAGGTCAATGTCAGAAATATGGATCTTCGGCCTGGCGACAAGGTAGACATCCCTGTGGATACCGGCGAGGCGGAACATGTCCTGATCCTCCAGATAGCTGCCGTCACTCCATTTGTAGACCTCGACCGCGACCACATTCTTACCTTTCACCAGGTATTTGGTGATGTCGAACTCGGAATCGTTGTTCGCGCCCTGGCTGTAACCTACTTTCTTCCCATTGACCCAGACATAGAAGGCCGAGTAAACCCCGTCGAAATGGAGGAATATCTCCTTACCGGACCAGTCAGAGGGCAAGGTGAAGTTCCGCCTGTAGGACCCTGTCGGATTAGGCTCCGTAAATGTGGTGTAACCCCGCTGGGGCTGGATGAAGGGAGGATTATTCAGGAAAGGATATGTGCTGTTGGAATACAAAGGAGTACCGTAGCCCTTCATTTCCCAATTGGACGGCACGTCTATCTCATTCCATCCGGAGACATCGTACTTAGGGGCCTGGAAACCAACCGGACGGTTATTGGGATCAGCTACCCAGTTGAATTTCCACTTCCCATTGAGAAGCATGTATCTTGAGGACTCCGTCCTGTTCCACGGAAGCTCGTAGGAAGGATCTGAGACCATCTCGGCGTCCGAAGCGAAAGGGATGAAGGTCACATGGCCCGGCAATTTACCCACGGCGAAGACTCTCTCATTCTCCCAATCGTTGGTCGAGGATGTCTTTGGAATAATGAACTCGACTTTAGCCCCAGACTCCCTGATGATCCAGCGTTGCGATGCCGCGGACGGGTCTACCTTCTTCTGCCAGACAGAGGTTCCTGGCTGATGGGAAGAGTCAAGCCCTAAAGCCATGCCGCTCGCGGCGCTGACTATCGAGCAGGACCCATCCTCGGCGAAATTGACGGTCCAGTGCTGGTTCGGGTTCGGTTTCTCGTCCTGCCACTGGATGACAGGATGTTCACCCCCATCTCCGTCGCAATCCAGGGCCTGAAATGAGAAGCCGTTGACCAACTGGTAGTTACCATCTCCCAGAGAGCGGAACTGCCACGCTTGGGCCGGAGAGTCATTGTCCGGAACCGCAAGGAACATGTGCGTCTCAATGCTCAGGCTGGCCTGGTTGTCGATTGCCAGTCCATCAGGAGTCAATATCTGGTAAACCTTCTTTGGATCGATTTTCTGGGCGGCGGCGGAGAGTGCCAACGCCAGGAGGAGTAGAGTTATTATCGATTTCTTCATATTCGAATTAGACAGATTCTTCGCTTCGCTCAGAATGACATCTTTTGTTTCAGAATGACATCTTTTGTTTCAGAGTGACATCTTTTGTTTCAGGATGACATCGGTGGGTTCAGAGTGACATTATGGGAGATAGAGCCTGGTGGCGGGAAGTGAGCCGTGGAACCCTTCCGGGGCGGCGAGAAACACTTCCAGCTTTTGTCCTTCGCAATCTTCGAAATACCTGAGTTTCAGGCGATGAAAGCCTTTCGCGAGATTGACGAAGGCGAATCCGGTCGCATCGAAATGAGAACCATCCAGATTTATGACCTCTGTCCCGTCGATATAAAGGACAGCCCCGTCGTCGCTCACCACCTTGAACTGGTGGATTCCATCAGCATCCGCCCTGAACCAGCAATCAAAGAGATATCCGAAATGATCCTTTTCAGGCTCGGTGTCGATCTGTATCCAAGGCATAATACCTTCATGGACAACTTCTCCTCTCCAGACCATCTGCGAAGTGGTCATGAATGATCCTTCATATTTCTTGAAGGAAACGCCTTGAACCGTAGGCTTGACATCTGCCGCGGGAAACACAGGAGCCTCCTTAAAACTGGCCTTTAGCTTGTCATAATTTTCCAGAAGGCGTTTTGCCTCCATGACACCACCGGCCCATTCGCCTTCAGCCATGCGGTCGATTCCATCCCTCTCGATCACTCGGCGGACAAGGGCATCAGCGCCCTCCTGGATGCCAAGGACAGGATTCTTATGCATTTGCAGGAAGCAAAGCGGCATCTCGGCCGTCTCGACTCTGTCATGGAGAACCTTATCGGAAGCGACCGCTTCTTTAGCAGCGGCGAAAATCTTCCGGCCTTCGGTAATAAGTTCATCAGTGTACATCGGATCAGAGGCGTTGATGTAGCAATCAGAGTGGATGCCAGGCCTGCGAAGGATGCTGTCCGAAAGCGCGATGTATTCCCTGACATATTTGCCGGCGGCCCCATAGTAACCGTCAGTGAAATCCTCGATCAAAGCGTCAACGTCCGCATCCGGGTTCCACATCAGCTTTGAGAGAAGCCAAGCGCGGAGCTCCTTCAATTCGCATGAGACTGTCTGGTAATCACCTTCTTCCAATATTCCGATAGCGTTATTGTCACGGAAGTCCTTGATGTGGGTTGCCATGGTCTTCCAATTGGCCACCGGGAGGTTGTACTGGGCGAAGTCTGTCACGTAGTCCCAGATGTAAAGATGAGGGGCGATCGCGGACCAGTCCTTGAGATCCTTCATGAAGGCGACATTCTGCTCGCAGTCGTCATAGTCATGGAACATGCAGCACTCGATGCTGCAGAGGCGGATCACCACATTGTCCCTCGGAACTATGTTCTTAGGAGCGTGGCGGGTGTACTGGTAAGCGAAGGTCCCGATGAACTTGTCCGGGAACTCATCCTTAACAGCGTCGGCGACCTGATTGACGAACCAGACCATAATGCCGGACTGTCCGCCATATTTCTCGGCAAGAGCCTCGCATTCCTCGCATTGGCAATATAGCCGGTTGTCTCCCTGCTCCATCGAATAGACAAGGAAATCGGGGTTCTG
>ODAI011421958.1_pt1 | contig 16629 bp, 12 predicted proteins | sample 1539321 | NCBI WGS metagenome assembly ODAI01 (sample SAMN02144231, study PRJEB22623) | gut metagenome | biome: sheep rumen | host: Ovis aries | place: New Zealand | reverse complement strand
TCCGCAATGCGAAACCGTTTGGATGGATGAAGGGGACGGGCAAAACGGAGAGGGGACCGGTGTGTCCCGGTATACCAAAGTGCTGATGGATGCAATTGAACAGTATGTGGACAATCATCCCGACGTGGATAAAAGCAGGATTTATCTGGGCGGCTGCTCCAACGGCGGCTATATGACCCTGAACCTGCTGGTGGAATATCCCGGTTATTTTGCCGCCGCGTTTCCCGTGTGCGAAGCGTATGACACGCTGGATCAGGAGCAGCGGATCGAAACGTTGGCAGCGCAATCCATTTGGTTCGTTCAATCCGCGGATGACAACGTGGTCAACCCGGAGCGGTACGTCATCCCTACCTATACCGATCTGGTTTTCGAGGAAGCGGAGGACTGCTGGCTCTCCATGTTTGACGGTTATCACCATGCCGTTTGGAGCACGGTGTTCCATGATTTGGTGAACGGCGTACAGGATGGGGACGATGTTTTTGAGAACATGGCCGCCCAGCCGGATCGGGAAAAGGGCGGAACCTGTACTGCCAACGGTATTGCCAATCTCTTTGATTGGCTGAACGAGCATGCGCTCTGATATCAAACCAAGCGGGACTTTTTAGAACGATTTACAAAAAGAGAATCAGGGCAAAAGAGTCGCTGATTCTCTTTTTCAGTTTGATTCATCGCGCTTAAGGCGGAATGAGTTGTAGTTCAGCATTCCTTCGAGTGAACATTTTCCTGCAAGCGTAAAGATGAAAAACGAAAAGATGTTCTTTGTTGCTATTTTGTGTTAGCTTCCTAAAGATTGGCCTCGATTCATTTCATCTTTTTTCTGTTGTTCTGCCTGCTGCTCCTGGATGCGTTCCCTCTCTTTCAGTAATGAACTCAATCAGGCAATGGGCGAACTACGTTTATTATAATAACTTAATTCAGTTAGATTGTCAATAGACTGGTTAAATTTTTTCTTGACTTAGTTTGTCAAAAGGTTTATGATAATCCTGTAGCTCACAGGAAGGAGGAATCAGAATGGGAATTGGCGAACGAATAAAAAGAATAAGAAAGCATTATGGATTAACACAAAAGCAATTTGGAGAAATAATCGGTATTTCTGATGTGGCAGTTTCTAAGCTTGAATCAGAAATAAATAAGCCTTCGGCTCAAACCATACGATTAATGTGCGGCGAATTCGGGGTACGTGAACCCTGGCTTAAAGAGGGAAGCGGAGCAATGAAAGTTCCCGAAACACCGACGGATGCGATTGAGCGGATTTCTATAGAAAATGATATTGCCGCGGCTATTTTTCGGGCATTGGCAAAAACACCGGCCGAGGAATGGAAAGCATTTCTTGAATTGGCGGTCAGAATAAAAAAAGAACTGGACGATGTGGAATCACAAATTAATTTGAATCTCCAATCCAATATGACGCCGGGATATTCAATTGAAGATTGGGACGAAGAGGATTCGGACGATGATCCAGACGAAAATCCGGAAGTAGCTGAGGAAGACAGCGACGATAAGTCTGAATGATATTCAAATTGGTTATGAATATTTCCTGATTTGCTATTGCAATATAACCTATATGTTATATAATGGAGGTGTACAACCTGATGCCTCCTGAAGGTAAAGTAATTGCTTTTCCATTTTCCGCAGCGCCTGATGGTTCTCCTCCGGTGCTGATTTTGGAATCAGCTGAGGATGAATTGCGTGATTTATATGAACGCAGCGGTGCCAGCCCCATGCTGCGTGCGCACTATAAAAAGCGAATTCAGTATTTGGCTGAACATGGGCGGCAGGCTGTCTTTCATGGAGAATGGTTTGAGCATTTGGAAGATGAACTGTACTCCATGCGGTTCAACGGTATCAGTCGATTGGGAAACTTGCGCATCATATATTGTTTTTATGGGAAATATATTGTGCTGCTGGTTCCGTTTCTTGAACAGGGAAGCAAGAGCTATGATGAAGGGAAACGAACCGCCCGCGCAAGGGTGAAATTGATCAAGGAGGGAAAAGTGGTATGGAACAGTTGAAAACCGCATTGAATGTGCTGCCTCCATCCGAGCATCCAGGGGAAGAAGTGTATTATGAAATATTGTGCGATTTTGGAATTGCACTGGTTGAATATCGTCGAAAGCATCATATGAAGCAGGAAGATTTGGCGCAGATGCTCCATGTTTCTCAAGCGATGGTATCCAAATATGAAAATGGAACATTCAATCTTTCGCTTCGGACGATGTGCGATATATGCGCGCAGATTGGGTACCAGCTGCAAGTGAGCATTGCTGGCGGCGCGTCATCGAATGAAGAACCAAAGGAAATGTGAAGAACCAGAACAAATGTTAAAAGCCGCTGTTCAGAGCGGCTTTTGAATACAGCGTAATGATGGAGGTGAGCAACATGCCCCGGCAGAAAAAACAGCACCTGAAAAAGAGAAAAGACGGACGGTAATATGATGGAAATAGACAGGATCATGGTTCAGTGTGATGTGTTTTTTAAGTATGATTCCGGAATTCTGGCAACGAGGGGGAAAGAATCGTGTACCGGATTGCCATTGTGGAAGACGAAGAGCAAGATTATCTGCGGGCAAAAGAATACTTGAATCGATACGGACAAGAAAGAAATGTGAATTTTGAGATCCGGCGGTATGACAGCGCCGAGGTATTTTTAACGAATTATCAGAGCCAGCATGATATCATCTTTATGGATATTCGCATGGGCGGCATGGATGGGATGCGGGCGGCCCGGAAGCTGCGGGAAATGGATCAGGCGGTGATTCTGATTTTCCTGACCTCCCTGGCGCAGTATGCTGTACAGGGATATGAGGTGGACGCGCTGGATTACATCCTTAAGCCCCTGGCCTATCCTTCTCTTGAATTAAAGCTCACCAAGGCTTTGAGCAGGTGCAGGAAAGACGAGGAGGAGATGCTGCTCACGGTCGGGACAGACCATATCCGGGTGGCGGCGGACAGCCTGCTGTATGTGGAAGTGTTCGAGCACCATTTGCAATTCAAAACAGATCAGGATATTATCAAGGGCTACGGTACCCTGAAGGACGTGGAAAAGATCCTGCCGCAAACAGGATTTTTCCGATTGAATAACCAAACCATCGTGAACCTGCGCCGGGTGCAGCGGGTCAACGGCAGCACGGCGGTGGTGGACGGCAGGGAATTTGATATCAGCCGGATGCGGAAAAAAGAATTCCTTTCAGAATTTCACCGGTATGGGATCAATGGATAAGGGGGTGAGCACATGATTGGCCAACAAATTCTTCGTTATTTGCAGGATGATTTTCATATTCTTTTATCCGTCATGGCGGGCTGTTATCTGGTGATCAGCCAAATGGAAAAAAGAAAACACTGGCCCCTTCGGCTGATCGTTTCTTTTCTTGCCATCAGCGTTTGGATGTGCGTTTTTTCTCCCGATTTTACCAGCATGACCGGCAGGCAAATCATGATCGCCTCCACCGTCAAATATACCGGACTGTTTTTGCTGAACGCGTTGGCGGCCATGTTTTACGCGAAGGTCAATTTCTTCACCGCCCTGTTTGCGGCTACGGTGGGCTACAGCTTGCAGCACGCCTGCGAGCGGGGCTGGGAAGTGGTGCGGAACCGCATGGAGATGCCTGTCTGGCTGGACCGTGTGATTCTGGTCGTCATCATGATCGCCGCTTTGTATCTTTACGGCAGGATCGCTGTATGGAATCGGAAATATAAGCGTTTCAATCACATCGACCGGCTGGACAGCAAGATTCTCGTGATGATCGCGGCGGTGGTGGTGGGGATCAATATTGTGATGGATTTGTGGCTCTATTCCATCGTTGAAGATATTTCCTCAGCGGTGATCGACTATACCCGAATTGCTTCCACGGTGACCTCCTTCCTGGTGCTGCTGGTGAGCATGTGCCACCTGCGGGAGTCCGATTCCACGGTGCGGGCGGAAATCGCGGCCCAGCTGCTGCACAGTGAGCAGGCGCGGTTTGCCCAGGACAAGGCGATTCACGACGCCATCAACATCAAATGCCACGACATCCGCCACCAGATCGCGGCGCTGGGTGAGAAGGGGTATCGCAAGGAACTCAAGGAAATCGGCAGCCTGGTGAATATTTACGACGCGGCCGTGCGCTCCGAGAATACGGCGCTGGACGTGGTGCTGAGCAATAAATCCCTGGCCTGCCTGAACAAGAGCATCACCTTCTCCTGCATCGCCGACGGGCGGCAGCTGGATTTTATGGCGGATGAGGATGTGTACGCGCTGTTCGGCAATATTCTGGACAACGCCATCGAAGCGGTCAGCCAGATCGCCGATCCGGAGCGCAGGGTCATTTCCCTGTCGGTGAGGATGCGGGCGGGCTGCCTGATCATTGAGGAAGAAAACTTCTTTGAAGGCGAGATCCGCTTTGACGACGGTCTGCCCATTACCAGCAAGGAGGATAAAAACTATCATGGCTTCGGGATGCAGAGCATTCGGATGCTCACCGAGCGCTATGAGGGCGATATCCAGCTGGAAAGCGACCAGGGCATTTTCAAGCTGTCCATTATGCTGCCGGTTCCGAAAGCGTAATGAACGCTTTCAATCACCAGGCAATAGGCATTAGGCAATAGGCAATAGTAGAAAGAGTGCAGTGTGCAGGTTTCAGAGTACAGAGAATATAGACGGACACAAACAACGCATCCAGACTTGGAACGGCAAAAATCTCTGAACTCTGAACTCTTCGCTCTGAGCTCTCTTTCTATTGCCTAATGCTTATTGCCTATTCGCTAAAGTGATGTATACATGAGCAGGGCTCCATGACGGGGCCTTCTTTTTTGGCTGCAATTTGACCGGAAATGCAAAAAAAGTTGTCAATCATACCAAAGAAGTTGCGGCGCTTGAAAACGATCATGGATGGAAATATACTATGATTAACCAATTCTGACAAGAGGAGGCGCGGCTATGCAGGTATTCAATCCTTACCTCCCATCCTGGGAATACATTCCTGACGGCGAGCCTCACGTATATGGCGACCGGGTGTATGTGTACGGCTCCCATGACAGATTCAACGCGCCGATTTTCTGCGTGAACGATTATGTGTGCTGGTCCGCGCCGCTGAATGATTTGAGCCAGTGGCGCTGCTCCCCGGTGATTTTCAGCAAAAAGCAGGACCCAATGAACATAACGGGCCTGCGGCTGCTGTTTGCCCCGGATGTGACGCAGGGGCCGGACGGCAGGTTTTACCTGTATTACGCTTTTGATTTCATGGGCGCCATCGGCGTGGCGGTGTGCGATACGCCGGATGGCAAATACCAGTTCCTGGGCCACGTCCATTACAAGGACGGCACCAAATTCGGCAGCCGGAAGGGCGACGAATTTCCTTTTGACCCCGGCGTGCTCACCGACGACGACGGGCGGGTGTGGCTGTATTCCGGGTTTGCTACCAAGGTGCCGCCCATCCTGAGCCGGTTCCGGAACCTGAAAAACAGCGGCGGCGTGGTGATGGGGCTGGACAGCGACATGGTGACCATCATCCAGGAGCCCAAGCTGCTTTTCCCCCGGAAGGGCAACTGCCCGCCGGAGGAATTCAAAGGCCACGAGTTTTTCGAGGCGTCCTCCATCCGGAAGATCGACGGGAAATATGTGTTCGTGTATTCCAGCGCCAATAACCATGAGCTCTGCTACGCGGTCAGCGACCGGCCCGACGGCGCTTTCCGGTACGGCGGCACCTTGGTGGATCAGGGCGATCTGTATCTGAACGGGAACGCCGATGAAGCCCATGCCCTGAATTACCTGGGCAACACCCACGGCGGCATGGCGAACCTGAACGGCGATTGGTACATTTTCTATCATCGCCAGACCAATCAGCATTCCTATTCCCGCCAGGCCTGCGCGGAAAAGCTGAAGCGCACGGAAAACGGCGGATTCCGGCAGGCGGAGGTCACCTCCTGCGGACTCAACGGCGGGCCGCTGAAGGGCGTGGGGGAGTATCCCGCCCGCATCGCCTGCAACTTGTGGAGCAGACAGGGCACCGCCCGGTACGACAAAAAATTCGATAAGAAAGCCCATCCCTATTTCACCCAGGATAAAAAGGACGACGATCACTCCGCCGTGCAGTATATCGCCAACATGCGGGACGGGGCCGTGGCGGGGTTCAAGTATTTCGATATCCGCAGCGCCCAGTGCCTGCGGGTCAGCGTGGGCGGCCAGTGCAAGGGGACCATGCAGGTCAGCGATACCCCGGATTTCAAGGCTGTGGCTGCGGAGATTCCCGTGTCCTCCACCGGCGGACGCGTCTGGCAAAGCGGGAAGCTGAAACTGGAAAACGGCGTGAAGCCCCTGTATTTCCGCTTCCTGGGCGAAGGGGCACTGGATTTTTACGCCTTTGAGCTCGCATAAGCGCTGGCGAGCGTGAAAACTCATTTTCATTCGTTCATTCCCCGTCCCTGGGAGGGCGGGATGAAAATAATCTAAAAGGAGAGAACAACCCATGAAAAAACTGTTGTCTCTGATGCTGGCGCTCTGCATGGTGCTCAGCTGCGTGCCCGCCCTGGCGGAAGCGCTGCCCACCACCTATGTGGAAGCCACCGGCACGGTCTCCGGCGCGCTGGATGCCCGGGGCCACTTCTACACGGACTACAGCACCCTGGATGAAGCCCTGGCGGCGGGCAACCGCGTCCACCTGCAAATGGTGGAAGAGGGCCAGGTGCTGCTCAAGAACGAAAACGGCGCCCTGCCCCTGAAGGCGGACGAACGCGAAGTCACCTTCCTGGGCATCGGCTCGGTGGACTTCGTCCGGTCCGGCGGCGGCTCCGGCGCGGCCAGCGGCACCAGCTACAAGATGAACTGGTTCGAGGGCTTTGAGAGCGAAGGCTTCCATATCAACCCCAAGACACGGGCGCTGTATGAAAGCATTTTCGCCGTGCAGGGCGGCCAGAACGACGCCAACGATTCCGGCAAGCTGCTGGAGCCGGACATGAAGTATTACAGCAAGTCCGTCACCAGCACCTTCGCGGCCTATGACGACGTGGCGTTCGTGGTGATCAGCCGCTTCGGCCGTGAGAACATGGACACCAAGACCAACAACGTGGAAGGCCACAGCAACCCCGACGACCATTACCTGCAGCTGGATGACAACGAGCACGCTGTGATCAAGCTGGCCAAGGAAAACTTCAAGAAGGTCGTTGTGCTGATCAACTCCTCCATGATCATGGAAATCCCTGAGCTGAACGCTCCCGTGGACACCGAATACGGCGTGGACGCCATCCTGTGGGTCGGCGGCGTGGGCGACCAGGGCACCAAGGCCGCGGCGGAAATCATCACCGGCAAGGTGAACCCCTCCGGCCACACCCCTGACCTGTGGTATGCCAACTTCAAGAACGACCCCACCTGGACCAACTTCGGCGATATGAGCCAGGTCAAGGATGAAAACGGCGAACGCATGTCTCCCTGGCTCACCTATCCCGACGGCAGCGATTCCGTGTATTCCGACGTGGAATTCCGCGAAGGCATCTACTTCGGCTATCGCTACTATGAAACCAAGGCCGCCGATATGAACGCCCAGGAAGCCGGCAGCGGCGATAAATGGTATCAAGAAGCGGTTATGTATCCCTTCGGCTTCGGCCTGAGCTACACCACCTTCGATTGGGAACTGGTGAATGCCTCCGACGCCGCCATCACCGCCCCCAACCAGCGCCTGAGCGTGGCCGTGAAGGTCACCAACACCGGCAAGGTGGCCGGCAAGGACGTTGTGCAGCTGTACGCCACCACCCCCTATACCGCGGGCGGCATTGAAAAGGCCCATGTGGTGCTGGTGGACTTCGGCAAGACCGGCCTGCTGCAGCCCGGCGAAAGCGAAACCCTCACCCTGAGCATGACCGCCCAGGATATGGCTTCCTTCGACTGGAACGACGCCAACGAAAACGGCTTTGAAGGCTACGAGCTGGAAGCGGGCGAATACATCCTCTCCGCCCGCCGCAACAGCCATGACTGCGTGCTGGAAGCCAAGTTCAACGTGGCCGAAGGCATCCTGTGCAAGACCGACCTGGTCACCGGCGCGGAAATCGTGCCCGTGTTCGTGGATGATTTCGACACCACCCGCGAGGACCTGCTGGACAACATGATCACCCGCGGCGAGGGCCTCACCCAGCCCAAGGCCCAGACCAAGGAAGAGCGCGTGATGGCCGATTGGGAAGCCGCCGTGCTGGACGCTGAAGAAACCTACTATCCCTACAACGACGAAGAAGGCCAGCCCTGGTACGTGTCCGAAGTGCCCGAAGGCTGGACCCAGGGCGCTCCCACCGACGTGACCCTGGCCGACGTGGCGGGCCTGGTGTACACCGAACCCACCGTGGAAGACGGCGTGGCTACCGCCGCTACCGATGAAGTATCTAAGAAGTGGGACGAATACATGAACAGCCTGACCTGGGACGAATTGACCGCTCTGGTGCTGGGCGGCGAAGGCGGCCAGGACGGCCCCGTGCAGTTCGGCGGCACCTGCTGGCAGTCCACCCCCATCGCGGCGGCTACCTTCGATAAGAAGCTGGTGAAGGAACAGGGCGACCTGTACGGCAACCAGGCGCTGTTCAAGGGCCTTGTGGCCTGGCGCGGCCCCGGCACCAACATCCATCGCAGCCCCTTCAACGGCCGTGTGTTTGAATACTACTCCGAAGACCCGTTCCTCACCGCCCAGATGGCTTCCATCATCGTGGACGCCGTGCAGCAGAAGGGCATCGGCTGCTATGCCAAGCACTTCTTCGCCAACGTGCAGGAGCACAACCGCGCTGACTTCGGCGGCGTGTGCACCTTCGCCACCGAGCAGGTGTTCCGTGAAATTTATCTGCGCTCCTTCGAGTGGATGGTCAAGTACGGCCACACCACCGGCATGATGACCTCCTTCAACCGCGTGGGCTACGTGGTCAACTCCAACAACTGGGCCGTCCATGAATCCCTGCTGCGCGATGAATGGGGCTTCCATGGCTCCACCATCGATGACGCCTGGGCCAAAGACTTCGTGTCCGTCGACCTGATGATGCGCGCCGGCGACGACGTGCTGATGGGCAGCGACGCGGCCTTCAAGACCTACCTCACCCTGGGCGAATGGGACGCTGCCGCCCGCGACGGCAAGGGCCTGGTGAAGGTGCCCACCGAAGACGGCGATGATATGTTCCTCTCTCCCACCCATTACTACAACGTGCGCAAGAGCGCCCAGCGCCTGCAGCAGTCCTTCGTGAACTCCAATAAGTACAAGAACTTCGCTTCCTCCTACGCCCTCCACGCCACCGTGTTCTACGGCGTGAAGAACCAGGCGGAAATCACCTGCCCCGATACCAGCGACTTCACCGTCACCCTGGCTGAAGGTCAGGAGCCCATCCCCGGCATCGACGTGAGCGGCTTCGTGGTCAGCTATGACCATCCCCAGACCGGCACCGAAATGCGCGAAGTGTTCGGCTCTCCCTCTCCCAGCGCTGTGTACGGCGATTATCCCGCCATGGGCACCTATGAAGTCATGGTGAATATGGAATGCGACGGCTACATCGCGGTCAACAATGTGAAGCTGACCATCGACGTGGTGTCTCCCATCCAGGTGAACGGCGAAAAGCAGATGGGCGCCGAGGGCGAATATCCCGTCATCGAGCTCACCAAGGACGCCGCCGCCGAGCTGGTCATTGATTCCGAACCCTATGCTTACCAGGCCTTCCTGGATATGGGCGGCTTCTCTCCCATGCAGGTGACCAACTACTACGGCAAGCAGGGCAAGAATTACCTGCGCGACGAAGAAAAGACCCACGCCGACGGCACCACCATCCCCTATGCCGAAGCGGAAGAAAAGTTTGAAGTGACCTACGCCATCGAAGGCGACCTGCCCGCTGGCCTGACCGCCGAGCCCATCACCGGCATCGCTCACGGCCTGCGCACCAATAAGCCCTTTGAAGTGGTCACCGGCATCAAGCTGGCTGGCACGCCCACCGAGGCTGGCGAATATGTGATCACCGTGGTGGCCAATGTGCCCATCTGCTCCGCTATGGCGGGCATCTGGCTCAGCCCCAGCGAAGTGCTCACCATCACCCAGTCCTTCCTGGTGGTTGTGAAGTAAGCAATAATCCGTGAAGGAAGCGGCTGCCGGGTTTCCCGGCGGCCCCTTCCTCCCAGGGCACGGCGCTGCGCCGCGCCTTGTGGGGAAGGCTGAGCGAATCAGCCGCTCCGTTGAATTATTATAAAGGAGGAAACATACATGAAGAAATTTGCGATCCTGCTTCTGGCGCTGGTTCTGTGCCTGAGCCTGTGTGTGTCCGCGCTGGCCGGGGACGATTTGGACAAGAGCAAGAAGGTCAGCAAGGCCGAGGTGGGCCAGCTGCCGGTGAAAACCGCCTATGTGATCGGCGAGGAATTCACGCTGGAGGGCGGCACCATCAAGGTGACGTACGCCGATGGAACCACCGATGAAATCCCCATGACCGCGCCCAGCATCACGGTGAAGGAGCCCGGCCTGAAGGCCAGCGGCACCAAGACCGTGCAGATGAAGGTGGGCGGCAAGAACGTGAAGTTCACCGTGGCTGTGGCCAACAACTCCTTCATCGTCACCTATGACCAGAATTATGAGGGCGCGCCCGCTGCCGAGCAGGCGGAAACCGTGAAGGGCGAAAAGGCCGAAAACAAAGCCGCCGTCCGGGACGGCTATACCCTGGTGGGCTGGTATGTGAACCCCGATTTCACCGCCGCCTGGGATTTCAAAACCGGCGTCACTGAGGATACCACCCTCTATGCCCTGTGGACCAGGGACGGCGCGGAATATGCCAATGTGACCTTCGATTATGATTTCTATGGCGTGAAGCTGAACAAGTACAGCTATCCCGTGGAAGTGGGCGCGGCCGTGAAAAAGCCCGTGGCGGATCCCGTCCGCGTCGGTTATACCTTCGATAAGTGGGTGAACGAGGACGGCTCCGACTACGATTTCTCCGCTCCCATCTCCGGCGATGTGACCATCAAGGCCGCCTGGAACAAGGCCGTGTCCGGCGTGCAGGAATACCTGTTTGAAGCGGAAGACACCAACCTGACCGGCAAGACCGGCCCCGCCATCTCCGGCACGGCCAACGAAGTGGGCATGATCATGTCCAGCGAAATCGGCGGCGCCAGCGGCAACCGGTACGTGGGCTATATGTATCAGTTCGGCAACACCATCGACTTCTATCTGGCCTGCGACGAGGATGTAAACGACGCCCGCATTTCTATTTCCCTGAGCGCTGAAATGGAAGGCCTGCATCTGACCCCCGCCGAATACGGCATCAGCGTGAACGGCCAGTACCTGCCCTACGGCGTGATCGAAATCACCGACGTGCCCCCCATGAATATGTCCACCTTCACCGCTGATCCCGCTCCCTTCCAGGTGTTCATCGTGGGTGAAAACGTGCCGCTGCAGAAGGGCGCCAATGTGATCAAGCTGGAAACCCTGAACAATCAGGCCTATACCGGCACCACCATGCTGGCTCACGCCCCGCTGGCTGACTACCTGAAGATCGAAACCACCGCCGTGGTCACCTGGGACGAAAACTTTGGCGAACCCGCTCTGGACAATTATAAGAAGTAAGCCAAGTTCAAAGTTTTAAGTTCCAAGTTCTAAGCAGGAGAACCGTCCGGCGCAGGCGCATGGATTTGCGCTGAACGAAAACCGCTTGGAACCTGGAGCTTGAAGCTGAAAACTTTCTTCAATCATGACGGGAGGAAATGTTTCCATGACAGCGGTTCCTGCGAAGAAAAAGCATAAGAACGTGGCGGTCAAGGTGTGGGCGATTATTTCCGCGCTGGTGCTGGTTGTGGTCGGCGTGGTGAATTACCTGGCCCTGAACAAGGACGCCCCGTATTATTTGGGCAGCTTCTTTGACGTGTTCTTCGGCGGACAAAGGCCCATTTACGATGATTCCATCGCCTCCATGTATCCGGCATTGAAGGCCCAGAGCAAGGACGAGGCGCTGCTGAACGCCCAGGCCGTCAACGTGCGGCTGGCCCAGGAGGGCTTCGTGCTGCTGAAAAACCAGGGCGCTGCCCTGCCCCTGCAAAAGGGCGCGAAGATTTCCGTGTTCGGCAAGAACAGCGTGAATTTAAGCTACGGCGGCAGCGGCTCCGGCGGCTTCGACACCAGCAACAATAAGGACCTCTACGCCGCCCTGAACGAAGCGGGCTTCAAAACCAACGACACCCTGAAAAAGTTCTATGAGAACAACGGCCAGTCCGGCCCCGCCCGGGCGGCCAACTCCTCCGACCTGGACTCCGGCGGCAACCAGATGATCTCCACCGCCGAAACGCCCCAGAGCAAATATACCGACGCGGTCAAGAACAGCTACAAGGATTATAACGACGCGGCACTGGTGGTCATCACCCGCATCGGCGGCGAAGGCTTCGACCTGCCCCGCTACCAGGGCAAGACCGAAGGCGCGGTGGCTCCCGACAGCCATTACCTGGAATTGGACCAGAACGAACGGGACCTGCTTGCCGCCGTGTGCGACGCGGGCTTCAAGCATGTGATCGTGCTGTTCAACATTCCTTCCTCCTTTGAGGCCACCTTCCTGACTGATCCCAACGATGCCCCCTTCGCGGACAAGATCGATGGCGCGCTGTGGATCGGCTTCACCGGCTCCAACGGCATCCTGGCCCTGGGCGATATCCTGAATGGCAATGTGAACCCATCCGGCCATCTGGTGGATACCTGGGCCGCGGACTTTACCAAGAATCCCGCCTTCATGAACTTCGGCACCGGCGCCACCGCCGACAGCACCGATAAGTACGACGGCGGCCTGTACTACTCCGTGGACTACGAAGAAGGCATCTACGTGGGCTACCGGTACTATGAGACCCGGGGCTTCACCGACGGCGAGGACTGGTATAAAGCCAATGTGGTGTTCCCCTTCGGCTACGGCCTGAGCTACACCGATTTTGCATGGACCGTGAAAGCTCCCTCCGCTTCCGAAATCACCCAGGACGGCGTGATCACCGTGGATGTGGAAGTGAAGAACACCGGTAAGGCGGCGGGCAAGGACGTGGTGCAGCTGTATGCCTCCGCGCCTTACACCGAAGGCGGCATTGAAAAGGCCCATAAGGTGCTGGTGGGGTACGCCAAAACCAAGCTCCTGAACCCCGGCGAAACCGACACCGTCACCCTGGAATTTGATCCCTACACCGCCGCCAGCTACGACTACGCCGACGCCAATGAAAACGGCTTTGCCGGGTATGAGCTGGAAGCGGGGGACTACACCCTGTTTGTGAGCAAAAACGCCCATGAAGCGGTGAGCGAAATCACCCTGACCCTGGGTGAAGATATCCAGTATGATGCCGATCCCGTAACCGGCGAAACGGTGGAGAATCGCTACACCGGCCGCGACGGCGTGCTGGACAGCGATTGGCAGCTGTCCACCAAGCTCTCCCGCGCCGATTGGGAAGGCACCTGGCCCACCCCCCAGGGCGCGCAGGAGCACGCGGGCACGGAAGAGCTCTACGAGCAGATCAAGGATACCGAGCACAACAACCCCACTGAGTTTGAAGAAGAGGAGTATATCCCCTGGTTCGGCTCCGACGTGGTGTCCAAGCTGCGGGACCTGCTGCCCGCCGAAACTCCCGAACGCACCGCCAGCGCCATCGTGGATTATGAGGACGAGCGCTGGGAAGAAATCATTGACGCCTGCTCTGAGGAAGATGTGCTGGCGCTGCTGAACAACGGCGCGTACCACACCCTGCCCATTGAAAACATCGGCATGCCCGCCACCCTCCACGGCGACGGCCCTGCGGGCTTCACCTGCTTCCTGAACCGGGAACAGGTGAACGGCACCTGCCAGTATGTGTCCGAGCCCGTCATGGCCTCCACCTGGAATGTGGAGCTCATGGAAGAAATGGGCGAAGCCCTGGGCGAGGAAGGCGTGTTTGGCGACCGGGCCACCGGCCAGCCCTACTCCTCCATCTACGCCCCCGGCGTGAATATCCACCGCGTGCCCTTCGGCGGCCGGTGCTCTGAATATTTCTCTGAGGACCCCTTCATCTCCGGCATGATGGCCGCTGCGGAAATCCAGGGCGCTCAGCGCATGGGCGTGCTGATGACCGTGAAGCATTTCGTGGCCAACGAGCAGGAAACTCACCGCTCCATCGGCGGCGACCTGAGCTGGCTCACCGAACAGGCCCTGCGGGAAATCTACTTGAAGCCCTTTGAATACGCCGTGAAGAAGGGCGAAACCCGCGCCCTCATGACCTCCTTCAACCGCATCGGCACCCGCTGGACGGGCGGCGATTTCCGGCTGGTGACGGAGATCCTGCGCAACGAATGGGGCTTCAGGGGCTTTGTGATCTGCGACTTCAACACCATTCCCCAGTACATGATCCCCAAGCAGATGTACTACGCGGGCGGCGATCTGGATCTGGCCACCCTCACCTCCTCCATGTGGATGGACCCCGACACCTCCGATACCGGCGACGCCGTGGTGCTGGGCAAGGCGGTCAAGAACCTGCTCTACGCCTTCGTGAATTCCAACGCCATGAACGCCGAGGTCATCGGCTACAAGCCCGCCGTGTGGCGCGATTATCTGAAATACGCTGATATCGGCCTGGGCGCGGTGATCGTCCTGTGGGGCGTGTGGGCCTTCGTCCACAACGCCAGGAAAAAGAAGAAGGCGAACGCCTGATGAATCAGCGCCCCGCTCCCTTTCCCGGGGGCGGGGCGCTTGACGAAACGGAATAAAGCAATTATCATAAAACGATAACACACGCGCATGGAGGCGACCGCCATGGATGAAAAGCAAACGCTGCTGAACGCCCTCCGGGAGATCCGGGACGACGTGGACTTTGCCCATGAAACCGCCCTGGTGGAGGACGGGCTCATTGACTCCCTGGACCTGACGCAGATCATTGCCGTCCTGGACGAGCTTTTTTCCGCGCATATCCCGGCGGGGGAAATCGAGCCTGAAAACTTTAACAGCGTGGACGCCATGCTGGCCCTGGCCCACCATTATCAAACGCTATGAATGTCAGAAATGTATTGGAATGGCTGGAGGCCGCCGCCGCGTCCGCCCCGGACCGAGCGGCTTATGACGCCCATGGAGACCGCCTGACCTGGCGGGAAACCGCAGGCCTGGCCCGGTTCGTGGGCGGCTTTTTGGCGTCCCGCATTCCCGCCCAATCGCCGGTGCTGATCCTGATGGACAAAAGCCCCACCTGCGTCACGGCCATGCTGGGCGCGGTGTACGCGGGCTGTTTTTATACGCCCCTGGACGCTTCCATGCCCCCGGCCCGGATGCGCCTGATCCGGGAAAAGCTGAACCCCGCCGTGATTCTTTGCGAGGATAAATACCGGCAAACCGCCGAAGAAATTTCCGATGGCGCGCCGGTATACGCCGTGTCCGACCTGCGCGGGCTGCCTGACCCGGCCCTGCTTTCCCAGCGCCGGAACAATCATTTGGACACGGATTTATTGTATGTGCTGTTCACCAGCGGCTCCACCGGAACGCCCAAGGGCGTGGCCATCACCCACCAAAGCGTGATCGACTTTGTGGAATGGGCCTGCGGCGCCCTGCGCCTGCCCGCGGGCTGCCGCTTGGGAAGCCAGGCCCCTTTTTATTTTGATAATTCCGTGCTGGATCTTTACTGCGCCATGCGCCAGGCGGGCAGTGTGTTTCTGATCAACAAATCCTTATTCATGTTTCCCGGCAGGCTGCTGGACGAATTGCGCCTGGAAAAGATCGACACCGTCTTCTGGGTGCCCTCCGCGCTCACGGCGGTGGCAAGCAGCGGAGCGCTGGCTTCTCATTGGGTGCCCTGGTTAAAGCGGGTGTTTTTCTGCGGCGAGGTGATGCCCTGCCGCACCCTGAACCTGTGGAAGCAGGCGCTTCCGGACGCGGACTTTGTGAATATGTATGGCCCCACGGAGATCACCGACGTGTGCGCCTGGTATCGGGTGGACCGGGATTTTGCCGACGGGGACGCCCTGCCCATCGGCTTTCCCTGCGCCAATACCCGCATCGACCTGATCGACGGGGAAATCTGCGTCAGCGGCGCGGGCCTTTCTCCGGGGTATTACCGGGACCCGGAAAAGACGGCGGCGGCGTTTGCCGCCCATCCTTTTCTTCCCATGCAGCGCATGTACCGCACCGGCGATTTGGGCGCGTATAATGACCGGGGGGAGCTCATGTTCCTGGGCCGGCGGGACAGCCAGATCAAGCGCAGCGGCTACCGCATCGAACTGGGGGAGATCGAAGCCGCCCTCATGACGGCGGAAAATGTCATGGACGGCTGCTGCGTTTATGACCCAGCCAGGGAAAAAATCCTTTGCGCCTGGGCGGGAGAGGCGGAGGAAAAAGCCCTGAAAGCCCATCTGAAAACCCGCCTGCCCAAGTACATGCTGCCCGACCTATGGATGCGGCTTTCCGCCTTACCCAAAACCGGCAGCGGGAAAACCGACCGGCTCCAAGTGAAACGGATGTATGATGATGAGCATACTGTCCTTTGAAATGATCCTGTTCTGCCTGGGCATGGCGGCGGTCTATTATCTGCTGCCCCTGCGGGTCCGCTGGGCGGTGCCGCTCATGTTCAGCGGCGCGTTTGTGATCCTGGCAGGCACACAAGGCGCGGCGTATCTGGCGGCGGTCTGCCTGCTTTCCTGGCTGGGCGGCAGGGGGCTGGACGCCCTGCGGCGCAAGGGCG
>ODAI012799840.1_pt1 | contig 16630 bp, 29 predicted proteins | sample 1539321 | NCBI WGS metagenome assembly ODAI01 (sample SAMN02144231, study PRJEB22623) | gut metagenome | biome: sheep rumen | host: Ovis aries | place: New Zealand | reverse complement strand
TCACCTTCTTCCTGATATGGTGATGGGAGTGGCATCCAAGCTATAACCTCTTTGATTGTGTAAAACGGTTTCCACGCATCAAAAGTCACCCACTGCTTTTTGTATGTGCCGTCTGCTTCTCTCATTTCGTCATACTTTGCAAGTGCGAAATGAACACTTCTCGCAAACACAAGAACCTGTCTGCCATCTTCTGGCAGCCTCTCACTGCATGGTATCCAGTGCGGTTCTCTATAATACCTTGCCTTGTTTCCGTACTTGTCCTGAACCTCAAACCAAGGACATTCCTTCACGTTGATATCTTTTAATATCTCGTTTAACTTATCTAAATCTGCATCATTAATAGTAAATGTCATTTCTGTTGGCTTAAAATTTGTAATTTCTTCATTCATGATTCATCCTCCTGCCCTGCACGTTCAACAAACTTTGTCTGACTGGGATGTATATTAAACGTGCAATGATGGCAATTCTTTATAGTTACCTGGGCAGGAAATCCATCGTATGCATCTGCCAGACATTCAATCTGTTCCGTAGCTTCTTCAAATCCATTTGTTACGCATTCGATATTAATCTTTTGATCTGCCATTGTTAGTCCTCCTCGTCAGATACTATGCGATAAATACATATTACTTCACTGAAATCAATGTGAATAAACTTATTCTCTGTGATGCCTTTGGCATTAACACCGACAACATCACCAAAGTTATTTCTTGTTGTTGTAAAGTCTTTGCATTTGGTTTCAAGTTTAAAACCGTTCTTAAACACAAATACTATTGTCATAGCTTCTCCTCCACATACTCCCTTATCTCACTCACCGGGTCGATGTTGCCGTCGACCTGGTCAATATACTTAAGTAGTTCCTGCTTCTGCCTGTGATGCTTCTCCATCAGTCCCTTACATGCTGTCTGGTCGAAGTTGGCCAGCTTGATGATAAGCCTCATCCCCTTCAGAATCCGCTTCTTACTGTACTCGCTGATGGAATGGTTCTTTGCCTCATACAATCCCCGCAGCACTTCGTCCATGTCGGGCTCTTCCTCGATGTCTTCATACTTTGCCAGCTTGGCAAGGGCATCGGACAGAAGGGATTTGTCTTTGATGACGGGGACGTTGCAGTGGTATTCGGTGTATCTCATAATAGACCCTCCCTCTGACATCTCTTCAGTTCAGCCAGCGCCATGCTCCTGCTTCCGACCTGGTCACGGAAAGTCTTATCCTTAAATGTCCAGTCCTTGATGATGAACCAGTTGACCACAAACCATTTCTGTCTTGGTTCAGGCCACAACAGGGTCTGTCTGTCTTCCTCCACGATCAGGGCGCAGTCGGGAAGGTCGAACCGCCACCATCTGCGGTCAATCTCCGGGTCGTTCTTCCATGAGTACCAGCCTGCTTCTCCGTTGCGGTAGTCTTCCAGGAAGGCAATGCGTTCTTTGTCGTTCTTAAACTTCATTTCGTTCCTCCTCATCCTCCACATCGACTGAGATGCATTTTCTTTTCAGTCCTTTTCGGCTTCGGTAAGCACTTGACCTGATATTCTTGGCTGTATTATCAACTATAGCTGCCAGCGCCGTCGCTGAATCTGCAACGGCTACGGGAAGTTCATATTCATCCGTGGTGACTTCCATGAATATCCTCACATCAACCCCTCCGTTCTTTCCATCTTTGCATTGATCACTTCAAACAGTTCTTCTTCGGTGATCCCCAGCAGATACCTTAGCTCACTCATCACCAGAGTGACGTCCGCCATCTCTTCGGTGATGTCGGTGACCAGACTCCGTTCGGTGTATTTCTCGTTCAGGGTCTTGTCACCCTTCAGATGTCTTCTGTATCTGGCAGCGGTGGAGATCAGCTCTCCGCATTCCTCCACAAGCTGGTTCAGCCGGTTGTCAGTTCCGAAATGCAATGCCCGGTCTTTATAGTTCATATGTCGATCTCCTTTATCAGCTTTATGACCTTTATCAGTTTCTGCCCTGTCTCAAATGGGACTTCCATCGTGCTCCACCGCTCGCCGCAGCTCTGGCACTCTCTCCGCCTCCGGTAAAACCCGTCACTGCAATACCGGCCTTCGATAATCAGGGAGTTCTGGAGTCCGCAGGCAGGACACCTGGTAGATCCTGTCACTTTTTATCCCCCTTTGGCTTAAATCCGGTGCAGGCATAATTTCTGGACCTTTCTAAACATCTGTTTTTGTTCGCGCAATCTGCACAGGTCATTGTTCCGCCTCCCTTGCTACTTTCTCTACTACTTCCTTGGCTCTGTACAGTCCCAGTACAAACATCTGACTCCCCGGACTGTAAAACCCGTCCTTTTCGACGGGGACGGCTCCGATCTCTTTATTTATGCCCTCGATGATCTTGTAAATCTCCTCTTTCATGGTCATGCTCTTCTATCGTTCCGTGTGATCCATCCACCATACCCGTTCCTTGCTGAATGCGGTTTCCATCTTCCCAAAGTGCTTTACCTCACGCTCTGCCGCAGACAGAACGCCCTCATAAGCCTTCATGGTCTTGGCCTTCTCCTTGAATACCGCCAGCTGATCACTGGCAGCATCCTTTTCATGCCACATGTCGTTTTCCGCGTCCTTCAGGAACTGCAGGATCTGCGTATGGATATCTTCGTTATCCTCAAAGCTCTCCCTGATCACTTTCAGAAGCTTCTTCTTTTTCTCCAGTGGTGCCGGGAAGAACTGCCCGAGGTTTATGTTCATCCTCCCTCCCGGGTATGTGAGTCTCAGCCTGTTCTCCATCCTATCCCTCCTTCTTCACTTCTCTCACTCTTGCCTTCAGGCTCTCCAGGACATAATCCTGTGCCTTCTCCTTACGCTCCAGGGCCCTGATCACGTCCTCGTCCCTTGTGCCTTTGCATACCAGGTGGTGGACGATGACCTTATCCTTCTGACCCTGCCGGTACAGTCTCGCATTTGCCTGGACATACTGTTCATAGTTCCAGGTCAGGCCGAACCATATTACATGGTGGCCGCCTTCCTGCAGGTTGAGTCCGTAGGCGGCGCTTGCGGGATGGGCCAGAAGGATATCCACCTCTCCACGGTTCCATGCCTCGACATCATCAGGACCGTCAAGGCAGTGGGCGTACATCCTTGGCATCTCGTTCAGTGCCTTCAGGATCCTGTCCCTGTCGTGCTGGAACTGGTAGAAGACCAGTGCCGGCATCCTCCGGTCCTTCAGGCTCTCGGCCATCTCCAGGAAGGCATCCAGCTTGCAGTCATGGACATGATGGACGTTCCGCATCTCATCATACACAGCGCCGTTGCTGATCTGCAGAAGCTTGGTGGAGAGTGCAGCGGCACTCATGGCCGATATCTCCTCTTCCGGAAGCTCCAGAATCATCTTCCTCTCCATCTCCCGGTACGCCCTTTGGGCCTTCGGATTCAGGATGACCGGCACGTCATCATAGATGATGTCCGGCAGTTCCAGATAATCCTCTGCCTTCATTGACACGCAGATGTCGGAGATCTTCTCCAGTATCGCCTCCGTGGATCCGGGCTTCTCCCGGTAACTGTAGATGATGCCGGCAGGTCCTCTTACGTCTGGCTCCATATACCTTGTGCGGAACTGGGTGTACCGTTTGCACAGGCGCTCCCCTCCGTCCAGCAGGTAGATCTGGCTCCACAGGTCGGCCACGCTCTGCGGGGATGGCGTTCCGGTCAGGAGTACCGTCCTCTCGATATGCGGGGAGATGGCGGCCAGGGATTTGAACCGCTTTGCAGTGTGGGACTTGAAGCTGGAGGCCTCATCCACGATGACCATGTCGAATGGCCAGTGGTTTTTGTAGTGGTCCACAAGCCAGGTCACGTTCTCCCGGTTGATCACGTAGATGTCAGCCGTTGCGGATAATGCCGCCTCTCTCTTTTTCGCGGACCCAAGCACCTGTGAGACCCTCAGGTCTTTCGTATGGTCCCACTTATCCTTCTCATAAGTCCATGTACCTTCCGCGACCTTCTTCGGTGCGATGACCAGGGCCTTGCAGACCTGAAGCCTCTCATACTTCAGGATCCTGACGGCGGTCAGGGTGATGACGGTCTTGTCTGTCAGCCTAAGCCCATGTCAAGAAACAGCCCGACTTTCGGGATCTCCAGTATCTTATCAATGCAATGCTGTTGGTATTCATGCGGCTTAAACTTCAATTCATCACCCCCTTCTTCTTCCGGATCCGTGCAGCGGCCTTCGGGAATCCTTCCTTCTCAAAGAAGTCCGCCACACCGGAAAGGCCTTTTACCACATAGACCTTCTGCCCCCTCTCCCGCAGCCTTGGGATCTGTACCTTCTGGACTGCGGATAACGTCCCTCTTTCCGTCTTGACCTCTACAAAGACAGCAGCCCTGCCCGGGAAGATCACGATCCTGTCAGGCACACCTGCGTTGCCGGGGCTCACCCATTTATAGGCCCGCCCTCCGCACTGGCGCACCTCAGTGACCAGGGCTTTTTCTACATCCCTTTCTCTCATGCTCAGACCTCCGGTTTGTCAACAAAGGTGTCAACATTCGCGCACGCGCGTATGTATATACGCGATTAGGCGCGTTAGGCGTTATATATATACCCTAATTTCTCTATTCTTTATATTTCTAATAGATAAAATGTTGACATGTTGACAAAGTATATAAATATGGCTTATTTATGCTATTTTTGGTGTCAACATTCCCGTCAACATTCCCGTCAACATTCTTCTAGATTGTTGACATTCCAATTTTTACCAGCAACAATCTCAAACTATTGTTGACATGGATGTTGACGGTTTTGTTGACACTTTGATAAACCCCCTCTGCCTCCCATAAGGACCAAACCGTGCATTACTTTTTAGCATTTTCCACCCTGGGATATTGGCTATAATCTGGTTGATCTCCGTACTGTCCGACTTCCTCATATGAAGCAAGTTCCCACCGAAGACTTCCTCCCAGATCTCTGCAGCACATATCCTGTCTATGGGGACAAGCTTCACCTTCTCTGCTCCTGCCATATTCCCCTGCAGGTACATCCTCCGGACGTCCTTGCTCATCTGGTTCCAGTTCTCCGGGACTTTCCTCTCGAGGAATTCCCGGATCATCCCTTCCCTGCTGGAGGATTCCGAATGTTCCGCCTGGGCTTCAGATGCCATCTTCTCAAGCTGCCCCGTCATATAGAGCTTTTCGCCTGCGATGTAGTAGCAGTAGGCTTCCGCCCATATCTGGTCCACCTCATCCGGCAGATCCTCCCACACCGACTTGACTGGCTCATTGACCCCCACATCCACCGGCCAGAACCTCCGGTTTCCGGTCTTGTCCTTCAGGAACTCCATGTCATTCGATGTCCCGAAGAACACGCACCTTCTAGGATGCTCTTCCGTCCTTCTTCCGTAAGCCGCCCGGTAGATGTCCTTTCTCTTGGAGAGGAACTGCTTGACCGCCGATGTCTCATATCGGGTCATGGCCGTGAGCTCGCCGATCTCATTGATCCATGTCCCCTGGATCATCTCCGCAGCTTCCTTCCCGTCGAAGGTTGTCAGTGAGTCCGAGAACCAGTCCCTGCCCAAAGTAGCCAGGAAGGTCGATTTACCAAGGCCCTGCGGACCGGTGAAGATGGGCATATAGTCATATTTGACACCGCCCTCCACAGCACGGGCCGCTGCCGCGCACAGTGACTTCCGCATGACCGCTCTGGTGTATGGCGTGTCCTCGGCGCCCAGGTAGTCGATCAGGAGAGTGTCTATCCTCTTCTTCCCGTCCCAGTCAAGGCCCCTGAGATAGTCCCGGACTTCGTTGATGGTGTTCTGCCCTCCGACGATGGCAAGGGCCGCCGTCAGCTTGTCCTTGCTGGAGATACCGTAGAATGTCTCCATGTACCAAAGGGCTCCGGCGTCGTCGGTATCGGACCATCTCCTCCGTTCGCTGCTGCTGTTCCAGGGCAGTGTGTCCAAGACTAGTCCGCACCCGGCAAACTCATCCGTGACGATCTTCCCCTTAAGCTCTGGGTCATTTTCGAGGATTATCTTCAAATTGTTGACGGTCTTCAGACAGTTGCCATTACCGTCTACTTTCAGCTTTTCCATCCAGGAATCGTCATCGGCCTGATCGCTCTTGGGTGTGTCCGATGCAAAGGCTTCTCTGGCCTTATCCTTCCTCTCCCGCTGGATCAGGGTCCTCACGGCATCATCCTTCAGCGCTTCCTGCTCCATCGCTTTGAAGGACGGAAGCCGGTTGGCCGGAGTCCCCGGTTTTACGTCTTTATCCAGATCGCCGAACTTATGCAGCCTGATCATGTCGAAGGCATTGCAGAGCTTCCCGGAGCAGGGATCCGTTGCATGGTGGCTGAACATGAACTTGTCGCCGTCATAGACGATGACACCGCCGGTCGTGGATCCGCCTGTGTAGGTGTAACGGTCCTCCTTATCCGTAGGTTCGTACATCCCCGGGATGAACTTCTCCATGGCTTCCGTGACCGGATATGTCCTGCAGAAAGCGCCGACCAGGCCTTCCTTAGTCGTCGGATCAGTCTGTCTCAACAGCCTCCGCTTTTCCGCCGCTTCCGTCCCCGGCACTACAGGCCAGGAGCTGACGTCCCTCCAGTCGTCATACATGCCGAGGACCGTGTCCGGTGACAGCAGGGCCCCGTCGAATGACTCACTGACGAAGACCCCGTCCCTGCTGCAGGAAGGCCAGAACATCAGCCGGTTGGTCTCAAAGGTCGTCGGGTCACAGTAGCCCATGCCGATGAGGCTGGCCACTTTCCTGGCCACCGGCTCATATTCATCCGCCGTCATCGTCCTGCCTGCAGGAAAGATTACCCGCAGTCTCGGTCTCTGTGGTGAATGCTTCCTGGTGGAGTAGATGGCCGCCGTACATCCAAGCTGTCTTACCCTGGCCATGACGGCATCCTGGTCACCGGCCGCCATGTTATCTAGATCCAGGGTGACCAGGTCTCTCCCCGTCACATCCACGGCCTTCCTCTGAAGCCCGCTGAAGGTCCCGCCGACGAATCCCCCGACATCCTTCAGGTCATCCTGCCGGGATTTTGGGAACCTCAGATATTCTTCCTGGGTCTCCGTTCCCCTTACCGGGTCCCGGATCCTGGAGAGGAACCCTTCCCACGTCAGCACTTCCGGTCTCCAGACCGTCGCCTGCCGTGAGGTCCCTGTACTTATCGTGTATTGTTTTTCCATAAGCTAATCCTTCATGTAGTAGCTGTTTGCAAAGCCGGCGCCCTTCAGGACCAGCCCCGGGGCCCAGGGGATCGGTTCCGCCATCAGATCGCATAGGTGTTCGACCGTCAGCTCCAAAGGTGCATCCACGATGACCTCATCATGCACATGGAAAACGACCTTCCATCCTTCCTCCCATATCCGGAGCAGGATCTCTGTAAGGCAGTCCCTTGCTATGGCCTGGACGATGTTCTCCGTCAGCTTCCCGCCGTAGGTGGATTCCGTCCCCCATTTCCGGTTGACGCCAAGAGCCTTGTAGTGGACTGCTTCTTTATCGAAATGGTTGACCGCAATACTGGCTCCCGGATAAAAGAGCTTCCTCCCCGTCGGGAGCTCTATGGTCATGAAGGTCTGCCCGTAGATCAGGTCTCCTTCCATCCGAAAGGTCAGGCCGTGGGTATGGCAGTCAGCGCCGGTACGGACGCATCCGACCGCTGCCTTTTCCACTGCGTACCACATGGCCCTGATGTTCGGGTTGGCATCCCGCCACATCTGTACGATCTCTTCCAGTTCTTCCTCCGGTATGCCCATCCGGTCAGCACCCATGGCCTTCATGGCATTGACGCCTCCCTGGTATCCCAGGGCCAGCGTGGCGATCTTTCCTCTCTGCCTCAGCTCATACTCCGGGTTTCCCTTTTTGATCTTCTCTACCGGGACGTGGAACATCTGGCTTGCTGTGGCCTCATAGATCTTCCCTGTGGTCCGGAAGACTTCATTGACCCACTCTTCCCCAGCCAGCCAGGCGATCACTCTTGCCTCAATGGCTGAGAAATCGGCCACCACGAAGGAATGCCCGTCTGAAGGGATGAAGGCTGTCCTGATCAGCTGGGAGAGCGTATCAGGCACGTTTCCGAAAATCATACGGAGTCCTTCATAGTCTCCCCGCTTTACGATGTTCCTTGCCCCGTCCAGCTCCTTTAAGTAGTTTCTCGGGAGGTTCTGCATCTGGACCAGCCTTCCTGCATATCTGCCGGTCCTATTGGCCCCGTAGAACTGGGTCAGGCCTCGGATGCGGTCATCATCACACCGAGCTGTCTCCATAGCCACATACTTTTTGATGCTGGTCTTTCCGAGCTGTTGTCTCAGCTCCAGGACTTCCCGTACGTCATCCGGAAGGTCATCCCGTTTCAGGACCTCCTCCACGGTGGCCTTCTGCAGGTTTGGCATCTCCACGCCCCTGCCTCTGATCCACGGGAGCAGCTGTGCGGCACTGTTAGGATTCTCAAGACCTGTGAGATCCGCTGACCTTGACATCAGCTCCGCCGTACTGTCCGCATCGATGGACAGTGCTCCATTGATCACATCAGTATCCACGCGGACACCGTAGGCGTTCATCTCAACATCCATCCTCCAGAGCTTCCACTCCCTTTCGGGGACCGGGAAAGCCTTCAGCCTCTGAAGGATGGCATGCTCTGCTTCGACATCCTGCACGTTGTACTCACAGAACAGGCGCCACCGGTCAGGATCGTGTTCCGGCAGGTTCCACTTCCTCCCGCCGTTCTTCTTTGTCGGCCTGCAGGGATTGCAGAAATACCGGATAAGGGCTTTTCCTGTCGTCAGTTTCTGCTTTTCCTGCGGGAGACCGATCGCAGAACCGATGGCAGCCAGGCCTGCAGGATACCCGCAGTAAAGGCCGTGGATCATCGTGCACTGCCACTGATCCAGCGGGGTCTCATAGCCCGCCCGGTTCAGGCACCACCACTCAAAGGCAGCATTATAGGCATGCTTGATGACCTCCGGGTCTTTCAGCATGATCTCAACATCCTGAGGGATCAGCTCCCCATTCGCCAGGTCGACAAGTTCCACCGGGCCGTCATTTATCTTGTATGCAAACAGGAGTATTTCAAAGTCATCAGATAAAGCATATTTATAGGACCCGGCCTTCCCGATATCCACGGAAGACCGAGTCTCAATGTCTATAGATAGATGTGTCATAACTTAGACCGGAAGGCCTGTGATCGGGTCGACCTGCTGGCCAGGCGCGGTGCCGAATGCTGCAGCGGCGGATACCCTGCCGCCTCCCAGGACCTCTCCGTCTCTCAGCTTCTGCACCGGGCCGAGACCACAGCCGATTCCCTTCTTGCCTCCGTATGCATATGGATAAAAGGTTACATTTACTCTTCCGTAGCAGCCGGAATAGACCTCAGACTGCTGGATGATGGGGTTACCCATGCTGTCAACGACTTCGGGCGGGTATTCGGCCTTTGCAGACGCAGTGAAGACCCAGTGTCCTTTGCACTCTTTACCGAACTCTGCGCCGTCAGAAGGCCTCACTCCGTCCCCGTCATAGACCGGTGTGCTGACTCTCGGAGGTCTAACTCCTCCCCATTTCTCACTGACTCCCCTCTCCGTAGCTGCTTGGATGGCAGCATCGATGCGGGCTTTTGTGGCAACGTCGCTTTTCGGGACAAGGACGGTCACACTGTACTTCTCCTCCTGGCCCTGCATGGCCGCATAGGGAGTGAAAACATGGGCATAGCTGAATCTTACTTCTCCTGTGGTTACATTAGCTGGGTTATTCATATATCATTCCTCCATATTCTTTTGTCGAAAGAATCGACACAATTCAAACAATAATCTTGGATCAAATTATTATGCGCGGTTATTTATTTTGTAAGTGCGTTTCCATAACCGTTATTTACAAACGGCCGGATCTCTGTCGCTAGGGGCCTCGCGTGACCCGGCCTATACCCCTCCCGGCTAGGCTGTTCCGTACCCGGTTAATTGTATGCCCGTGTGTCTTTTTAAGGAGCTTCCGTCCGCTCCGTAACAGTTATTGATGGTTACTGAGAGTTATTGACGGTCATTTGAGACCGAGAAGATCCTTCACCGAGACTTTCAGCGCATCTGCTATATCTTCCAGAAGGCTGAGCCTTGGCTCTCTTGTGCCTCTTTCCCAGTTATAGATTGTGGTCTTCGTAACGAGCAGCTGGTCCCCCAGCTCCTTCTGGGTGAGTCCTCTGGCCTGTCTGATCATCCGCAGGTTCTTCGCAAAGTCCAACAGCCCACCTCCTATTGTCCGAAAGCCTCGGCCGCAGTCACGGCATTGGTGATGGCAGGTATTTTGTCCGATATCTGAACCAGTGCAGGCTTGCCGGGCTTCTTCTCCACATACTCGCCGACCAGATCTGTGAATTCTTTCTTGCCTACCATCTTTTCCGTCTGGGCCAGGGTCAGTGGCTTCCGTTCGTAAAGCATGGCCTCGTCTATGCCGCTGGCGATCAGCTTCCTGAAGGCGGCATCCCCATCGGTCCATGTCCTGGATCCGCGTCCTTCAACAGCCTTCCAGCCTGCAACTTCACGCCCCGCAAGGCTTTCCTTCAAAGCGTACTCTTTGAGATCTGCCAGCCATCTGGCCACGTCCTCGCCCTTCAGAAGGTACTCGCCTATCTCTCCATTGCTTAAGAGCTCCGGCTTTTTGTCGGTGAGAAAGGCCATCCTGACATTCTCCTCTGCCCTGGCCCGGCACTGTGCCCTGGCCCGGCAGAAGCGGCACTGGGATTCTCCGGGGTTGAAATCCCCCTCCCCCTTGATGGCCTGATCAGCAACACCTTTGGCCCAATCGCCAAAGCCGAGTACAGTATCAAGGGATGTCTCCCAAGTCTCGATATTATCGATACGGGGCTGCACGATACTCATCTGGATCGACTTGATGTCGTAGAGCATGCCGTACATGCTAAATGCTCCTAATGCATAGAGCTGCATCTGAGGGTTGTCCACCGGGGAAACCGGGACTCCCTTGCCGTATTTGAAGTCAATGACATGCATGATGTCATCCCCGATCATGATGCAGTCTGCAGTTCCAAATCCATCCGGAACCCAGGAGGAAAAATCCACCCTCTTTTCTATGGCAACATAGGGCATGTCCCTGAACTTCAGGGCCGCTGCCTTGATGAAGTCAAGATAGTCGTCTGTGTAATGATCCATCTCCTCCTTGTAGAGCTCCTCCTGTTTCAACTTGTTGATCCGTCTTGTACCAGTGGATTTGCTGATGGCGCCGATATATCTCTGCAGTTTTACTTCACATATCTCATGGGCCAGTGTCCCCTCCTTCGCCGCTTCGGATGTTGTATCCGGAAAATCCTGCTCCAGCAACGCAGAAGGCGGACATAAGAGCCACCGGTGGGCGCTCGACGCGGAGAGGACTGCATGAGCCCTGTCCGCATGGGCTGTCATAATGTTGCGCCGAGCGCCTTGAGCTCCCCGGCGAAGGCGACGTAATGATCCTTTGGCAGGGACGGCAGAGCGCTTACCCCGAATTTCTCGAGAAGAGCCTGCAGATCAGCTTTCTTTCCGCTGTCTATCAGGCTGACCGCAGCCCTGGTCAGATCGTCCCTTGTGTAAGTGACCGGGCTGGGAGTAAGTAGAACTGGCTCCTTTGTCTTTACTGGTTCCGGTTTAACCGGTTTGGTCTTCACTGGCATCGGTTCTGGCTCTGGAATGACCGGTGCGGGATTGACAGGCTCTGTCACTTTATGCTCTGTCTGCCCCCTGCTGTCCTGTCCGGCAAGGAACTGCCTGCAGAACTCCTCCAGTTCTTCATAACTGCTTACTGTGATGTTGATCGTCATTTATAAAGTCTCTCCTTTTTCAAGTGATTGATAACTGTCTGAAAACTGCATCCTACGTCATCTGCAATCCATGCCACCGACCGAGGCGGGTTCGCTCTGTATAAGGCCACGATTCTGTCATGGTCAACTTTTTTCTTTTCCTTCGGCTCCTGCTCGGGTTCAGGCTCCATCTCTGGCTCAGGTTCTTCCTGCTTCTCCTCAAACCGCATAGTCAACAGATGCTCCAGGCAATAGTCATGGTAGTGTCTCATTTCATCCTCCGAGTCTGCCAGGAAGCTGTCCTGGTAACCGATCCTGCCCGGCAGTATTGCTCTGACCGTGTCCGAATCCGCGTCGATAATCTCCCGGCAGTAATCGCACTGGTAAGTGATTTTAACGCTTTTCATTTACATCTCTCCTTCTGACGTGCTACAATGTAATTGTGTTATATTGAATTAGTCCTGCCATATGTGCGGGGCTTTTTCTCTTCTCAGGAACTCCCTTATCCTGATCAGTAAATCGTCCTTGATGTCCTCCGGAAGGGCTGCAATGTCCGGACCATCCTCCGTGTAGGCTAGACCCATGAAAAGCACATCCCCCATGATCAGGTCCCCGTACAGATAAGAACCCAGAAAGTTCATCCAGTTATCCTTGCATCGGCCTTCCTCGTCCACGACCATGACGACCTTGTCCGGATCCATGCCGAATTCGGTATATAGCCTCCTCGGTTTCACGATCTCGATGAGTCGGCACCTGTTACCGATCAGTCCGGTAAAGCACCTCTGTCTTTCCGGATATCCTCCTTCCGGAAAAGGATGCACGGATACACTTTTGTCAGTTGTTACTCTTATCACTTTTTCACCACCTTTCTGTATGCCATGTTTCTTCTCTCCTTCTTGCTGGCCGGTCTGAACACGATGTTGGCGAGATACCACCAGAACAAAATGAAAAGGCAAAACCAGTTAAACAGTAGTGCCCATATGTCACCATACAAACCAATTTCCCAGATACTCAAAGGAATACCTGTAAACGCAAGTATCGGAGTTGTAATTTTGAATAACCTCATTCTGCCCACGCTTTCTTTACCGCATGATAGACTGCACTGTAAATCAATCTGTATGCCTGTTTATCGGTCATGTCTTTCAGGAATACCTCCTCAGGTTTCTGCTTCTTTTCAGGGTGCTCCTCCGCTTTCTTTTCATCTGGGGTATATTCTTCAGGACTGATGTTGTAGTTCTTCATCAGAAAAACAACAGCCGGTTTTGGAATAGTTCTGCGCCTCATAATATCGGTAAAATAATTGCGGTTATGCCCCATTTCTACGGAAACATCGCCTTTTACTAGTGCCCTCTTGTTAAACTCTTTTTCAAGTTTATCAGGGTCAATTTTTATAGCTGCCATATATCCTCTCCTTAATCACACAGGCCGCTGCCATCACCGCCACCGACCCGGCGCAGATAAAAGCCGGTACCATGGACGGAGAATCCACTGCGCAGGCTGACAGGATCCCAACGATGATACTGACTGCAGTTACTATGTTTAAGATCATGCGTCCCATGGTGCCCTCCCTTCGTTCTTCATCGTGTCAGGAACCACCTTGTTGCTTTCCGCCTTTTGCACTACCACTTCCGCTGATTTCTTTTCTGATTCCTGAATTTTCTTCATCATCAACGCCCGAATCATCATTCGGTCAATCGGATCACTTACTGCAGTGTCGACCAGGCTGCTAAGGCCTGTTGCTGCGTCCATGAGCATCCTCATGTGGTTACCACGTCCTTGCATGACCACCTGGGTTGCTGTGCGGTCATCGTCCGCTTCTTCCATAGATTCGGGTGCATACACAAATGCGATGACCGCCCTCGCTTTCTCATTAATCGCGATTTCCGTATCTGATTCAATCCTAATCTTTACCATTCAAAAACCTCCTTCTCTGTAATAAAGTCTCCCCGGTCTTTCCTTGATGGTCTTCATGGCCCCGGACCCCTTCTCAATCAGGACCTTCAGGCCGCATCTGGTCGCTACTCTGTAGCAGATGGTCTCGGCCTTTGCTTCCCTCGCCCTCGGGTCTTTCCGCACCGTGACCAGTGCCCCATCTTTCAGCCTCTTTACATCTTCCGCAGACATCCTGCGGCTGTTCAATGTTGTGCCCTTCACGCTTCTACCTCATAGACAAAAGTTTGATAATCCTTGATTGGCCTTGGTCTAGAATCATCTCTGGATTTCTTGCTTTTTATCCTCTTTTCCTTGCCGTACTGGATGACGGTGAACTCGCTTCGTTTGCTTCTGTCTCTTTTCGCAAGCCACACCGTACTTCCAGCAGGTAGTTTCTTAACCTGGCTAGCGGTTATCGTTTTCATTTGGCCTCCTTTCATGAAACAGCTTCCTCTTTCACCTTGATGATCTCCTTGCCGAACCCGCAGATATCTGCGATTTCCTGCGGCGAGAATGGCGGGAGATATTTCCGGACCATCGGGTCCTTCAGGTCCTCCCGGTACTTCAGATAGTCGATAACTACGTAAAAGTTGTATCGCTTGCCAGCGATGGCGTATCGGTTATACCGCTTCCCTATCTCGCCCTCTATCCCGCGGATCAGGGCGTTGACGGAAGCCAGGGATTTATACCCCAGCTCCTCCATGAGCTGTTTTCTGGTCAGGTAAGGGCTTCCCCTCTTTATGACTGTGATATATCCGTCTTCCATGTGTTTCCTCCTTTCTCTCTTCACCGACACCCTCACAGCTCCCCACAGGGGCTGGAAGGAATTACAGGCTTATATGTCACTACTAACCAAAACACAATCATTAAAGGAGATATTGAAAAACCCTATGGGGATGTGTCAGGGTGTCGGGGTGTTAATTGATGTGTCTAATTAAGACACTTTTTCGCTAAAAAAAAATAACTACGATAGCTTCTGCATCTAAAGAATATCTTTCTTTAATTTTAGCAATCTCTCCCTGCGTAAACTCGGCTCCATTAGTCTCATTAAGCTTTGCAGAAAAGGTTCCCCTTGCAATACCGAGGTATTTAGCCAGGGTTCCTCCCGTGTCACCATGTCGCTTCATCTCTGCTTCAAGTTCGTTTTTGTTCAGCACTATCTCACCTCCTTGTGTCTTTTTTAGACACTCTTATTATAAAGGTACTACAATCTGATGTCAATAAGAATTTTTGATTTTTAAGACACGTTTTCTGTTTTTTCTTGCACTTTTTCCTATTATGTAGTAATATTAAGACACTTTTAGGAGGTGAAATGATATGGATATGTCACAAAGAATAAAAGAGCGTCGCTTAGCAATGGGACTTACTCAAGAAGGTCTTGCTACAAAGCTAGGTCTTCAAAAATCAGCCATTGCTAAATATGAAAACGGTAGAGTAGAAAATATAAAAAGGTCTGTAATAGCTAAAATGTCTGAGGTTCTGCAGTGTAGTCCAGCTTATCTCATGGGTTGGGATGACTCTATTAATCCGCTTCCTCACAACACCCTCCGCTCTGACGAATCCAGGTTATTGGATAACTACAACCTCCTGAATGAAACCGGCAAGGAAAAGGCACAGGACTCAGTCCATGACCTGACTGAGATAAAAAGGTACAGGAAAGACAACAAAGTCACATCGTTCCCTGTACTTAATGCCGCCCATGAGCGTACTGATATAGATGTAACCGACGAAATGCTGCAGCATGATGATGACCTTATGGATAATGATGACGAATGGTAATCCCCGCGGAACAACGGAGGCTATGGATATGACCAGGTATGAAGAATTACAGGATTTGGCTTATAAAGAAGGGTTGATCACCAAAGAGAAGCCTCTGCAGGGCAATGACGGAAGGATAAAGGGCTCTCGGATCGCGATCAGAGAAGAACTGGACACTACAGAAAAGGCCTGCGTGCTTGCTGAGGAACTGGGGCATTACTACACCTCTGCCGGGGACATCCTCGACCAGCAGAACGTATCCAACCGGAAGCAGGAACGAAGAGCCAGGATGTGGGCCTATGACCACCAGATCGGACTGGAAAAGATAGTGGAATGCTACAAAGCAGGGTGCCATAACCGATACGAGGCTGCAAAACACCTGGGAGTTACAGAAGAGTTCCTGGATGACTGCATGACGGCTTACAGGAATAAATACGGGGTGTACAAGAGGATAGGAGCATACGTCGTGATGTTTGAGCCGAGGTTTGGAGTAATGAAGATATTTTAACCCGTTTCAAAATAAGGAAGGAGGGATAGAAATGTGGAGTCAGATTTTAGACTCAGGGAAATGCCGCTATTTTGAGCGGTACCGGGACCCGATGACCAGCAAGAGCAGGATCGTATCTGTTACGTTTCCGAAAGAGTCTCCATCTTATCGGAAGAAGGCAGCGGCAGTGCTGCAGGATAAGATAAGAGAGCGGATGCAGTTCTGTCAGCCAGTGGAGAAGAAAAACATCACTATCCATGAGCTGGCTGAGATGTTTCTTGAAGAACGTAAAAATGAGATCAGGGAGTCGACATACAGAAGGGATGCGTTCATGTGCCGGTCCTTTGAGCGGATCTTCGGTGCGGACACCCTGGTCGACAAACTCAATGCAGGATACATCTCGAACTGTCTGAACGCAGAAAAGGACAAGTCTGCGTCGTATAAAAATTCAATACTCAAAAGGCTGAAATCCATGCTGAGGTGGGGATACCAGAAGGATCTGGTGGAAAGGATCGATTATCTCGAAAAGCTGAAGCCTGTCCATGATCCGGACAAGAAGGAAAAGCTGCTGGAGAAATATCTGGAACAGGATGAACTGAAAAAGGTCCTCGAAGTAATGCCGGTCGACAAGTGGAAGAGACTTACGGAGCTCCTGGCCCTTACAGGGATGCGTATTGGGGAGGCTCTGGCCCTGACCATCGATGATGTCGACCTTAGC
>ODAI014087429.1_pt1 | contig 16631 bp, 15 predicted proteins | sample 1539321 | NCBI WGS metagenome assembly ODAI01 (sample SAMN02144231, study PRJEB22623) | gut metagenome | biome: sheep rumen | host: Ovis aries | place: New Zealand | reverse complement strand
TTCCCCAATATCGGCATACGCATCAGCATCGAGGGACTGTCGCAAAAGAACGATGAACTCAGAGGACGACCCGGGGGGTTCGACAAAGGACTGCGCACACTGCTCACCCTCAAGCAAATGGGACTGAAAGACATCGGGTTTGGTTGCACGGTTTCAAACAACAACTCCGCCGACATGCTGGCACTCTACCAACTCTCACGGTCGCTGGGCATGGAATTCGCCACTGCGGCATTCCACAACTCCTACTATTTCCACAAGGACGACAACCAAATCACCAACAGAGAGGAAGTGTGCCGCAACTTTGAACAACTCATCGAGTGGCAACTCAAAGAAAAACATCCCAAAAGCTGGTTCCGCGCATGGTTCAACATGGGGCTGATCAACTATATCGAAGGGGGAAGACGAATGCTGCCATGCGAGGCGGGAAGCGCCAACTTCTTTATCGACCCCTGGGGTGAGGTCTATCCCTGCAACGGCATGGAGGAACGCTACTGGAAAGAAAGCATGGGCAATATCCACCAACTCGATTTCATGCAGATCTGGCAGAGCGAACAGGCGGAAGAGGTCAGGCGGAAGGTGCGTAGCTGCCCCAAGAACTGCTGGATGGTGGGCACTGCCAGCCCCGTGATGCACAAGTACATCAAATACCCGCTCCGCTGGGCGCTGAAGAACAAATGGCGCTCGATACGTGGACAGAAACCTTGTCTCGACAAGAAGTGGTGCGACGTGGGACAGGATCCATGTCAAGGGGATCTTAGAGTTTAGACATTAGACTTTAGACATTTGGCTTTTGTCAACCCTCAATAACCCATAACCCTTCAATAATCGGCTTTAGAAATGGCAGACAATCAAAGAATATTCGTTACAGGCACTCGTGGCATCCCCGGAATCATGGGCGGTGTAGAAACGCATTGCGAGGAGTTGTTTCCCCGCTTGGTCAACATGGGCTTTGAAGTCACGGTCTTCCGACGCCTGCCCTACGCCCCGAACAGCGACACCACATTCAAAGGGGTGGAGTTGGTCGATTTATCCTGCACCAAAAACAAATTCCTCGAGGCGTTCACTCACACCTTCAAAGCCATACTGGAAACCAAGCGAAGGGGGGGTAAGTACATCCACATCCATGCCATAGGACCGGCGATGCTCTCACCCGTAGCGCGTCTGTTGGGCATGAAGGTGGTGTTCACACATCATGGTCACGACTACGACCGGGCTAAATGGAATGCGGTGGCGAAGATGTGCCTGAAATTCGGCGAGTGGATTGCATGCAAGTGTGCTGAGCATGTCATCGTCATCTCCCGACCCATTCAGGATGCACTGGCAAGGAAATACGGACGAACAAAAAACGTGCACCTCATCTACAATGGTGTACCTGAACCACAGACCTGCGAAAACGATACCTATTTCAGCGAACTGGGTATCGAAAGCGGTAAATACGTGCTGGCACTCGGACGTTTTGTCCCTGAAAAGAATTTCGACCAGTTGATCAAAGCGTTCCTCGCAACCCAACACCAAGATTGCAAACTGGTCATTGGGGGAAGCTTCGACCATCAGGACGACTACGCGCAGTCACTGGTGGAAATGGCGAGAGAGGGGGATGTGGTGCTACCAGGATTCGTGAAAGGCGAACGGCTGCATGCGCTCCTGACTCATGCACGATGCTTTGTTCTGCCTTCGTCCCACGAAGGACTGCCCATCTCACTGCTCGAGGCCATGAGCTATCGACTACCGGTCATCGCCAGCGACATTCCTGCCAACCTCGAGGTGAATTTGGACAGCAAGTGCTATTTCAAATGTGGCGACACCGACCAACTGACCAACCTGCTCCAAAACACCATCAACAACGACTTCCGCCGCGTCGATTACGACATGACACCCTACAACTGGGACAGCATCGCACAGCAAACCGCACAGGTGTATAAGGAGATGATGAAGTAATCATTCTTCATTACGACTTTTTTCGTAACGACTTTTTTCGTAGTCAATGCCGATGACCCACACACAGTGCGGGCGCCCCTGGAGAGGGACGCCCGCACCTTATATACTATAGATCTGTTTCAGATTAGAAAGAAACGTAGGCACCGAAAGACACAGCGTTGTCAACACCGATATTCACCTGGTTGGTCTTGATGTCACCTGTCTTAGAGAAGGCCCAACCCAACTTACCAACATGTGCTACGAGGCTCACCTTGGGGCTTACAGCGTAAGAGAAACCTGGCTTGATGGCAATCTCCCAAGTGTTGGTGTTGTCATCTACACCATGAGTGTGGGCGAGCTGGTAGGCGAAACCACCGTCAAGGAAGAAAGTGAAGTTACCAGCCTTTACAGCCTTATAACGAGCGTATGGGTTGATAGTGAAGCTGTTGGTGCTTGCATCGTCATCGTCAACATGGCCAAAACCAATAGCAGCAGCAATGTCCCAATTGTCATTCAGTGTGTAGCCAACCTCAGGAGCGAGAGTGAATACGTTCTGCTTAGCGAGAGTGTTGCCATCGTTGGAAACTCGTGTGTTCTGGTAGCCAAGTTCGCCACCCATCCATACCTGTGCGTTTGCAGCAACTGAAACAACTGCGAATACTGCAGCCAATACAATCTTTTTCATAATCTAATTCTAAAAATAACTATTAGTTACGTCCTACTCTTTTATGAAGGTTTTCGGATTCCCCTTGTCATTCAATTCTCTGTCAATCGAAACGTGAAAGGAATATTCCTATGCTAATCTCTAATTATGCAACCAACGTCATGTGTCGGATGTATCAGCCCGGATTATCCTAACTCCGTATTGATTTCGGATGCAAAGTTACAACGTTTTCAAATACCTCGTATGCCTTTTTTATTTATTTTACACAAAATTCGACCTTTAGAACAATAATCGTCGATTTTTATCCATTTAGAAAGATATTTTATACCCTAAAATTTAACACCAATTCACATTTTTCGACTCTGTTTGCGCAAACAGACAAATCCGATTTGCGAATTTTTACATTTAAAATACAATATCCTCATGGGCAAATAGAACCAATACCTACCAATACCTCAAATCAAACCCAAAACACCTTCATCCCCCTACACAAGAACATCGGCTGCAAGTCTCGTTGACTTGCAGCCGCTGCTAATTTCAGAATGAAGGTCTGTGAAAAATATCGCTGGAAGTTGGGGATAAGGAGCTTATTGCTCCAGTCCTGTCGGGGTGTCGAGGGGTTCCTCACCGTAGTCGTTGGGACCTATCGTGCCCTCGGTGGCAGCAAGAACAATGTTGTAGATGGGACATAGGATCCACCAACCGCTCTTGTTGACATCGTGCATGCGGCGGATACCCACGGCAATGCTTGGAACAAGCAAGCCTAACGACACAACGATACCGATGAGAGGAATGTAGCTGAGAACGAAAGTGACAAGCCAGAACCACCAAAACTCGGATCGTTTGGCACGGCCTTCGAAGTTGGCGTACTTCTGAAGCACGCAGGTCTTTACAGAATCAATGATCGTCATAATACTTCAAAAAAATTAAAAAGGTTAATAAAAAGGATGAAATTGGTGTTGTTTACAGCAGGAACATCCTGACTTGCAGCATGCGCCCGCAGAGATGGTGTCATGCCCTTTTAGGGGCGTGGTTCTTCATGTGCCACGATTAAAGTCCGACGAGGTTGCGAAGAAACCACCAAAGGATAAAGAGGATGCCGTAGGAGTAAGCGGCCCACTTGGTAGCCAAGTGCCGCCTCACCCACTGCGTATAGCCGGATTGAGGCGCAAGATAGGTTGTGGCAAGGATGAACAGATAGGGTGTGAGCAAGGCAGCGAAGTAGTTGTAGCTGATGGCTGTGAGGAAATGGCCGTGGAGCAGATGATAGAACATCCGCTGGGTGCCACAACCCGGACATTTATACCCCGTCAAGCCAAGCATCACGCACTTGGGAGTCCATAGGGTATGAGAGGGGTCGTAGCGGTAGTAGAAGCCAATAGCCACCACAGCCGCTATGACCACACAAATCCATACACCACACTTGCGCATCATTGATTAGAGCTGAGAAAGCACCCCTGCTCCGTAGGTAAACATGTAGATGATATTGCCAATAAGGCCCAAGACGATACTCCAAATCGCCCATTTCTTGGCTTTCTCCGACCATTCCACAGCATCGTCGTATTTACCTCCCCTGAAGGCTCCGTCAACCTGGGCAGCGCAATAGATGGAATAGGCACCCAACGGCAGACAGCAGCAGACTGTACTGATCACAGCCAAAACCATGTTGTTGTCGGGCTTTTTCTGAACACCACCTATGTTCTGAGGCTGATAGCTCTGAGTCTGGGGCTGATAAGCCTGATTCTGGGGCTGATAACCTTGGTTCTGAGGCTGATAGGCCTGGTTCTGTGGCTGATAACCTTGGTTCTGAGGACGATAGGCTTGGTTTTGGGGTTGATAAGAAGGTTGCTGAGGCTGAGGTGCAAAGAAGGACTGCAATTCAGCCACCTGGGCAGCTTTCGTCCACTGGCTCATACCTGCTTTCCAGACGAGCGTTTCACCTGTCACTCCATTTGCGGCGAGTTGGTCGGCCGCTATCGGGCCTGCTTGTTGACCCGCTGAATTGATGTAATAATACATAGTGTTGAATAATATTGGTTTTAATAATTATAGTCGTAGCCTGAATAGGAACTGTCGCCGACATAGTACATCATAACGCTGAGAAAGACGAACACGACGAAATAAATCACCAGTCCCACAATAATTGCGGCATTGCCCCAGGCATTGGCTCGGCGAGACTTCTCCATAGCCTCATCATAGAAACCCTGACTATAGCAGGAATCCACCTTGGCTGCATACACAATGGCCACCAGACCAATAAGTGGTATGCACAACACGGTAGATAGAATCGCCTTCAGCAGGTGGTTGTCGGGTTTCTTTTGTGGCTCAAAAGGCAAAGGGGGAGGGGGAGGTTGGACTTCATCAACTTCACCATCACCACCATCTGCTTCTTGAACCGACACTGGCTCATCTGGGGCTGTGGCAGCTGGTTCAGCACGTTCGTAAGCACGTTCATCAGCACTTCCATCAGCACGTTCACCTACACTTTCACCTGCACGTTCACCAGCACTTTCATCGGCACTTTCTTCAGCATGCTCTGCCACAAAGGCAGGAAGCCTCGTACCGCATTTCTTGCAGAAGAGTGCCTGATCGTTCTCAACAATGAAACCACACTTGGGGTTAGGACATTTTCTCATGATTCCACACACTTGATTATGGCACCACCACTGTGGTGATTTCCTTTTTCTCCTTACGCCTTGCCATCTCCACCTTATATGTACGTGGTTCCCTACCCTCCTGCATCACCACAACAGTACAAGTACCTGTCTGCGGAAGCGTACGGAAGATGGAGCTCACTTCCTTGTAATAGACGATGGACACCTTGTACTCACCCGAAGGGGGATCAGACCAATAGATGTTCTCGGCTGCCCCTTCACCACCACTGCGGTTATCCACATCGAGCTGACCACCTGTAGTCCTGTCCTTGGGGTACTTGAAATAGATCTCCTTGCCATTGGGCTGAACCACATGCAAGTCGATGTCGGCGTAGAAATCCCAGAGCAACGTCACCTTCAGCGCACCGCTGTTGCCAGTTTCCTCGGCCTCTCTCACAGCTGTCGTATCTACTGTGGTGGTGTCAACAGGAGGCTCGACGACGACGGTGTCGTGGATGACCACGATGGAATCCACCCTGACGGTGTCCACCCTTGTTGAAGGCTCGCCAGAGGGTGTGGGCTGGCACTTGCGAAGCATCAATAAGAGCAACAGCACGATAAGCACCACATAGACTGAACCCAAAATGATTTTCAGTTTCTTCATAATCGATGCATGTGTTTAGGTCAGCATCCTGTAGGCGATGTCGATGGCCAGTTGGAGGAAAAGGAATACAGGTACGCAGATGAGAAACGACTTGTGGTTGGTCTTGTGGTCGAAGAAAATCATACCACAGAGCGCGCCGAAAGCTCCGGCAAGGAAAGCCAGACCCAAAAGGATAAACTCTGGTACGCGCCACTTGGCAAACACCGCGCAGTGCTTGTCCCATCCATAGACTGCGAAAGCCAGGATGCTCATGATGTATATGATGAATAGGTCGTTCATAAATAAAGCACTTATTTTATTTGTAAGGATATTCTATTTCGCGATTTTCTATCAGAGCAGGTTTGCGACGTCGTTGAAGAACTCCATCAGGTAGGGCCAGGCGAAATAGGCTCCGGCAGCTGTTCCTATCACGGCGAGGATCTCCACCACAATGTACCACCAGCCACCTTCACCCCGCTCCTTCAGCAGATATTCGCTCTCGTTCTCTTCCAACGTGAACTTGATGGGGTCGTATTCCTTGTCGGCTCCAATGAAGGTGGCTTCGATTTCGGGTCCCACTGCGAAGGCTTCCTTGGAGAAATAGACATTACCTTCTGCGTCGGGTGCAATCAAACGCTCGTTTCTGCCGTTGGGGGTCTCCTGGACAAAACGGATATAGTTGCAGCGCATGGGCTTGTCGTCCTTGTCTCTGCACATCACCTTGATGTCGCGATTCTCGTCGTTCAGCGTGTAAGGCACATGGAAGATGTACTCTTCTTGGTTGGCATCGAGGGTATAGTCGGCAACATTGTCGGGGTTGAGGCTATCGGTCACACGCATCTGTTGTCCGCTCTCCATTTGGGGCAGATAGACCATTCCGTTGTCGTCCGACACATAGTTGGTCACCGTGCCATGGTATTCCACACTGATAGGATAGCGTGTGCCTATGAATCCGTTGTCGCCAACGATATGAATATGGGGACTGAAGAGGGCTGGAGGAGGGAATGGCGGAGGTGTGGGGTCATCTGGCTCGTCGATCTCGGGGGGCAGCGGCGGCCGCTCGCTCTCGAAAGCAAACAGCACCTCATTGCCTGAGGGGGCAATGGTGGCATCCTGTCGCTGTTCGCGCATGCTGGCACTGAATGGGGCGCCATCATGGAGCGCCACCTGAAGACTTGCACGTCCGCTCTCGTCGGTGGTCAAGGGGTAGGTCTGACCATTATAGTCGATGCTCAACTGCTCACCGACAATAGGCTCACCATCGAGGGTGGCTTGGACGTCGATGCTGGTGTGGGTTGTCACGTCAAACTCATAGAGCGACTTTCCTTCCTCCACCAACAGCGTCAGATCACGTCCTGACTTCAGGTCTTTCAGCTTGTAGCTCTCACCCACCTTCAGGTTGTTGAAGTGGTAAAGACCCTCGCCATTGGTCTGCATCTCCTTCAACTGCTTGGGCAAATAAAGTCCGAACTCATAGTTCTGAAGACGCTCTCCGTCATAGACGAAGCAGATATCTACGGGCATACGCTTCTCCACTGTACCTATTTCAGGACCACTGGTGGTACGAACAGGCTTCTTGAAACCCCAACCAGTGTAGAGCAGCTTGATGTTGCCGCCATCGTTGTTGTAGAAGATATAACTGTCGTCGGGAACCGTGAAGATGGCGTCGGCGGTCTTCTCGCCCACTTTCTCAGCTATCTGCCTGCGCAGCGACAGAATGGCGTTGTTCACCATCTCCTGCTCCACGCTGCTGGCATCGGCTAAGCTTTGCCAATCACCCGACGGATGAGACCACACATAGAATCCGCTGCCTATGCTGAACTTGGCGAAAGGATTGCTCTCACCGAGGATGTCGTTGAGTCGCTTATAGATGTCCTGCGGGTCCTGTCCTTTCGAGATGGACTGGTAGATATCATGTACAGATGTTCGTTTTATATCCATAATCTATCTGTTTTTGAGGTAGTTGCTTGTTAACCATAGGTAATCGACTGACATTCAATTCGATAATTTTCAATATGGCGCTATCTTTCTTAATTCTTAATTCTTAACTCTTAATTGCTCCATGATTTCCTTTTCCACAGCGGGTTGTTGGCTGGGAGCAGCCTTCAAGGCCTTCATATACTCTGCGTATTTGTTTTTGAGATAGGGCACAGTCTCCACCTGTATCGCGATTCTCGATTTCAAGTTGCCTTTGCCCATAATGATGTCGAGTTCGTCGTCAAGGTCGCGCTGGGAGGAGATGGTGGATCGACGGCGGCTCAGTGCACTGGCCAATTCCTTGAAGGCGATGAGACCCGGCTCGAAGGTCTGAAGCTGTTTCCTCACCTTGGCTACTTCATCGGCCTGGACGCTGTTCATGCCCGAGGTGGGCAGCGCGCCAAGGGCACGTTCCACTGCCGCGGCATCATATCGCTGGCCGACGGTCTTCACGGCGTTGTCGTATGCGCGCTTCATGCCGATGACGGCTTCCAATCGCTTAGCGAAGGCCTGGATCTTCCCGTCAGAGGCATATTTGCCACAGTCGCCCTGAATGGTCTCCAGTTCTTGCATCTTCATCGCTGAGAAAGCTTGGTCGAGCGACTTCTGATGTGTCTCGATAAAATTCCTATCTACATCATCACGAACTCGGTCAAGGTTTTCCAAACGCTGCCGCATTGAGGCCAGACTCTGATCAAGTTTGATATTTTGCTCCATCAACTCTGCCATCTTGCCTTGGTAGCTGTCAATGGAAGTCTGCAATGCTTGTTGACGCGCCTTCAGCTCAGCCACAAGACTCTGACTGCCCTGCCCCTGGCGCTTGGCCAGACTTTTGGCCTCGGCCTTCATGCTGGCATCCAAGCTTTTGAGCTGGTCTTCCTGGCCTTTGACCGTTTCTGAAAGCGATGCCTCCAGGGCTGTCAGGGCCTGTAGCTCCTCTTGCAGCTTGGAGTTCTCGTCCATAGCTGCTTGGTAGGCAGCAGCGTCGCCTTCCGACCCTGTATTCTGGGCTGGCGACATCGAGGCCAACATCAGCCCCAATAGAATCAGCAGTATCTTTATTCGTCGCATAGCGTCATTTTCTTAACTCTTCATTTCAACAAAAGTCTAAAGTCTAAGGTCTAAGGTCTAAAGTCTAAATTTCTTAACTCTTAATTCTTAACTCTTAACTCTTCCAAAATCTCTTTCTCCACATTGGGGGTTCTGAAGGGATTGTCGTTGAGTTCGTGTAGATAATCCTTATAGAGCTGATTGAGATAAGGCAACATATTCAAGTACCGCTCCTTCACGCTCTGGTTCTTCCAGTCTTTCTGGCGCACCTCAAGAGCATCCACCAGATGTTTCCTCATCGCCTTGATCAGGGCCTGGCGGTCCTTGCCTTCTTTCATGTATCGCTTGACATCAGCATCGCGCCACATTGACTCAATGGCATCTTGCAACTCGCGCACTCCGCCTGCGTATCTCGACAAACGGATATCAAGGGAGTCCATCTCGTTATACTGCTCCGTATTGAGCTTGTAAATGCCTTTTTGTTTGTTCTCTTTGTTCTCGCGAAGGGGCAGCAATCGGTCGCGCAACGACTGAATCCGAACACCGTCGTAACGGCTGTTCAACATCTCCACGCATTCGTCGTAGAGGTCTTTGGTCTGCTTGAGCCATTTCACCTTCTTCTCGTACTCCGCATAGCCCTCCATCTTCTGGAAATCTGCGACGTGTGCCAACAAATCACCGACCTGCTCCCTGCTCAACACAGAGAAACGCTTGCTGAAAAGGCTTTGGTTCTGATCGTATTGCTGCTTCTGCTGGATGTCGGAATAAACACGATTGTCCTTCATTTTGATGTTCAGTCCCTCAAGCTCCGACAACTTATCTTTCACCACCTTGCTCAGTCCATCGTGTTCTGCCTGAAGCTTGGTGTTGGCAGCCTCAAGTCGTTCTACCTCCTGCCGCAACGCATTGATCTGCTCCTCACTGTAGGTTTCGTTTTGGGCTTTCAGGGAGTTCAGACTGTCTGTGCGCTGCTGCAATCGACGCTTGTTCTCTGTGATTCGTTGTTCCAGTAGTGCAGTGTCGTCTTTGAGCACCTTGATTTTCTGCCTGAGCTCCTCGTTCTTCTTTGCCCCCTTCTCCACATCCTTGCTGGTTTGGGCTGATGTGGGTAGGGCAAGAACCATGAGCACCAAGCAGATGGCGGTCATGAACCATGTCCGTGCAATACGGAATTGTATGTGATTGCAGAGTCTCATGTCTTTTTCTTCATCTTCGGTTGTTGGGAAGGGTTCCTCTATACACTCCTTCGTCGCTTTGGTTATTCGAACGATTAATTGGTCGAGCCGACTGCGTGGCCTGCCGCGACTGAGTCGTGGAGGACTGCATCGCTTGTGCTGCCTCCTGCGCTGCCCTGGCTTCATTATCGCTCACGTCCTGGGCAAATTTGCGGGCCAGCGTGTTGAGTTTGCTGTTCGAACTGTACTCTTTCTCGTATTTATTGCGGGCTGCACGCAACTGCTGGAGTTGACTGGACGTGCGCCTCGAGGGCGCAATCTTGTTGAAATGGTTGTAAATCTTATTGGCCAGCGCATCGTAGAACTTCTGCCTGCCCGTTTTCAACTCACTGTCAATCCTGTTCAGCTTACTGCTGATGGCGGTGATGTTCTTCAGATACTCCTTGTAATTGCTGCTGCCCACGATTGCCGCCTTCTCGTTCTGGATCTTTTTGCTGTAGTCAGCATAGGAGTTCCACGACGTCCCGTTGAAAGTGGGAGTCAGACCTATCGTCTTACCTGCCAGGGTGAGGGCGGCACGGTAGGTGCTGTTCACGTCGTTGATCTGCTGGATATCGGGGTCACTTTTAGCGGCATCACCTTCGTATTTGGTGATGGTACCTACTGCCTGAATGTATTTGTCAACCACCTTCTTGTCGCAATCTGATTTCACCCATTCCTCGAAAATCCTACGATAGACAATCGCCGTGACTGTCCTTCGGTCGAAGTTTCGGAGTTCATCCACGTTATAATCAGCCTTCAACAGATCCATGGTCTCCTGATGACGGACGTAGGTAGCCTCATCCCAGTCATTCAGTCCCGCCCAGTCGTTCTCAAAATCTCTGCTGTACTCAGCGTAAGCATTAGCATCGATAGAAGGAAGATCGCTAACCGACGGTGGGTTAATCAGCAAGAACGCTCCAACCACTCCACCGAGCAGCACCACAAATAATATGATCAATTTCAATGCCTTCATAAGCCCATGAATGTTTAGGTAACTTCTAAAAAAGCTTGCTATTTGATTCTTTTTATTCTACTCATTCTGAAAACAACAAAAAATCCTCTTACTCGATCATTCGGAACAATCCGAAAAAACGATGATTGACATTACAGAACCTATCTTTCTTTCGTAGCGTTAGGGGGAGTGTTGACTGTATCTTTTTTTACACCTCTCTTTTCCTGGCCTTGAGAAGTTAAAGAAACGGCAGGTAAGTTTCCTTGGGGTTCCAGATCAATGAACGATTGATAACTCTGGTAGTGCTCCATAAAGTACTTTTCTGGGGCCTCTTTTTTACCTGAAGAATATGGAAAAGCTTTATAAACCAAGGTGTGATGTCCACTGAAAAGTTGGACTTCTGGCTTACTGTCTTTGCAATAATCCTGCAGTTTCTTCACTTCGCCCTCTTTGATATAGCCCGTCACGGTTTTATACCTTTCTATCATTTCTGCATCGGCCTTGCCAAGTCTTTGATATTGATCTGCATGGGCCTGATACTGCTCGTAAATATCATCAACTTCAGCGAAAGTCAAGTTTTTATTTCTCAGCTTTTCTTTAAACGATTTCAGGTTCGCTTTTGCTTCATCATCTGTGATGGGTGTGGCTGGCTCAGTCGGCTTGTTGTCGTCTTTCACTTCCTCGGCTTCCACAGCAGGCTTCTCGCCCGTTTCGCCTTTCTTGACTTCTGTATCGACGCGCAGACCAGCCTTGCCGCCCATAGGAATCAAATCGTGAAGCAGGTAGCCACCCACACCGCCCAACAGCAAGCAGAGCAAAGCCCCGGCTATCATACACAGCAGGCGGTTCGACTTGAGAAAACGTTTCACTGCCGACACCTTCACTTCATAAAGGTCTTTGATGCCCAACTCAGCCACATTGTTCTTCACCTGGATATGCTGAGGGGTCTCAAAGACTTTCTTACGGTCAAGAGTCGTCAGTCTGGCAAACATATTGTAGCTGTTCCAAGCACTGGGCAGATACACATGACCTACGTATTCAGGGGTTCCCCTGCCCTTCACACTCTGCCTCTTCAGTTCCATCAGGGTCTTCACATGCTGGGGGTCGGAGGAATCTTGTTTATGCACCCAGACATAGAGTTTTTCAAAGCCATCGAGGAAATCCACATTATCAAAACGGAAACAGATGTCGGTCACATCCTGTCTGGGGCTGACAACTGTGGTTAAGGGCATCATGTCCTTGGGTTTGGGCGCCGCCTCTGCCTTCACGGTGATTTGATCATCACCTTGATGGTACTCAGTACCTGAGATAAGGTATTGGTCGGTCTTAGAGCATTCAAACTTGAAGCCCGATGGATTGTCAAGGATGGCCAATTCATCGCCTGCAAGCGTGAACTCGAAGTTGTCGTTGAGCAAGATGGGGCGTCCCTGGTGGAGCAGGTGGCAGGCATTCTTGTTCATGAAGAAATACTTCTGCTGACCGGCATTGAGGAAATGCAACTTGATGCGCTTCGTTTTAGGACGAACCAAATGGGCGGTCTTCACATACACGGTCTCCGTCTCACCGTCCAACGTCACATTCTCTATGAAGTCGCCGTTCTCCAGTTGCTCGATGCTGAATGTCAGGTTCTGGACATCGTAGAAACGGGGTGAGGCCTTGGGCTCGATGGTGATCATCTTCTGCTTCTCGCTGGTGATGCCTTGATGCTCACCATCCACGATGATGGTGTATTCCGGCACACGAGGAATCTGAAGACCTGTGATGGGGGTGTACTTGGTGGTGGAAGTGGCGCTCTCGGCGATCACCACCTCGCTGAAACGCGAGAAGTTGCGACACTGGATGTCCTTGAGCAGCATCTCTATCTTGTCCTCCGGACAGGTGATATAACCCACAGGCGCACCATCACTCATGGCATGATAGGGAGTGGAGCCAGGGGTGAGCGTGAACTGACGGGCGGTTTCCTCAAGAGGACTGGGGTCAATGACACCGGCATTGAACTCCCATGTATCGTTGACTTTGTCGCGACAGGTCATGTAGGTGGCGAGAAACTTGTTCTTCAGAGCGATAATCACATCGTAGGGGTCGTAACCTAACTCCAGTTTGTAGCCACGGGGGATGGAGAAGGCGATGACCAACGAACCAGTCCTGATGGAATTGTAACTGCGGACGTTGTTCTTCATCAGTTTATAGACCACCTGTGTCTTCTCCACCTTCACGGAGAAAAAATAGGAATTGGAGTCGAAGCCTGTATAGAAAGCGTCGATAATCTCTATCGAAGGCGAATTGAACAATATCAGTGGCATAAATCCACTGCTGGCCTCTGGATTGCCACATACCTTCAGCGATATATATCTGTTGTCTGCCATAGATGAATGGAGGTTTTAGGGTCGTCTTATATGTAGGACTGAAAAGACAGGTAAGGGAAACAAATCAGTTGACTACCTTCTTGATCTTGTCCCAAAGGGTTGGTTTGCGCTGGCTCTGAGTGGAGTTGCGGATGGCGATGACCAACTTGTTGGAGTCTGCCTGCTCATACTCGTAAAGACCACCTACATAGAAGGTGCCAAGACTGAAAGTGTAGAGCTTCGGACGGAAACCATATTTGGAGTTGATATTGTACTCTTTGCATAGGTCGATGAGGGGTTCGAGAATATTGCTCTTGTACTTTGTGTTGAAAATCTTCAGGGCTTCTTCCTCTCGCTTCACGGCATCACCCATCGTGTCAGACTTGGTCATGATGATATGGATGGAATCTACCTTGCTCATGATGTCGGCGTTCTGCTCGTTCTCCATCAAGTTCACCATCTTCTGGATGATGGTGGGCTGATTGGCCACACAGCGCTCAAGTTGAGTGATGGGTGCACCTGTCATCTGATCGTATTCTTTGACGACTTCTCGATTGATCTTCACCACGTTGATTGTCGGGTCGATAATCAGGAAGAAGACCTTACGGTTGTTGTTCTTCAGCAGTTCGGTGGCACCTGTTCCCATGTCCTCGAAAGAGAATTCATGGTCGGGGTTGTTGGCTATGCTGAAAGCGAATTCCTCACCCGACATCTCCACCAGGTTGATCTTGTGGAGGGCGCTTTTTCCTGCTTTGGCACTGATAGAGGCTTCAAGCGTGGTCACGAAGGAACCTGGCGTGCGGGGAACAGTGATGCCAAGGTCGGTATATTGTTGCAAAGCTGAGGCATAATCACCACCACCGGCAGCAAGGTTGACACGAAGGTGGTCGGAACGGGAAAGACCCATCAGCACACAAGTCTTGCCTGTAGAGGGAACACCGAAGAAGAACACATCGGTGTAGCCTTCCTTGCACTCTGGGGTGGAGTCGGCAATGGCTTGGTTGATGTCGGGAAGGTCGTTCTTCAGGTCGTTGTTGAGCAACACCTCCAACACGTTTTCAGTCATCACACCATCGACAATGAGTTCGTTCTTGGTGAAGATGCCCTCGTTGAGCATTCTTTTCAAACGATCTACTTCGTACAAGTTGGGCGATTCTTTCATCATGGTCTTCTCCTTTTGCTTCAGCCGCAGGATGAGTGTGTCGGCCTGCTGCCGGAATGGAGTGTCGGGATGACTGTGCAGGTAATTGCAGATAGTGAAGATGTCCTGAGTGTTCTTGATGTTATCCCACTCCACAATAGCACCGAGCATCTGCTGGGCTTCGCCAGCATGTTTGCCACCAGGAAAGCGATGAAGATAACCCTCAAGGTCCGACACACTTTCTTTATCATAGCAGGTCCACACACTGTCCTCAATCTCATCGCGGTGGGTTGTGTGGGGATATTTGTCCAAATGACCCAGCAGTGAGTACTTCGAGAAAGGATCCACCGCTTGCCAGTCGGATTCTTCCTTTGCGGCGATGTCCTGACTCACAGCAGCCTCCACCTGGTGGTAGAGTCCAAGGGCCTCATCCACATGGTTGCCGGTGGGACGGCTGCCCTCCCACTGCAGGATATAGTTTTTCAACTTGTCGAGCAACAACTCATCCGGAATATCCAACAGGGGCTGGATTTCAGCCCACTCTTTCTGCTCCTGGGCATTGGGAACCTTGTTCAAGTTCTCTTCAATATAGGCCTTGCGTTCTGGGGAGAGTCCAGGCAGTTCGTCCAGACTGATCTCCTTCGTCTGAACCAATTGCAGCAGCCTGTCGATATTGATGCTGTTGCATTTCTGCTGAACCATCTTCTTCTGTAATTCTGTCATGGTGTCTTATGATTATGGTCTCTCTGAAAATCGCTTGCGACTTCTTCGATAATTCTTATAATTCTGATAATCAATAAAAAATAACTATTCGATAATTCTCCAATTCGGGATAAAACATGAAAAAACACGTCATCTCCTGATTGATATATACGACAACCTTCCTTAATCCTAAATTCTTAACTAAAGTCTAAAGCCTAAAGCCTAAAATCTAAGGTCTAAAGCCTAAAATCTAAGGTCTAAAGCCTAAAGTCTAAAGCCTAAAGCCTAAGGTCTAAAGCCTCAAAGATCAAGTATGATGCCTCCGTCGTCCTCACAGTCCTTGCTGATACCAATCGTACTGGTGCGGTAGGCCATGATGTAGTTGAATAGAACAAGCAGATGGATGCCCAATGCCACCAAGAGGGCGGTCACACTAAAACCGCTGTCCGACTTCAGCTTATTGCTGAATTGCAACTCCCCCAGCATCTTCAACTCGGGAATCTCGTGGGTGCCTTCAAGAGTGAACACACCACTGCCGGAGTCATAACCGACCTTGGGCAAAGTGGCCTTGGTCCTGAGCTTGTTCAGTTGGTTCAAGACCTGATCGCCAAGGTTGTCAATGAGTTTCGATTTGCTCGGAATCAGCATCGCGCTCCAGCTATTCACCACCCCGCTGATGTTCGTCCTCTGCTCCATGAAGTGTTTCTTCAGAATCTCATAACTGGTGCCAAGCAATGCCTTTTCCTGGATCTCCACAAACAACTCGGCACTTTGGGAATTGTGCTTGATATTATTGTCGTTCATGAACTTGGTCAGGTCACCACTCCACCTCTGCTTCTGGCCCATAGCAGGAAGCATACCCGTGCGAGTACGGGAAAGGGCGTCATTGGCGGAAGCCTCGTAGTCGGTGAAGAGTTTGGTGATTATGGTCAGGTCTTGGTTGGCGGTATGCTTGATGAGCTCCTTCTTTTCGTTCACCGCAAAGAACTGATTGATGCCGAAGTACAACGAAGCAGGGACGATGAGAAGGAGGTAGCCTATCAGAGAGGCTATCTCTATTGTCTTCCACTTGCTCAACTCATTCTCTGCGCCCTTGGCCTTGATGAGCCACCACAACAGCAATGCGGCGGCACCTGCCACCAAGACGCCAAAGAGAATGTCCATGCCGATCTCACCACCGCTCATATAGGAGTGGCCAATATAGACAAAGAAGGCCAAGAACATAAGGCCTACTACCGATACCACATTAGCCACCGTCAACCTGCTTGATTTGTCTTTTTTTGCCATAATGTCGTATTTCTGTTCTTTGATATTTGATATATGATTGAGATAAATACCTATCTTTCTTAACTCTTAATTCTTAATTCTTAACTCTTAACTACTCCCTCACCTTATATAAATAACATTCCACCACACGGTCGTCACCCTC
>ODAI010571208.1_pt1 | contig 16632 bp, 15 predicted proteins | sample 1539321 | NCBI WGS metagenome assembly ODAI01 (sample SAMN02144231, study PRJEB22623) | gut metagenome | biome: sheep rumen | host: Ovis aries | place: New Zealand | reverse complement strand
GCGTCGGAAATGGAGGCCTTGCAGACCGGGCACCAGTTGATGATGCGGCTGCCCTTATAGATCCATCCTTTTTCGTGCATCTTGATAAAGACTTCCTGCACCGCGTTGCTGCAGCCTTCATCCATGGTGAAACGCTCTCTGTCCCAGTCGCAGGAGGAACCCAGCTTCTTGAGCTGGTTGACGATACGGGTGCCGTATTCTTTCCGCCAGTCCCAGCACTTCTCCAGGAAGCCTTCCCTTCCCAGATCGTTCTTGTCGATCCCCTGTTCCTTCAGGGCGTCGATGACCTTGACCTCGGTGGCGATGGCCGCGTGGTCGGTCCCGGGCTGCCAGAGGGCATTATATCCCTGCATCCTCTTGAAGCGGATCAGGATATCCTGCATGGTATTGTCCAGAGCATGGCCCATATGGAGCTGGCCGGTGATATTGGGCGGGGGGATGACGATCGTAAAGGGCTTTTTACTGTAGTCAACTTCCGCGTGGAAGTACTTTTTGTCCTCCCAGTTCTTATAAATACGGTCCTCGATTCCCTGGGGATCGTAGGTCTTGGCTAATTCCTTGCGCATGTATATGTTCCTCCAGATGCTTATTTGCTCCCTTTGGCGGCTGAACCGCCTAAGTTATTATCTTATCGGTGAAGCAGGTATTTGTCAACAGAATGCAGTCGGGAAGGCAGGACTGTGGTACGGGCTGAGAGACAGGGGGCAGGACTGTGGTACGGGCTGAGAGACAGGGGGCGCTGCTGCCTCACCGGCTCATCGCAAGGATGAGTCAGCAGCGCCCCCTGTCTCTCAGCCCTGCCGCAGGTGAACGAACCGGAGGGCCTGACTTGCCGGTTCACTGAACCGGGGCGTCAGACTTGTCGGTTCACTGCAAAGAATCAGTTACCAAGTCCGGTGTTTAATGTTATAATCATATACGCTGTAAATACAGCAGAAACAGAAACATGCTAAAAAACGGAATCCACTTTCTTCCCGTCGGAATGGCGGAAAGGAAGGTATTCTGAAATGAACAGGTGCTATAAAATATGAAAGAAACTTCCAAGACCATGTCTGGCGGAGCCTGGTTCGCCAAAGGCCTGCGGGACGGAATCCCGATCTGCATGGGCTATTTTGCCGTTTCCTTTACTCTGGGCATTGCCGCCCGGGAAGTGGGCATGACCTGGTTCCAGGCCTTCCTGATGTCCCTGGGTATGGTAGCTTCCGCCGGTGAGTTCGCGGCCCTGACCCTGATTGCTTCCGGGGCCGGCGCTGTGGAGATGATCGCCACGACCATCATTGTCAATCTGCGCTACCTGCTGATGAGCACGGCTCTGTCCCAGAAACTCAAAAGCGATATCCCGGTCATCCACCGTTTCCTGACCGCTTACTGTGTCACAGATGAGATCTTCGGCCTGTCCGTCGCGGTGGATGGCTATCTGAACCCTGTATACACCTACGGAATCACTCTGGTATCGGTGGCGGGCTGGACCTGCGGGACCGCCCTGGGCGTCCTGGTGGGCAACATCCTGCCGGAATGGGCCTCCAACGCCATGAGCGTGTCCCTGTACGGCATGTTCCTGGCCATCATCATCCCCCCTGCCAGAAAGAATTCCTTTATCGGGCTGCTGGTCGCCCTGTCCATGGCCGTCAGTTTTCTCTTCTCGCTCCTGCCGGTCCTGTCTTCCATCTCGTCCGGCTTTAAAGTCATTATCCTGACCCTGGTGATTGCCGGCGCAGCCGCCTGGATCAGACCTGTAGAGGAGGAAAAGACATGAATGCATCAATCTATAAGTCCCTGCTGATCATGATCATCACCATCTACATGATCCGCCTGCTGCCCCTGCTCTTCCTGCGCAGGGAGATTACCAATAAATGGCTGAAATCTTTCCTGTTCTATGTCCCTTACGTCACCCTGGCTGTTATGACCTTCCCGGCCATCCTGCACGCCAGCAGCAGCATCTGGTGCGGGGCAGCCGCCCTGGTCGTAGGCCTGCTGGCCGCCTGGTTCAACGGAGACCTGTTCGTGGTGGCCATCAGCTGCTGCCTGACGGTCCTGGTGACAAGTTTTATTTTCTGATGGGGCAGACTTATAATGACCGGTCAGGTACTCCCGGACATTGGAAATATACGGGTACCGGAAGATGCAGGAACATCGGTAATACAAATATCAGAAATATAAATATCGATAATATAAATATCGGAAATTTCAAAGGATCCCGGGCTGATCAGCCGGCGGGATCCTTTTTCATACTTCACTTATATCTGAATTTCTCTTTTTCTTCAGCAATCTATGCTTCCAGAATATAAGGATACAATCCTTTGTCGGCAGGGACCAGGGTCATGCCCATGACCTGCCGGATCCTTTTCCCTTCACGGATCAGCTGGTCCGGCGGGGCGGCGGAATCCGCCCTGCCCCGGTCGATGAGGCAGATCCGGTCACTGTAGGCGGCTGTCTGGGGCAGGTCATGGGAAGTGATCACGATTCCCCTGCCTTCCGAGGCCAATTCCTTTAACAGATCCATGGTTTCAATCTGATGGGCTATGTCCAGAGCGGCGGCCGGTTCGTCCAGCAGCATGTATTCCGCATCCTGGGCCAGGACCATGGCCAGATAGGCCCTCTGGCGCTCGCCTCCCGACAGGGTATCCACCCTGCGGTATCTCTCCTGCCAGAGCCCGGTCCGCTCCAGGGCCCGCCGGACCGCTTTTTTGTCTTCCTCTCCCATGACTTTGGAAAAGGACATTCTGGCGAAACGTCCGTGGGAGGCCAGGGTCAGGATATCCATCCGGGCCGGCGAAAGCTGCTGGGGCAGGTAGGCGATGCGCCGGGCCCTGTCTTTGTGGGACATGGCGGCTGTTTCCGTCCCGTCCAGCAGGGCATGTCCCTCGTAGGGAATAATCCCCACCAGGGCCCGCAGGAAGGTCGATTTGCCGCTGCCGTTCCTGCCCAGGATCCCCAGGATCTGACCGGGCCGGATGTCCAGCTCTCTGATCCGTATTTTTTTCGAACCCCGGTATCCCGCGCTGAAATCTTTTATCTCAATCATACCGGTTCCCCCTTACGCCGCTCTGAAATCTTTGTCTCAATCATGCCGCTTCCCCCTTGCGCCCCGCCGTGTCAGTACATAGATAAAGAAGGGCGTTCCGACCAGAGACAGCAGAAGGCCCGCCGGCAGCTCATAGGGATAGAACAGGGTCCGCATCAGGGTATCGCAGACCAGCAGCAGGCTGCTGCCCCATAAGATACAGCCCAGGATTTTTTTCCGGACAGAGATCCGGTCCGCCATCCGCAGCATGTTGGGGACGATCAGTCCCACAAATCCCAGCAGTCCGCACAGGCAGACAGAAGCGGAAGCCAGCAGGGCCGCGCAGGCCACGGTCAGCTTGCGGTGGCGCTCCACCGAAAGGCCTACTCCCTGGGCCGCCTCATCCCCGATGGCGAACAGTTCGATTCCATCCGCCAGATACAGGGCCGTCAGCAGGCCGGCACCGATCAGCAGGGCCGGCAGGGGGAGCTGTTCCAGATCCATGCCCGCAAGGCTCCCCATGGAAAAGCCTACTTTGTCCGTAACGCTCTCCGGCCGGAAAGTGATAATGGCGTTGGTGCCGGCGGTCATCATGGTCGAGACGGCTACGCCCGACAGGACGATCACGGATTTGGACATGCCCGCCTTTCTCGAGATCAAAAAGACCAGCAGGGCCGACAGCATGGCGCCGGCAAAGGCTGCCGCGTTCCTGGCAAAATACATATGAGGGACCAGAATGCCCGCCAGCAGCACAAAAAGACCTGCTCCCGAATTGATGCCCATGATGCCGGGGGAAGCCAGCGGATTGGACAGGGCTTCCTGCAGGAGCAGGCCCGCCGCGGACAGACCGCTGCCGCAGAGCAGGCAGGCAGCCGTCCGCGGCATACGAATCTGATACAGTATAAGTTTGGTTGAAGAGGAAGCCCCTGTGCCGGTCAGGGCCTGCCAGAGCTGGCCGCCGGTGACGGCGCCGCTGGAGGCGAATACAGAAGCCGAAAGGCTCAGCACCAGCACAGGGATTCCCGCGATAATGACTTTGTTATTTTTCCAGAAGTTCCCTGACATACAGATATGCCTCATCCCATTTCGCGTTCGGTTTATATTGGAAAAAGTCTTTGGGCAGGTTATAGACATGGTCGTCCTTCACTGCCGTCAGTTCTTTCCATACAGGCTTTCCGGAGAAGTTCTCCTCGAAGCTGCCCTGGGCCTCATCGGATTTTCCCTGCTCGATCACAAAGATCATATCGGGATCCGCGTCCAGAATCGCTTCAATATTGAGCTCATCCAGGGCCTCATTGTCCTGGGCGATATTCACCAGACCGAAATCATTCAGAATCTCGCAGGCAAAATAATCATTTTTGAGGGCCTTGTTCTTGGTCGCCGAAACACGAAGGGCCAGGTAGGTGCCCTGACGCAGGTCACGGTCCGCGGCCTCCTCCAGGATCTGGTCGATCCGTTCCCTGACCTCCGTAACCGCTGCCGCATAGCAGTCTTCCCGCCCGGTCATGGCGGTCAGCTCCTGCATGACCGCGTCATAATCCGCAAAGGAATTCACGCTGATCATCTTGCAGGGAATGTTCCGGGATTCCAGGTCCCCTGCCAGTTTTTTGTGGGTCGGCAGCTCGCCGGATAAAAGGACCAGGTCCGGGGAAAGGGCCGCGATCGCTTCCAGCGAGGGATTGGTCACCGTTCCGATGACCTGTGTATCCTCTGTAATGCCCTCCAGATCCATGCCGTCTTCGGTCATGCCGGCCAGCTGTCCGCCGGATAAGAGCCAGAGGTCGCCGACAGACCTGGAGACAGCGGCCACCGTAAGGGAATCCGCTGCTGCTGCCGAAGTCACCGCTTCTGCAGAAGCCTGGTCCGCCCCGGCTTCCTCCGTGACTGCCTGACCGGCCTGGTCCGCCGGAGCGGCAGCCTGTTCCTGCGTCTGATTTGTCTGTGCTCCGCAGGCGGTAAGCGCCGCGACTACCAGGATCGCGGCCGCCGCCGTGAATTTCTTTAATAGTTTCATATCTCTCCCGCCATAGAATATGCTGCTTTTTTACCGTGTTTGTAAGTGTGTAAATTTACCCGCAGAAAGCTCCCGCCGCTGCAGGCGGCGGGATATTTCCAACATACTGTCTTATTCTGCCTGATGTATATCTCCTGCCGCTGCATGCGGCGGGGCATTTCCGGCATACACATATTGAAATCCGCAGCCGGCTGCACCCGCCCCTGCAGGCAGAAAAATTATTCCAGGTCATTATTTCAGGTCATTGCTTCTGTCATAGTGCTTGCCGCCCCAGTATACACGGCTGGCCACTTCGGCTTTGTCATTGAGGTGGACGTCTTTCATGATCCATTTGACGAACTCATCAAATCCGGTCCTGTCTACAATATAACCGATATGCTCTTTTCCTTCCAGCGCGTTGGGATCGATATACTCCTCCACGTAGGCGTAGGCGTTCTCCACCATCTTGAAGATGCTCTCTTCATCGGCCCACTTGACGAAATCCTCCGCCAGCCGGGGATTCTTCTTGCCGGTACGTCCCATAATGACGACACGGAAATAATGCTCTTTACTCCTGGTCCAGGCCCTGGTCGGGCAGTAGGCGACGCAGACGCCGCAGCCGATGCACTTCTGTGTATCCCGGACCACTTTGCCGTTGACCAGAGAGAGGGCGCCGACCGACCGGATATTGCAGTATTTGATACACTGTTCACAGCCAACGCAGCGGTTGGGATCATACTGGGGTTCCGTCATGCCGATGAAGCCGAAGTCGTCCATCCTGACCTTGCCGCAGTCATTGGAACAGCCGGTAAAGGCAATCTTGACATGCAGATGGTTGGGGAAGATCATCTTGTCCATCTTTCTGGCCAGGGCGGTGGTATCGTAGCAGCCGAAGGGGCACAGACGCTGGCCCGGACAGGCTACCACGTTCCTGGTACCGGAAGCCGGATATCCCTTGTCCCGCTCTTCCTGGTTGACGCCGGAATCATCGATAATGGACTGGATCGCCTTATTGACAGCGTCCATATCCTCCAGTTTGATGCCGGGCAGCTCAACGCCCTGGCGGTTGGTCACAAAGATCGTCCCATTGCCGTACTGCTCCGCCACCTCGGCGATCTTCGCCATGCTTTTGGCGTTGATCACGCCGCCGGGAATACGGATCCGGCTGGCAGTCTCACCCCTGACTTTGGAGTAACGGAACGCATTTTTCTTTAATTTTTTTGTATTGATATCTCTTGCCATATTCCTCACCCCTTAATCCAGCATATCTTTGCTCTCGGTATAATTGAACACGGGGCCGTCCAGGCAGACATAGGTCTTTCCAATCCGGCAGTGACCGCACTTGCCCAGACCGCAGCACATTTTACGTTCCTGGGACACCCAGATATTCTCTTCCCGGAAGCCCTTCTGCAGCAGGCCCATCACGGAGAAACGCATCATGGGCGGCGGACCGACGACAACGGCCCTGGCGTTGGCCACATCCCGGATCTCGACTTCGGGGATATATTTGGTGACCAGGCCGATATTGCCTTCATAGCCTTCGGGCGCTCCGTCCACAGTCAGGATCAGATCCAGGGCCTCATCCCAGCGTTTCAGGTCATCCCGGAAGAGCATGTCCGCCGGGCTGCGGAAGCCGACGATCACATGCTTATCTTTGGGCGCTTCTGTCTTTGCCAGAGCGTCAATCACGCCGCGGACCGGCGATACGCCTGTGCCGCCGGCGATGACGATGACTTCCCCTTTCTCGTAAAGGGACGTATCAAAACCGTTCCCATAGGGGCCGCGCAGGAGCAGGGTCCTGCCCTCTCCCTTTTCAAAGACTTCCCCGGTCACGCGGCCGACTTTCCGGATGGTCAGGTCCACAAAGTCCTCGCCGATGCCGCTGACGGAGATGGGGGCCTCGCCGTATTTGGGAACCGATACTTCAAAAAACTGTCCGGGTTTTACCTCACCGGTAAAACGCATGCGGAAGGTATATTCCTTTTCCGTATGGCGGATGATCTCCATGATTTCTGAAGGCCAGGGCACATACGGGTTGCCGTTTCCATTACGCATTGTCCGCACCTCCTTCCACAGCCTGGTTCACTTTGTTGATGATATTGGCGAAGGAAATGTATTCCGGGCAGATCATATCGCAGCGGCCGCAGCCCACGCACATGTCATACCCGAAGCGTTTCCTGAAGTCGACGATCTTGTGGAGGACTTTGAAGCGCATCCTCTCCCCGTTGGTCCTGCGGTACTGGCCGCCGCCGGCCACATTGGTATAACCGTCCACCATACAGGAAGCGCCCACTCTTCTGCGCTCGCCCACTTTGCCGTTGTCCGTATAGAAGACATCCTGCATGGTATAGCAGGTACAGGTCGGGCAGGCGAAATTGCAGCGGCCGCAGTTGATGCAGCGGGCCGTATACTCTTCCCAGAGTCCGTCCTTATAGATGCTGTTGGGCACATCCGCGGGGATGGTGACCTTCACTTCATTTTCCGTCACATAACGGGCTTCCACATCCTGCTCTTTCTCCGCTTCCGCGGCGAACAGGGGTGCCAGATCGGGGTCCTTTACATCCAGGTGATAGAGACCGTCGATCAGGTCGACAGAGAACAGATATCCTTCCGTGGTCCGGTTGGTGCCCATGCTGGCGCAGAAGCAGTCCTCATAGGAATGGCCGCAGCCGATCAGGGCGAATCTGACTCTGTCCCGGATCCTCTTATAGAAAGGATCCGCGAATTTATTTTCCAGATAAATGGCGTCCAGCCTTTTGACGGCGTGCATGTCGCAGCTTCGCAGGAAGACGATGACCTCCCGCTGGTCATAATCCGCCTCCTTCACTTCATTTTCCGTAAAGAAGAACAGCGTCTCCGACAGCGGCGTCAGGATTTCCTTAAAAGCGTAATCGGACTTCTTTTCCAGTTCGATTTCGGCGGCTTCCGTGATGAAGTCATAGCGGACCACGTCCACGTCCGTATAACGTCCCTCACCGATTTTATTGACCGGCGCGTACAGACGCCGGTTTTCGGCAAGCTTCTGGAGCACACGCGTAAAGCCGTCCCGGTTCAGCAGATAACCCATATTTTACTTTCCCCCTTTCCTTTCGGACGCCCGCACGGGCGCCCTGATGTTTCTATTTCATTTTTGTCTTTGGGACCCTCTTTATTGTGCGGATATGCCGGCCGCCGGCTCTGATCCCCGGCCGGCCGCCGGCCCCGCGTGATATTCCTTTTTAGCTGCGAGTAAACGGTATCACATGATTCTCTTAGGCCTGCGCAGAAGCATCCGCGCGAAGTTCAGGAGCACATAGCCGACCAGCATGGATGTCAGGAAGATCTGGAATCCGGACAGCTGGGCCAGTGCCGCGGAGGCGCCTTCCATGCCATGGGCCGCCAGATACCCGGACATCTTGTTGGTGGCCACAATACCGATGGCCATGGGGAAGGTCAGTCCCGCGTAGCCCGGTACAAAGTCAAAGGAGAAATAATCCGGCAGCTTGATAATAATGAAGAGCAGGGATACCAGTACGCAGAAGTACATCAGGTACAGGAGCATCTGATTGGGCTCGTCAAAGGTGTTGATCAGGCTGACGACACACAGGCTGCAGGGCGCCAGAACGACCGGCATGGTATGGTAAACGGCCGGTTTTACGGGGACCGTGATCAGCCGGAAGATCATGACAGGAATCAGGACAGCATAAATCAGGACGCCGTAAATTGTTATGATCTGCAGCATAGGCCGCATGTTCATGGCGCCGCCGGTCACGCAGCTGACCATAATGCCGTTATAGGTCACGAACCAGCTGGGAACTGTTGTATGGATGTTCCTTGTCAGCAGTATGTTCCGCATTGTGAAGACGCAGATGTGGACCGCGTGGATCACAATAGCGACCAGCCAAATGATCTTGCCGAATCCCAGCCCGATCTCATAGTAAAAGCTGCCCAGGATCATCAGGCACATGGTAAAGCCCGCGTACAAACTGGACGGAACGGTCAGCAGATACTCATCTCTGCAGATTGCGGGATGGCGGATGATCTTAACAATATAGATCAGGACCACTACAGTGGCGACCGCCATCATCGTATACCGGAACCAGGTATAGCCCATGCCGCCATAGACATTGGAAAGTGTCAGCGCGCCTACGAAAGTGGGCAGGACCGGGACCGGCAGTTTCTTCAGTCTTTCAAACATAAATACGCTCCTCCTGTATCAGAGTTCATACGCGAATTCCAGATTCGCTCTCTCATGGAAAAAGTCAGAATAATCGATCTCGAACAGGGGCTTCTTAACTTTTCTCACGTCGATCTTTCTGGCGATCATCTGCTGCAGCACGCCGCCATAAGCCAGGTCGCCCTGCAGAAGGGCGCCTGTAATAACGCCGTCTTTGGAGACTACCTTCTTATAGACACCGTTTTTATCATAGGTGTCGACCCTGTAAGTGTCATCGGGCGGTGTCACAATGCCCAGGGACATGGTATGGATGCCCAGGAAACTCATGGTGGACTTGCTGGCGAAGAAATCTGTCATCTTTTCACGATGGCCCGCCATGTTGGCCGCGGCTACCATACCTTCCTTCACGGCCACCGGCCAGATGGGGCTCTGGCCCGAAACATCCCCGGCCCCGTATACATCCGGATCGGAGGTCTGGCCGAACTCGTTGTAGACCAGGCCGAACCTGGACAGTTCCAGGCCGGAATCCTTCAGGAATTCCACATTGGACCTGACACCCGCTGTAACGATAAAGTAGTCACAGGGCAGGACCGTGCCGTCACTGAGCACGATCTCATAGATCTTATGATTGTCATCCACATGGACTTCATTGACGCCGACGCCGTAGTACTGATCGACGCCGTTCTCTTTAAAGGCGTCAATATAGGTCTTTGCCGCCCTTTCATCCAGCTGCCGGTTGAGGAGCCATCCGGCAAAGTCTACCAGGGTCACTTTGACGCCCATATGCAGATAGCCTGTGGCACAGTCGATGCCGATCAGGCCGGAACCCAGAACGATGATATTTTTGGCGTATTTGGGAACCTCTTTCAGGACCTCGATATCGTCGATATTCCGGAACCCGATATAGTTGTCCGCCTCCGAAAGTCCCTTGATGGGCGGGATAAAGGTATGGGAGCCTGTGGCCACCAGCAGTTTGTCATAGCCAAGTTCCTCGTTCCCGTCCAGGACCAGGATATGGTCCGCGGGCCGCAGTCCGATGGCTTCCCGGCCCCGCATCCATTTCACGTTATAGACCTTATCAAAATCCGGTTCGGCGAAATTGAGCCGCTCCAGCGTCCTCTCCCCCGCCAGGTACTGATGCAGGATGCATCTGGAATAGATATGTTCATCCTTGGAAACGAGGATGATCTCCCCCTCTTTGTCGTATTTGCGAAGCTCTCTGATGGCGTTGATACCTGCGGCAGATGAACCGATTATTACGTATTTCATTCTTTCACCTCCTCAAGGGTAATCGCTTGCATGGGACACTTTTCAACACACATGGGCATGGGTGTCTTTCCATCCTCGCTTCTGTGAACGCACATATTGCACTTCATGATCTCTTTCTGATGGATACTGTCATACTTGAGGATCCCGTAAGGGCAGGACATGATGCACATATAGCAGCTTGCGCACTGGTTCTTGTCATACTCAACAAAGCCTGTCTCGGGATTCTTGTGCATGGCGCCGGTCATGCAGGTATAAGTACACTCCGGCTTATTGCAGTGTCTGCAGAAGATGGGCGCAGGGGTGGTCTCCGAATCGATGACGACCCTGTTCCTGGCATCTCCGCTTTCTGTTTCATGGCTGACTACACAGGCTGTTACGCAGGTAAGACAACCAATACAGCGATCTCTGTTTATCCTGATCCGATACATAAACTGTCCCCCTTTACACTTTCTCAAACCTGCAGGTTCCGCCCTTGTAGTTGGGCTCTCTGGAATACTTGTCGTAGCTGGACGGCGTCAGCTTGTTGCATTCAATATAGTGGATCGGCGCGTAGAGCTCCCCATACTGGACGTTGTCCGTAATCTTGACCATGAATTCCGCGTTCTGCCCGTTCGAGGAAAAGACACGGATCATATCCATTTCCTGAATGCCGTTCTCCTTTGCCAGGCGGGTATTCATATAGAGGTAGGCCTTCTTCAGGGAAACATCCTCTACGAACTTGACTTCCTTGGTCCGGCTCTGGGTATGCCACTGGCCTACGGTGCCCCTGCCGGTATTGAAGACCAGCGGGAATTCCTCTGTGACAGGAATCGGATTCTCCAGGGGCTCTTCAAAGATGAACTTTGCCTTGCCGGAAGGGGTGAAGAATTTTCCGTCCGCGTAGAGTCTTCTCTGTTCATCGGAAAGCTCCGCCTCCCTGCCTTCGGGATACGGCCACTGCCTGCCGTGGGAATCCGTCAGATCATCCCAGTGCACGCCGGTAAAATCACAGCCTCTGCCCCTGGAGCACTCTCTGAGCAGGTCGAAGCACTCCCTGGGAGTCTCCCAGCGGCTGATCGCGTCGCCCATGCCCAGGGCTTTGGCCACGCCCAGGATGCACTCATAATCGGAAATCTCATTTTCGCCCCGGTCAAGGACCTTACGCAGGGGAGACAGACGTCTTTCCAGATTGATGTATGTACCTTCCTTTTTAATGCCCGGCACCACAGGGAAGAAGACGGTGCAGTCTTCCGCGCTCTCAATGGTGTCATAAATATCCTGGACAACGAACAGCTCCAGCTTTTTGGCAGCTTCGGCGAAGGTCTCGTTGTTGGTCCAGCTGTGCCGGGGATTCGTGCACAGGATCCACAGACCCTTGATCTCACCGGCGTTGATGCCTTCCACGATCTTGTTGTAGGGGATCGTGGGCTTTTTGGCGATCAGGTCGGGAGAGATGCCCACGATGTCCGCGATCCGGGCCCGCTCGGCTTCATCGGTGAAATCTCCGCCCGCGAACAGGCAGGTAGTATTGCTGAACAGTCTGGAAGCCATGGCGTTGCACTGTCCCGTGATGGAATTGCCGCCTGTACCGGGCCGTCCCACGTTGCCGGTCATCAGGGCCAGGTTCATAATCGCCTGGGCCGTCCTGACCGCCTCATAACCCTGGTTGACGCCCATAGTCCACCAGAACGAGACATTTCTGCCCTTCTGGATCAGATCCGCCAGCTCCAGGATCTGGGCTTCGCTCAGTCCGGTCGCCTTGCATCCTCTCTCCAGGGTAAAGGCCTTGACGAATTCCGCGAATTCCGGGAATCCTTCCGTATGGGCCTCCACAAAGGCATGGTCCACGCAATCCTTTTCAATGAGCAGGTTGGCCAGCGTATACATCAGGGTAAGGTCTGATCTCCAGCGGAGGGGATAATGATAATCCGCGTTCCTGGCAGTCTCGGATCTTCTGGGGTCGATCACGATGATCTTCCTGTCCGGAATGGTATTATTCCTGACTCTCTGCCAGACGATGGGATGGGCCACGACAGGGTTGGCCCCGATAAAGATGATGGTGTCCGACTTTTCGAAATCATCCAGGGTATAGCCGGGGGCGTCATAACCGTAAGTCCCCTTATGGGCGACCGCGGCGGACGCCATGCAGAGCCTGGTATTTCCGTCCACATTCGTCTGCAGGAAATTGCGCATGACATGGCCGAAGATGGCAAATTCCTCCAGGGTCAGCTGGCCGGTGCTGATGCCCGCTACGCTTTCCCTGCCGTATTTGTCCTGCAATTCCAGGATCTTATCCGCGACATAGGTAAATGCCTTGTCCCAGGAAACCTCCTGAAAGCTCCCGTCTGCCTGACGGATTTTGGGAAGGGCATTGGGCTTGACGGTCGTCTGCTGTTTGCTCAGGGACAGGCCCTTGATGCAGCTGAACCCATTGTTGACAGGATATCCTTTCGTCGGAACAGTCTTAACGATTCGGCCATCTTCCACATAGAAGTCCAGATTGCAGTCAATGGCACAGAAATTGCATGTAGATTGTACCTTCCTCATAGATCGTTTTCTCCTTTGAAATGGTTATTTCACACTGTGTTTGTAATATATTAATGATACCATTATTCGCATTATGTTTGTTATAGGATCACAAAAAAGTTCTGTATTTTATTAATTTTCTGACAATTGTATCTGTTTTTTGTTATTTCGTCCGGATGGCTCCAATTTACCGAAGTTCATATTCCGTTCGTTTTATGTTTGTGTTACAATAATGCAAATAAACAGCACTCCGAGCTTTCAAGCCTAAAAAGCATCGTCTTCATGGCTTTTAAGACGTGCGGTTACGCATCGGACCACACCGGGGTGTGCACCGGAAACGGGCACGCCTTCCTCATTGAAAAGGAGTCTTATCATGAAAAAACTCAACCTGAGGGCCTGGATCTTTATGGCGCTCTGCTGTGATTTCGGCCTCTTCGCCAAAAAACTCATTTCGCCTGCCGCCAATCTCATCACAGAATCTCTGCACATCCCCGGCGGCGTCGCCACCAGTTTTTCCCTGATGTTCCTGGTAACAGCGGCATCTGTCATACCTGTATTCGGCTGCGCCACTATCATGGGCGCTGTACAGAGCCTGCTGGCGCTCTGCTTCGGCATGACCGGCAGCATGGGGCTGCTGGCCCCGATTGGCTACATCATGCCGGGAATCGCCATCGATCTCATCCTCCTTGTATCCAGAAAACTGACAAAAGATCCTTCCGCGGGCATCATGCTCTCTTCCATCGTTTCTTCTGTGATTGCCTGCCTGACCGCTACGGTCCTGGTCTGCTGGCTGTCGGGAATCATTCTTCTTTTGTATGTTTTTGTTTCCGCTACCAGCGGGTCCGTCTGCGGTCTGCTTGCTGTCAGTCTGGTCAACCGTATAAGACCCGTTATTTTTTCTTACAAGGAGGCATTATGAAAAAAAGATATCTGACCATTGTACTGATCCTGGCGGCCATTACCGCCCTGATCGCCGGCTTTTATCTGAAGGGACGCAGCCAGGCCCCGGAAGGAAACCTGGCCATTGTCTGCGACGGCAGCGAAACGCTGGTCGATCCTTTCAGCGCGCCTGTCTCGGAGGTCAAAGGGACGACCGTGAACGGAAAAGGACAGGAAAAAGAGATCTCAGCCCAGGGGGCGGCATTATCGGATGTCCTGTCGCTGGCCGGCATAGAACCGGACAGCTATACCACCGCCAGAGTCGTATCCTCTGATGAGTACGCGGCCGGGATCACAGCGGAAGAAGCCGCGGCCGGCAATATCGCATTCCTGATTCCGGATGAGGGAGACGACGGGAAGGAAACGATCCGTCTGATCGTTTTCGGGGATGACAATTCCAAGCGGCAGGTCAAAGATGTAGTAAAAATTGAAGTGCTGAAATGAGAGAAACACATACTGAAAAAACCACAGCGGACACAGGGAACGATTTCAGCGGGATCGTTCTGGCCGGCGGGCGGAGTACCCGCATGGGCACTGACAAGGCGGACCTGCTGATCGACGGAAGGACTTTCCTGGAGAACCAGGTCCGGAAGCTGCAGTACCTGGGCGCCGGGGAGATCCTGATCTCCGGCAGGTCCTCATCCCTTCCCGGCACCCGGTCTGTCCCGGACCTGGTCCCCGGACTGGGGCCCCTGGGCGGTCTCTGCTCCTGTTTTCCCACGTGCGGATACGCGTCCGCGCTTGTGATCAGCGTAGACGTCCCTCTCCTGTCCGTATCCACCCTGGAGGAACTGCTGCGGACCCATCAGCGGGGCGGCTTTGACGCCACCATCCTGGCCCACAACGGGCGGATCCAGCCCCTGATCGCTGTTTATGAAACAGATACGTTCCCTCTGCTTCAGGAGCTGACGGAAAGCCGCAGGCTGGCCATGCGGGCCTATATTGAGCGGCTCCGGTATCAGCTGTTCGGGTTTTCCGGGGATCCGGAGGAGCTGCTCAACTGCAACCGGCCGGAGGATCTTGCCCGGCTGCGTCACAAATCAAATCAATAATGACAGTGCGCACGCACTGAAAACCGGATAAAAAACAGCCCGGCCCCTGAACTTTCCGTTCAAAGAGGCCGGGCTGTTTTTCACGTCTTTTATTTCTTATATTTCTTTTTTTATTTCTTTTGCTGCCGGCTTATTTCCTGACGCCGTTAGTGCCGAAATTATAGGTCCTGCCGCCGATGGTCTGCTTCCCGGTGGCCATGGTGCCCTTGTAATGCCTGCCTTCTGTCTTGGGCCAGAAATAATAGGTCTTGCCGCTGATGGTCTTCCAGCCGGTCTGCTGTTTGCCGTCCGTGCCGAAATAATATTTAAAGCCATTCAGGGTCTGCCAGCCTTTGGCCATGGTCCCCTTGTAGTGCGTGCCGGCTGTATCGGGCCAGAAATAATAGATCGATCCGCTGATGGTCTTAAAGCCCGTCTGCTCTTTTCCGTCCGTACCGAAATAGTATTTGAAGCCGTTGATGGTCTGCCAGCCGGTGGCCATGGTATATTTCGGATTGGATCCGGCCGCCGCGGGGCGGAAGTAATAAACTGCCTTGCTGATGGTCTTGAAACCGGTGACCGCTTTGCCCGCGCTGTCGAAATAATACTTTTTGCCGTCTGTCGTGACCCATCCGGTGGCCATCACGCCCTTATAGTGGCCGCTGACGGTGGATTTGAAGAAATAATACAGGCTTCCGCTGATGGTCTTCAGTCCCAGTACCTGGGCTCCGCCGCCGTCAAAGTAGTATTTGAAGCCGTTGATGGTCTGCCAGCCGGTGACTTTGGTCTTGTAGTCTTTGTAATAATAGGTCTTGCCGCCGGTCGTATACCAGCCCTTGAATTTGACATTGATCGCGGCAAGGGTCTTGCCGGTGATCGTGTCATAGGCCGTAAGTGTTACGGACGCCGGCTTTTTGAAGGTCAGAACGCCTGTCTTCTTATTATAGGAGGCACTTGCCGTATCAGAGACCTTATAGGCGACCCGCTTGAGTCCCGCGCTCTGATATGTCATAAAGTAAATTCCGGCTTTAGTCCCGTCAGAAGTCAGGGCCGTTATTTTGCTGCCGCTGCTGTTGCGGAAGTATCCTGTGATCAAATATGTATCCAGCAGGATATTTCCGCTGACCACGTCAAACATGCCTTTGGCCGCCGTCAGACCGTTCTCGTTATGGCCGGCCTGGGTATAGTGGATCCAGGGATGGACCTCCTCCACCGTATCCGGAAGGGCCTGGCCCTTCAGGGTGGATTTGGCACGCAGGGGATAATCCAGGCTGCCGTCCGGGTAGGCCTCCTCAAAATAAGCCTTCACGCTCTTATTGCCGGTCCATGCTTCATTGACGTTGGAGACCATGAATACATTGGAAAAGAGATCGGAATCACCGCCCATGTAATACTGGGCCGTTCTGACACCGTCCATGTTCAGCTCATCTTTGGTCAGATAATCACCGGTACTGGACCTGGTACTGATCAGGCCGATCTTCTCGACCGACAGATCCGCGGTCAGGGCCTGCACGATCTTGCCAAAGCCGGACAGATAGGTATCTTCCGCTGTTCCCTTTATGCTGTCATACTCTCCCTGCTGCCATAAGGCCAGGGTGTTGGCGACCGAATAATGGCCGGCTCCCTGCTCCGCCGTGACGACCTGTGTGACCGCCTGGAGGGCAGGAAGGACCGCCTGATAGATATCCCCGCCGGGCAGCCACTGACTGATATAGGAACTGCCCACCGCCGCGTT
>ODAI011019888.1_pt1 | contig 16633 bp, 14 predicted proteins | sample 1539321 | NCBI WGS metagenome assembly ODAI01 (sample SAMN02144231, study PRJEB22623) | gut metagenome | biome: sheep rumen | host: Ovis aries | place: New Zealand | reverse complement strand
ATCCGTATATGCCTTTCATCACGGAGGAGATCTTCACAACTGTGCAGAGCAGCGAGGAGTCCATCATGATCTCTTCCTGGCCGGTATTCCGCGAGGATCTCAAATTCTCCAAAGAGGAAGAGACGATCGAGAATATCAAGGACGCGGTCCGCGCGGTCCGCGCCGTCAGAAACGACAGACAGGTCGCTCCTTCAAGAAAGGCCAAGATCTACGTTGTTTCCGACAAGAATGAAGTCCTTGATATGTTCTCGGAAAACAAGGTGTTCTTCGAGACACTTGCGTCCGCTTCTGACACAGTTCTGTGCACAGATAAATCGGAAGTTCCGGACGGTGCCCTCAGTGTGATCCTTCCTTTTGCGGCGCTCTATCTGCCTCTGGCAGATCTTATGGATGTCTCCGCAGAGATCGCAAGACTTGAGAAGGAAGAAAAGAGGCTGCAGGGAGAGCTTAAGAGAAGCGCCGGCATGCTTAGCAACGAGAAGTTCCTGGCTAAGGCTCCCGCTGCCAAGATCGAGGCAGAGAGGGAAAAACAGAGAGCATATGAAGAGCAGATGAAGGGTGTCCGGGAGGAACTGGAGAACCTTAAAAAGCTCGGATAATCAACTATTGATCAATTGACAGATCGATTAAAAGTGCAATGCGCGGCCGTTCCGACCGCGCATTTGCATATCTTCATCCATCAGTTTCTGAAAGGAAAACGCCGGCATGAGCAGTAACAGGCAGCAGCAAACTATTATCAGTATGCGTGAGGCGGAAGACTACCTCGACTCCACTCCCAGATTCACGAATAAGAGTTCCCTGGAGAATATCAGGAAGTATCTGGCAAGATTCGGGAATCCTGAGAGAGGACTCAGGATCGTCCATGTTGCCGGCACAAACGGAAAAGGGAGCGTATGTGCCCAGATCGCGTCCTGTCTGCGGGAAGCAGGCTTCAGCACCGGTCTCTTTATTTCCCCTCATCTTTCTGTGATCAGGGAGAGAATAAGCATAGACGGCGAGATGATCCCTGAAGAGGAATTCCTTGCTCTGTTTTCGAGAGTAAAACAGGAGTGTCTGCGCGCCGCAGAGGAGGGACTTCCACATCTTCTCTATTTTGAAATGCTTTTTATGATGGCAATGCTCTGGTTCTCGGAAAAGAAGCCGGACTATGTCGTTCTGGAGACAGGTCTGGGAGGACGCCTGGATGCGACAAACGCGGTGGAAGAGAAAGAAGCTGCTGTCATAACCCGAATCGGACTCGATCATACAGCGCTGCTGGGAAATACAGAAGCTGAGATCGCGGGAGAGAAAGCGGGCATACTGAGAAAAAACTGTCCCGCCGTCTTTCTAACAGAGCCCCGGGAGGCATATGAAGTGATCTTGGAAAAGGCAGAGGAAGTCTGCGCGCCGGTTTTTGAAGTGTCACCGGATATGTGGAAAGTGGAACGTGCGGACGATAATGGCATTGATTTTTCACTGGACAGTCGTTATGATAAAAATCTGCGGATCACTCTCAAGGGCGGAGCTCTGTACCAGTGTGAAAATGCGTCGCTTGCAGCGACAGCCTGCGGGATCCTTCTGAGAAAAGAAGGAAGATATGATCCCGAAATAATTGAGAGAGGCATCGAAAAATGCTTCTGGCCAGGAAGGATGGAAGAGATACAGCCGGGCGTATGGATCGACGGAGCGCACAATCCTGACGGGATCAGGGCATTTTTAGAAAGCGCGCGCGGGATCTGTGGTCAGAAAGCTCACAGCGGCGACGGGCGCAGGATCCTGCTCTTTTCCTGCGTCAGCGACAAGGATTATTCAAAAGAACTGGAAATGATCTGCAGATCCGGAGTCTTTACGGATTTAGTCGCTGTGCCGATGGCCGGAAAGAGAGCACTGGACGCTTATTCGCTCCGGCAATATATGAACAGATACTCCTCCGGAATGAACATCCACGAAACTAAGTCCGTTAAGGATGCCGTGGAGAGTTTTATAAATGACAGAGACCCGAAAGACCGCATCTTCGCGGCTGGATCCCTGTATCTTATCGGAGAGATGAGAAGTCTTATTTTGAGTTAGCAGTGAATGAGGCCGCATGCGGCCTTTCATGAAGGTAATTAGATGATATTATTCAACAGCCTGACTTTCTTATTCAGGTTTTTCCCAATATTCTTAGCCATATATTTTTTGACGCCCGCGAGATTCAGGGAAGTAGTGCTGTTTTTCGGGAGCATTATTTTCTATGCCATGGGCGGGCTGCGTATGGCTATGGGGCTGACTGCCCTCACGATCATTAATTATATACTGGGACAGATGGTGTTCTCGGCCGATAAGGGAGGAGTAAAGCCGGCCAATAAGCGTGCGTTTTACGCCGCGATCGCGATCGACGCCGGTTCACTCATACTCTTTAAGGTCCTGTCAGGGCTTAACAGCAAAGTCGTACTGCCGCTCGGTTTCAGTTTCTATCTGTTCAAGATGATCTCTTACCAGGCGGATCTATTCCGCGGAGAGATCACAAGAAGGCCTGATATCATTGACACTGTGGTCTATTTTACCATGTTCCCCCAGGTTACCCAGGGCCCGATCATGCGCTGGAACAACGTGGGATTTGAAAAGAGAGAGAGAACAGTGTCCGCCAAGGCTTTCAATGACGGCTTGTTCTTCTTTGTGCTGGGACTCGGAATGAAGGTCCTTCTGGCGGATCCCCTGAGTATGCTCTGGCTTGAGATCGAGAAGATCGGATTTGAGAGTATATCAACTCCACTTGCCTGGATGGGCGCCATTGGTTTTTCGCTGAGACTGTATATGGATTTCTGGGGCTATTCCCTTATGGCTGCAGGGATCGGAATGATCCTGGGCTTTCATTTTGTCATCAACTTTGTGCATCCCTATTGGGCGTGCGGTGTCGCTGACTTTTACCGCAGGTGGCATGCTACGCTTGGTGCCTGGTTCCGGGACTATGTCTATATTCCGCTGGGAGGAAGCCGGAAAGGGAATCTTATTACGATCCGGAATCTTTTGATCGTGTGGCTGCTCACTGCACTGTGGCACGGTATTACCCCCAATTATCTTATCTGGGGAGGTGTGCTGGCGGTCCTGATCATCTGGGAAAAATTTGTGGTGGACGGTATTATCTCTTCATTTCCGATCATCGGACATCTCCATGTGTGGCTTTTCATACCGCTGACATGGGTCATCTTTGCGATCCCGGACCTGATGGATCTGCGCACATATTTTGAAAGACTTTTCCCCTTTTTCGGAAACGGCGTCAATGTCAACTCAGGGGATTTCATGAAACAGATCGTGGTCTACTGGCCTTTCCTTCTGGTAAGCCTTCTATTGTGCACGCCGCACTGGTACAGGCTGATCGTGAGAAACAGGAGAAAACTTCCCGTCATACTGATCCTGGCGGCAGTTTTCTGGATCTCCGTTTACAGGATCGTGCTTTCTGAAAGTAATCCGTTTATGTATTTCAGTTTTTAACGCATCGGAGGACATGTCCTTGAGATTTTTACAGATGCTGTGGAGGAGGTACACTTTGCTGTGTGTGCTGGTGATCACCTCGCTCCCGCTCATGATAATAGGCTGGACGGGCAGAAACAGTCTGTACAGCGAATATGAGTTCTCGCCTGTTACCGAACCGGGGCTTGCGCTGGTCATGGAAGGGATCCGCGACGGGGTCTATCCGTGGCAGAGTTTAATTAAGCCTAAGGAAAAAGAAGAGGCAGATGAAGCAGATGAAGTTTTGGCAGAGGATGCCTCTGCGGCTCTGACTGCCGAGGCTGCAGTCTCTGAGAGCGGTAATCCGGCGGTCGAGTACGCGGAAGCCGAGGATTCTGCCGTTGAGAAGGTGGAGACGATCCCCGCGAACGCGATCCGCGCAGGAACGGATGCGATCCCCGAGGGCGTATGCAATCCTGTCATGCAGGCAGAGGACTATGACGTTGTCAATGTGGCATTTTTGTCGCCCGATGATACCGAGTACAACACGGACACGGAAGGGATATTTGCCAAAGACGGGATCTATTTCAAACTTGGACCCGTGGATCCCACCTATTTCAGCGATGCTCTGTTCATCGGAGATTCCAGGACAGTAGGACTGTGCGAATACGGAAGTCTTAAAGGAAACGCAGCGTTCCTCGCCAAGGAATCCATCAATGTATACAACGTTCTTGACAAGGAACTGTGGTTCACAGACAATGACGAAGAGGGATGGGACGCCACTGTCGAGGATATCCTCGGTGACCGCACTTTCGGTAAAGTCTATGTGGCGCTGGGCGTTAATGAACTCGGGATCGGCAACACCTACATGTATTATGAGAAATACAGGGAACTTCTGGAATTGATCCGCGAGTATCAGCCGGATGCCCTGATCTATATCCAGGCGATCATGCATGTCTCCGAGGAGAAGAGCAGTTCCGACAGCTGCAGGAACAATACAGTGATCTGCCAGAGAAATTACGCGATCAGTACTTTGGCAAACGGACATGATATCTATTATATCGACATGAATCCTTACGTCTGTGACGCATACGGGGATCTTCTGCCTGACCTGTCCGGAGACGGTATCCATCTCAAGGCTTCGGCGTATGAGAGGTGGGACAGATCGCTGATGGAAAATGCTGCGGTCATAGGAGAATAATCGTCAAAATACAGAAAATGACTTCTCATAAAAAAGGGGGCGCAGTAGAATGAGAGAGATGGAGTTCAAGATGGAGAGGGAAGGTCTTCTGAAGGAAGGAGATACCGTAACCATCGTGGAAGGTGTGCTGCCGAGCAATTACTACTATACGATCCATCCGTCGCTTGCGATGAGCGGGAATTATCCGTTCAACCAGCGTCTTCTTTCCAGAGAGGGAAAAGTGAAAGCCGTTGAGGAAAATGAACGGGGGTTCTACGTAAAGGTCGTTTTTGAAGAGGAATAAACAAGATCAGGAGGCAAAGTTGAAAAAGGTAATCGCAATATTACTGTCAGCTTTTATGGCGGCAGCCGTGCTGTGCAGCTGCAGTCCCCAGAATACCGAGACGATGTCAAATGCCCAGAAAGCCCTCGAGGAGGGTGATTTCGAGAATGCCGCAGCACTCTATCAGGCGGCGATCGACGAGGGCAAACAGCTTCAGGCCTGTTATCGCGGCAAAGGTATTGCCCTTATGGGCAAAATGGAATATGAGAGCGCGGCGGAAGCTTTTAATAAAGCGCTGGAATCCGGGACCTTCATAGAAGAGAAGATCTACCGTGACGGTATGGCGGACGATATCCGAAGATATCTTGCCAGCTGCTATATCCACAACGGAGAGCCGCAGAAAGCGATCCTGGTCTACAACGCCCTGATCGAAAAAAATGACAGCAGTATTTCCCTGTTTACGGAGAGAGGAACTGCGAAGGCTGCCTCTGGTGATCTGGAGGGAGCAAAGGCAGATTTCAATAAAGCGATCAATATGGACAGAGGCAATTACGCCCTGATCCTGAACATCGCCCAGACACTGGATCAGTACGGCGGAAGGAGTATCGGAGAGGGGTATCTTGCCGGCGCAGGTTCCGTGGAAGGGCTCGATCCGGTCCTGAGAGGAAGGATCCTCTACTTCATGAGAGATTATCAGGGAGCAGTCGATCTTCTGAGCCAGCACGCCGCTGCGGATGAATCCGCGGCAATGATCGGATGCAGATGCTATATTGCTCTGGGAGATACGGAAGCGGCTAAGGGTGTTATCGACAGTTTCGGTTCTGAAGTTGACTCTTCAGCGGAACTTCTGGATCTTCTGGGATCGATCCTTATGAAGCAGGGTAAATACGGCGAAGCCGCCGAAGTATATGAGCGGGCTGTAAATGCCGCCAAAGAAAACGGCGATCTTCAGGTCACTTTGTACAACAGGATCGTCGCATATGAATATGCGGGAGATTTCGAAAAGGCGAAAGAACTTCTCGCCGACTACCTGCAGCAGTATTCAGGAGACGAGGATGCGAAGCGGGAACTCAGATTCCTGAAAACAAGATAAGAAATAATGCACGGCAAACAGCGTTATGCTATACTTTGACTGCAATTACACAATAAGAAAGGTGACTGGAAAATGATTCAGAGATTAATTAAGGGGATCACTGATAAGGACGCTCCTGTCGTCGTCGGACTCGACCCGAATCTTTCCTTCATTCCGGAGTTTATCTTAAAGAAGGCGGAGAGTGCTGCCGAAGGGGATATTCCGGAGTACTGCGAGAAGGAAAACGTGATCGCGGCGGAAGCTGTATGGCAGTTTAATAAAGCGATCACAGATGCTGTGTACGATATCGTACCTGCCGTGAAACCCCAGGTCGCGATGTATGAGCAGTTTGGGATTCCCGGCATGATCGCGTACAGAAGGACCGTGGACTATTGCAGATCCAAGGGGCTGATCGTGATCGGCGATGTCAAGAGAGGCGATATAGGTTCTACCTCCGAGGCATACGCAAGGGGACATCTCGCAGGAACAGGATTCGATGTGGACTTTGCCACTGTCAATCCATATCTGGGCTCTGACGGCGTAAAGCCTTTTATAAAAATCTGTAAGGAGCACGACAAAGGTATTTTCGTGCTTGTAAAGACCTCTAATCCTTCCAGCGGCGAGTTTCAGGATGTACTCACCGGTGACGGAAGGGCTGTATATGAACTGGTAGGCAAGATGGTCAGGGAATGGGGATCCGAGTGCATGGAAGGCGTGTACAGCAATGTGGGAGCTGTCGTAGGCGCCACATATCCCGAGCAGGCGAAGATCCTGAGGAAACTGATGCCGCACACATTCATCCTTGCTCCCGGGTACGGGGCACAGGGCGCGACAGCCGCTGACCTGAGCGGATTCTTTGATGCAGACGGCCTGGGCGCGATCGTCAATTCCTCCAGAGGCATCATTGCCGCCTATAAGAAGGAAGCTTACAGCAAGTATGGAGAAGAGGGTTTTGCCGATGCGGCAAGAGCAGCAGCAATAGATATGATCGAGGATCTGAGGGGCGCGATCCACGGAGCAAGAACAGTCTGGAACACAGGCCGCTGAAGACGCGGACAGTATTAAGGGGGGATAATCTCAGAATGGAAGAGTACAAGAAGAATTTTATCAATTTTATGGTAGACTCACACGTCCTCAAATTCGGGGAGTTTACTTTAAAGAGCGGCAGAAAATCACCGTTTTTCATGAACGCCGGAGCATATAAGACCGGTTCACAGCTCATCAAGCTCGGTGAATACTACGCAAGAGCCATTAATGATAAATACGGGCTGGATTTTGACGTGCTGTTCGGACCTGCCTACAAAGGTATACCGCTGGCAGTAGCCACGGTCATGGCGATCAGCAAACTTTACGGCCGCGACATCAAGTACTGTTCCAACCGCAAAGAGATCAAGGATCACGGCGATAAGGGCATCCTTCTCGGAACCCGTCTCCATGACGAAGACAGAGTGATGATCATCGAGGATGTCACTACATCCGGCGCTTCCATTGCGGAAACGATTCCGATCATCCGTGCCCAGGCAGATGTCGATATCGTAGGACTTATGGTATCTCTTGACAGAAGAGAAGTCGGACCCAAAGGTACGATCAGCGCGCTGGACGAGATCCGGGAAGACTACGGATTCCCGACAAGCGCGATCGTCACAATGGATGAAGTCCAGGAGTACCTCTACAACAGACCGATCGACGGCAAGGTCCTGATCGACAGAAAGATCAAGAAGGCGCTAGACGATTACTATGCTGAGTACGGAGTGAAAAAGGCATAAAGCATTTTACGGCGGCTCCGCTGTTCCTCTTTTGGGACGGCAGAGCCTGCTTTATTGGAGATAAAGAATGGAACTTACAGATCTTCGATATTCACTGGCTATGGACCGGATCCGGGCGATACCCGGAGAAAATCTGGCAGAGCCCGGATTCGTAAAATATTTTGAAGACGGAGCACAGTGGCTCCTTCTCATGGAAGAAGAGGAGCAGTTCTTATTGTCGAATGACCCGGCAGATACTGAGATCAGTCTTCTAAGAGAGAGAAACCACAGACTCTACGAAGAAATACTGCCGGAAAATTACGGGACGAGCTGGGCCAATCCTGCTTTCGCAGCGGCTGAACTCGGCAGTGAAGAGGGACCGCTTCTCGCTGCGCTCCGATATGAGATCCGGAGCGCGCTGCCTTTTGTATACCGGCATATGCGTGAACGAGTTCTTATAAGAGCGGAACTGTTTCTGGAAGTCTACACAGCTTTTACGATCGCTTATCGTGAAAACGGCGGTATTCCTTCACGGGAACAGATCAGAAGTATAATACGGCAATACCTTGCGGATTACGCTGAGGATGAGATGACCGTTTATCTTGAAGACAAGCTTGTGACAGGAAGCCCCGGAATCTATGACCTCGCGGCCGCCGGCGGAACAGATCTGAGGAAGCTGTATCTTACCGGTGAATATGTCACCGACGATGAGATCCGGAGCGCGCAGTACATTGAGGAACTTCCTGAGGAGGAGATCGCCCTGATCGCCGAAACCATAACGGAGGGTTACAGGAGAGGTTTTATAAACGGAGGCAAGAACCTGGCTTCGAAGAAAACTGTGTCTATGATCCTTCATCTGGGCTTTGAGAGAATCCTGAAGGCCTGCATAAAGGGATTTAACAGTTACGGCCTGAAAGTGATCCTTCCCGCTGAAGCTCCGACACTTTTCCATTCTTTCAGCCGGGGGAATATGGGATACGGCGGAGCAGATCCGAATCCCCAGTATTACTATGATCACAGGGAAGATCTGGCGCTGTTTCTTGATGAGGGACTTCGGAAAAGGAGACTCGAAGGGCTGACCAATGCTTATAGGAAGCTCAGGGACGGTACCGTACTCTATGCGGGACCCGCGGTTCTTGAAACATTCGGAAGTGCTCCCTTTTGTCCCAATCATAATCCGTATGCTCCCCGATATGACAAAATACAGCAGAAGCTCAGCACAGATTACAACATTAAGGCTGCCCAGCTTTACAGCGACGCGGTTGTGGCCAAAGACAGAAGTTTTACAGTCATTGATTTTCCTCTTCCCTCTATTGCGGAAACTGATAAGGACTACAGGGAGATCTTTGATGCCATAACGCGGATCAATACCCTTGATAACGGACTCTATGAGAAGATCCAGAGCAGGATGACTGACGTTCTCGGCGCGGCATGCCGCGTGGAGATCCGGGGCAGAAACGGAAACAGGACAGATCTTAAAGTGAAGCTGTTCGAACCCGCTGATCCCGCCTCGGAAGCCAACTTTGAAAACTGTACGGCTGATGTCAATATTCCGGTCGGAGAAGTCTTCACAACGCCTGTTCTGGAAGGTACTGAAGGGCTGCTTCATGTAAAGGGAGTTTATCTGGAAGGCCTGTTTTTTAAAGATCTTGAGATCCGGTTTGTGAACGGAAGAGTCGAAGACTACAACTGTGCCAATTTCGGGAGCGAAGAAGAGAACAAGAACTATATCAGGGAAAATATCCTCTTTCATCATGACCATCTTCCAATGGGAGAGTGCGCGATCGGAACAAATACTACCGCATACGCCGCAGCGGCAAAATACGGTATCTCCGGACGCCTTCCTATACTGATCGCGGAGAAGACCGGCCCCCATTTCGCGGTTGGGGATACATGTTACTGCAGAGATGAGGAGAACAGGGTGTATAACCCGGATGGAAAGGAGATCGTCGCCAAGGACAATTCCGTATCCATTCTCAGGAAAACAGCTCCGGAGAAGGCATATTTTGGCTGTCACACGGATATCACGATCCCTTATGAGGAACTCGGGGAATTTACGGCTGTCAGAGCGGACGGCGGCAGGACACCGATCCTCAAAGACGGAAGATTTGTACTGGAAGGAACGCGGTTACTCAACGGACCGCTGGAAGAAATGGTACCAATTGAATGATTCTGCGTTTTTTTATGTGTTGCACATGAGAACTGTTTTCGATAAACTATGCTTGATAGTATGCCTGATCATAACAGGCTCTGTTTGTATGTCCTGAGACAGGGCATTACACAATAAGGAGGAACCATGGCACAAGTTGGAATAGTAATGGGAAGTGATTCGGATCTGTCGGTAATGAGTAAAGCCGCGGAGGTTCTTGATGAATTTGGAATAAGCTATGAGATGCACATAATCTCGGCACACAGAGAGCCTGATATCTTTTTTGACTGGGCTAAGGGCGCAGAAGAGAGAGGGATCAAGGTCATCGTTGCCGGAGCAGGAATGGCCGCACACCTTCCCGGAATGTGCGCCGCTCTGTTTCCGATGCCCGTGATCGGTATTCCGATGCACACCACTTCGCTGGGAGGAAGAGATTCCCTTTACTCCATAGTTCAGATGCCCTCTGGGATACCTGTAGCTACAGTAGCCATCGGCGGCGGCAAGAACGCAGGTCTTCTTGCGGCGAAGATCCTGGCTGTCTCCGATCCCGAGCTTCTTAAGAAACTTAAAGATTACAGCGCGAATATGGCGGCAGAGGTTGAGGCCAAGGACAGAAAGCTGCAGGAAAAAGGATACAAAGATTACAAGAAAGATTAAACGGAGGATATACAGCAGATGGGATTGGATTATAAGAGTTCCGGAGTCGATATTGAGGCAGGCTACCGCAGCGTGGAACTTATGAAGGAGCATGTCAAACGCACCATGAGGCCTGAAGTCCTCGGCGGACTCGGAGGATTTTCCGGCGCATTCTCCCTCGAGAAGATCAAGAATATGGATAAGCCGGTTCTTCTTTCCGGTACGGACGGAGTCGGCACGAAACTCAAGATCGCTTTTTTGACCAATAAGCACGATACTGTAGGAATCGACTGTGTCGCAATGTGCGTCAACGACGTTGCCTGCGCAGGCGGAGAGCCGCTGTATTTCCTTGACTATATCGCATGCGGAAAGAACGAGCCCGAGAAGATCGCCAGCATTGTCAGCGGTGTCTGTGAGGGCTGCATTCAGTCCGGAGCTGCGCTGATCGGCGGAGAGACGGCTGAGATGCCCGGATTCTATCCCGTGGATGAATATGACCTGGCCGGGTTTGCCGTCGGCGTTGCGGATGAGAAGGATCTTATCACCGGAGAGAATATTAAGCCCGGTGACAAACTGGTCGGTATTGCATCTTCAGGCGTCCACAGCAACGGCTTTTCGCTCGTAAGAAAGATCTTTGACGTAAATGAGACGAATCTTGGAAGATTCTACCCTGAGCTGGGAAAGACTCTCGGAGAAGCGCTTCTTACACCCACAAAGATCTATGTCAAGGCTCTTCGAGCGGTCAAGGACGCGGGTATTACCATCAAGGGATGCAGCCACATCACGGGCGGAGGATTCTATGAGAATATTCCGAGAATGCTTCCCGACGGAATTGTCGCCAGAGTCCATAAGGACAGTTATCCCGTCCTTCCGATCTTTACCCTTATGCAGAAAAAGGGAGAGATCGAGGAAAAGATGATGTACAACACCTTCAATATGGGAATCGGAATGGTTCTTGCCCTTGACAGCGCCGATGCGGATAAAGCTGTCGAAGCGCTGCGCGCGGCCGGTGAAGACGCCTATGTGATCGGCGAGACCGGGAGCGGCGCACAGAAGGGAGTAGAATTATGCTGAGAGTTGCCGTTTGTGTGTCGGGAGGAGGAACAAATCTCCAGGCGATCATCGACGCGATCGGGAGTGGAGTGATCCGCAATACCGAGATCGTCCGTGTCATCAGCAATAATAAAAACGCGTATGCCCTGACCCGCGCACAGTCCGCCGGCATCGAGGGCGTGTGCGTATCTCCCAGAGACTATGAGAACAGAGAACTGTTCAATGAAGCTCTTCTGGCCTGCCTGGAGGAAGCGAAGCCGGACCTGATCGTACTCGCGGGATTTATGGTCGCAGTGCCTGCCTGCGTGATCGACAGGTTCAGGGGAAGGATCATCAATATCCATCCCGCCCTGATCCCTTCTTTCTGCGGAAAGGGCTATTACGGACTCCATGTCCATGAGAAAGTCCTTGAGAGGGGTGCCAAGGTCACCGGGGCTACAGTACACTTTGTGGATGAAGACCTGGATCACGGACCGATTCTTTTACAGAAGGCCGTTGATGTTAAGGAGGGCGATACGCCCCAGATCCTGCAGAGACGAGTCATGGAAGAAGCGGAGTGGATCATTCTTCCCAAGGCGATCTCCCTGATCGCCGAAGGCAGAGTCACGATAGATGATAACTCGATAGCACACATCAGAGAGTCTTAAGAAAGGGGAGTGCAAATGAAAGTATTACTGGTTGGAGGCGGCGGAAGAGAACACGCCATCGCTGAGGCCATAAGGAGAAGCCCGCAGGTAGATAAGCTGTACTGCGCTCCGGGCAATGCCGGCATAGCTAAGATCGCGGAATGTGTCAAAATAGGGACAATGGATTTCGATGCTCTCACAGCATTTGCTGCTGAGAATAAGATCGACCTTACTGTCTGCAGCATGGACGATCCGCTCTGTGCAGGAATTGTCGACGCCTTTGAGGCAAAAGGCCTCAGGATCTTCGGTACTCCCGCAAATGCGGCGATCATAGAGGGAAGCAAAGCGTTTTCCAAGGATCTTATGAAGAAATACGGGATCCCTACAGCTGCCTACGAGATCTTTGATGATCCCGAAAAGGCACTTGTCTATCTTGAAACTGCCAAGATGCCCATCGTTTTAAAGGCATCGGGACTTGCTCTCGGCAAAGGCGTTTTGATCTGCATTACCCTGGAAGAAGCCAAGGCAGGTGTCGCAGAGCTTATGATGGATAAGAAATTCGGTGACGCGGGGAGCAAGATCGTCATTGAAGAGTTCATGACCGGACGAGAAGTATCGGTACTTGCTTTTGCTGACGGCAAAAAATATAAACTCATGAGCAGCTCCCAGGACCACAAGAGAGCCGGAGACGGTGATACAGGTCTCAATACAGGCGGTATGGGAACATTTTCTCCCAGTCCTTTTTACACAAAGGAAGTGGATGAATACTGCAGGAAGCACATCTATCAAAAGACTATGGATGCCATGGCTTCGGAAGGGAGACCTTTCAGAGGTGTTCTCTATTTTGGCCTGATGCTCACTCCGGACGGACCGAGGGTACTCGAATACAATACCCGTTTCGGAGATCCCGAGACCCAGGTGGTGCTGCCCAGGCTTAAGTCTGATATCATTGAGATCATGCAGGCCTGCATTGACGGGACGCTGGACAGCGTTGAACCCGAATTTGAAGACAATGCGGCAGTATGCGTAGTTATTGCTTCGGGCGGATATCCGGGAAGCTATGAGAAGGGCAAAGTGATCACCGGCCTGGACAACTTCGATGGCAAGGAAGGCTATTACTGCTTCCACGCCGGAACAACTTTTAATGCGGACGGGGAAACCGTGACCAGCGGAGGCCGCGTCCTGGGCGTAACAGCTCTGGGAGATACTCTGATCGAAGCGAGAGCTAATGCGTATAAAGCTGTGGAATGGGTACATTTCGACGGTGAATACATGAGACATGACATAGGAAAAGCGATCGATGCAGTCAAGTGACACAGTCACCGGACGGAAAGTCAAAGAGTTGATCAACTCAGATTGGAGAATATCATGGGAAATTGGAGTAAAAAGTTCAGTAAAGTACTGACAGCCGCATGGATCAGCGCGATCGTCGCAGTCGGTTCCCTTGTGATGCCGATCGAGGCATCCGCAGCCAGAACTGTGACGGATAATGTCATGATAAGAAATGACGCGTCTACGGAAGCGGGGATCATCGGAAGTCTGAACGAAGGCGACGAAGTGCAGATCCTCGACGTTCTGCAGTCCGCAGACGGCTATGCATGGTACTACATCCAGCTTGATAACGGTGCAACCGGTTATGTGCGCAGTGACCTGATCGAAGCGGATGACAGCGAACTCGCCGCTTTCCGTGATAGAGAACAGGAAGAGACGCAGACCGTGGAAGAAACAGAGGATACCGCGGAAGAAGAGTCCGCGGAAGAAGAGAATACCGGGACCGAAGAAGCTGCGCCTGCAGACACTGAGCCTGCCGGGACCGAGCCCGCTCCTTCACAAGATGCCGCACCGGCAGCAAATGCCGGCACGGAAGGCTATGATGCAACAAAGGATCCAAACGCGGGCTTCAGGACGGGCTATGAGCAGGAAGCTGACGGCTCCGTCACATGGTATGTGTACAATGATGACAACGGGAGCAAGGTGAGGATCAGCGATCTTCAGGCTCAGGAGAACGCGGCGCAGACGGGCAATGGCGGCCCGGGCATCTGGAGACCCCTTGCGATCGTGTTCGGAATCCTTGCGGCGGCACTTGCCGCGTTTGTTCTTTTCCTTCTCAAATCTATCCGTGACGGCAGATCCAAGACAACCAGAGGAAGAGCTTTGGAAGCTGCAGCAGCCCGTGACGGCGAAGATGAGGAAGAAGAGGAAGAATTCTTCTTTGAAGATGATGAGCCGGCAGAAGACGAGGCCGAAGCTGAAGAGACTGAAGAGCCTTCAGAAACGCAGGAAGAAGCCGATGAGGATGCGGAAGAAACAGAAGAGCCTATTCCCGCTGACAATAAGACACAAACAGCTGATTCCACAATAACAATGGAAATTCCGGAAGAAACGGAACCTGCTGAGATCCCCGCCGAGGAGATCGAAGCAGCTATTGCCGCGACAACCGTGCAGCTTGAGGAAAACATCTCTAAGGATGAACCCGCTGAAGCCGAAGAAGCCGCGGCGGAAGAAGTCTTCGAAGAAGAGTCCGGAGACGCCGCCGGAGAAGAGTTCGACGAAGAATTCGAAGAAGGCGACGAAGACTACGAGGATGAAGACTACGAAGACGAGGACTACGAGGAAGACAAAGAAGACGTCGAAACCGAGGAGTTCGATGAAGAAGATGAGGACTACGAGAGTGAGGACTACGAAGATGAAGAGGAGTCTGAATCCCGTACGGCAAGGCGCAGCGCCGCAAAAGGCGGATTTTTCGGATTTTTGAAGAAAATGTTCGGTTCCGATTCGGACGAAGACGCGGAAGATCCCGATGACGGCGGTGACTTCGACGATTACGAAGACGAGACCGAGGAACATGAATTCGACGAATTCAAGGAATATCCGGAGGACATCGATCTTCTGCCCAGAGAGGACGAGGAAGACAGCGATTATCTCGAAGAGGATGATTATTCCGAGGAAGGCTCTGATCAGGATGACAACGAGCGCGGGAGACTCTCAATGCAGAAGGTGATGAAGAATGTCAGCTACAAGGAAGAGGAGTCCGATTACTATCGTGAAGGCGATCCCAATGATCTCTCCGATTCCCTGTTTGAGGATGACGATGATATGGAGTATTCCTTTATCAGCAGCAGGAAGAAATGATCATGATACCGGCAGAGCCGGGTAACAGCCGAACTTGACATACAAATCCACCTGTTATAACATAGATATAACAGGTGGATTTTGGCTTTTCTTACAGGAAAAGGAAGGTGATATTATGCTGATCGAAATTGATTTCAGCAGCGACGAGGCTATTTATCAGCAATTATGCAATCAGATCATATTGGGCATTGCCACTTCCAGGCTCTCGGACGGCGAGGTGCTGCCATCCGTCAGACAGATGGCTGATGAGATCGGTATCAATATGCATACAGTCAATAAAGCGTATACCATCCTCAGACAGGAAGGCTTTGTCAAAGTAGACAGGCGCCGGGGCGCTTTTGTGTCTGTCAGCGACAGAAACCGTGAAAGAGCGCTTAGACTTATTGAGAAAGACATGAGAGTGATCCTCGCGGAAGCAAGATGCCGGGGACTCAGCAAGCAGGATTTGCTGATGCTGGTTGACAGGATCTATGATGAATATGACGGCGGAATAAGGACTGACAATCAATGAGAGAGAATTATACCAAAAATGCGCAGGAGGCGATCCGCCTCGCAAAGAGCGCGTCAAGACACAACAAACAGAATTACACGGGTACGGAGCATCTGCTGCTGGGTCTGATCGCGGAACCGGAAGGCGTTGCTTCGAAGGTCCTGCGTGACAACAATTGCACGCTGGAGCGCCTCAACGATATGATCTCCCAGCTCAATATCAGATCAGCCAATCTGGCACTGCTGGATCATGAAGGCTTCTCGCCCCGCTGTCAGAAGATCATGCGTATGGCAGGAAATCTCGCTGAGCAGTACAACTCTGAGCAGGTAGGCACGGAACACCTGCTGCTGGCGATCATCACTGAGGGGGAGAACATTGCTCTCAAACTGATCGAAACGCTGGGAATCAGCCCTGCTAAACTGTATTTTGAAACGTTGGCAGCCATAGGAGAGGATCCTGCAGCCCACAAAGATGATCTGCAGCCGGGCGGCCCCTCACCTGATGCAGGAAATCAGAAGATCCTTCCCCAGTACAGCAGAGATCTTACAAAGCTCGCAAGGCAGGGGAAACTCGATCCTGTGATCGGCAGGGAAAACGAGATCAGCAGGGTGATCCAGATCCTGAGCCGCAGGACCAAGAACAATCCCTGCCTGGTGGGCGAACCCGGCGTCGGCAAGACCGCGATCGTTGAAGGGCTCGCGCAGAGGATCGTGGACGGCAATGTGCCCGCCACGGTCAAGGACAAGAGACTTCTCACCATGGACCTCTCGGGCATGGTTGCCGGTTCCAAGTACAGGGGTGAATTTGAGGAGCGGATCAAGAGAGTCATCGCGGAAGTAATCGAAGACGGCAATAT
>ODAI010632085.1_pt1 | contig 16635 bp, 13 predicted proteins | sample 1539321 | NCBI WGS metagenome assembly ODAI01 (sample SAMN02144231, study PRJEB22623) | gut metagenome | biome: sheep rumen | host: Ovis aries | place: New Zealand | reverse complement strand
CACATTCCTGCAGGGCCGCATCATACTGTTCTTTGGTCAGTTCGCCGGAAGCGTATGCCGCACCAAGTTCGTCTCTGTCATCAATCTTGACATCTCCTTCGGGAGTGAAAATAACATCAAGATATTTGTCTTTGTAAGTGGCAATACCATAGTCGTCATATTCGATACCTTCGGTGATATCCACATAATAAATGGACGATTGATACCTCTTGTCAGAAGGTACCGGATAATTATTCCGCTCATCATCATGGGTCCCCTCAGGGAAATACATAACCGTAATAACTCTCGAAGTGTCATCCGGCACAAGTTCCAGCCAGCTCATTCCGGCTCCCGTAACCTGTACCCTGCCGGCCTTTGGCGTCTCCCAATAATTGTTCTCACCATCAGTTAGTTTTATAAGACACGCCAGCCCGTGGAACGACTCGTCATCTATTCTCATCTGGTAGTACGGATAATAAGTAAATCCCCATCCGTCACGGTTTAGTCGTTTATGTTTCATGTCCCCATTTTCCTTCGTTTTTGCAACCAACCTGCAATGAGTTAATAATCACAAAAGTTTTTTTATTATAGGAATCAACCTGAGCACGTATATAATGGCTAATGCAATTATCATGGTGGCCAGAGAAAAACAAATTCCATTAACCAGCGGTGTCATCAAGTCCCAATTCCAATGCAATCGATATATCAACAGATTGCGTATGACATCTTCAATCAAATAAACGCCAAAAACACATTTTCCGGCAGAAACAATGATTTTTGCGCCTTTACCGTTCGAATTCTTAATGTTAAGTGTCAATGAATAAAGCAAAACAGCCAGCGGCACCACCGAAACAGACATAAATGACTCTTCAAAAGCACCATGACTCTGCTTATAGTACGTCCCAAAGCCAACCGTGAGAAAAAGAATAATAAAAAAAGCAGGCAGAGATACTATTTTTCTTTTTATTATATTCAATATCTCTCCGCTTTCCAAAGAATATCCAAGCAAAGGATAGCACAATATATCTGTGCACATAATTACATTAACATTCAACTGGTAACTTGTAATAATTCTTATAACGTCCATAACTATCTTAAGCACGCAAAGAATAACAAAAAACTTTTTTCCGCCACTTGTAATACCTTTGGCAATGTATCGTAAAAAAGGCAACGCCAGCAAATACCCCAGGTAAGCCTTTAAGTACCAGTATGGCTCTATAATATTTCCCGAATAACAATAGGCCAAATATGTTAAAAATGATGGACGCATATTTTGAGCCATGCAAATTCTTATGTATTGCAGAAGCGTAAAAATGACAATAACCAGAATAATTCTGATGATTCTTTTTCTAAATAAATCTTTAATACTTTCTTCCCGCCCGATCAAAAGCGCTCCCGATATCATAAAAAAGAGCGGAACGGCAACCTTACACAAAATAGACAATGTGTATCCCGCGTAGTATGTCAGTGCAGAATCAGTATATCTGAATAACTCAAATCCCTTATCCTTTGTATGATTAAATATCACAAAGAAAATGGACAACAATCTCAATATTTCGAGGTGAACTATATATTTTCCCGATTCACCTACTGTCTGTCTGTCTGTCTGTCTGTCTGTCTGTCTGTCTGTCTGGAAATCATAGTCAAATTATTCTCCCTGTCAAGTTTAAATTGATATAATTATAATTTATATTAACTGAACTTATCATCTCTTTTTTGCTATGGCAGTGAATTCTCCGGGAAGCTTCTCATTCTCCCAGGACGGATGCTCGTCAAAACGCTCCAAAGCAAATCCGTTTCCGATGATGGAATTTATGATCTCGCTGATGGTGTACTTCCTGTAATGGCATTTGGGGATCTGCTTACGGATCTCCTCATCGTAAAACCTTGCGTGCGCCATCTCACCTTCAAAGATATCTGTTGAGAAATAACTCATGGTTGGCTGCTGTAGCCCAAGTATATCGGAAATCTTTGTAAATGGATGGAAGTCACTACAGATCATCTTTCCACCGGGCTTAAGGAGTCCGTTCATTATATTCATAAAAACATCTATATTGTGGAAATAATGAAGTATGCCACCTTCCATGAAAACTACGTCAAAGTATCCCTCATACTTGTCCATATCGATTTCCATGATGTCACAGACTTCATATCCAACGGTTACACCTGCTGCCTCCGCTGTTTCAACTGCTTACTTCTTGTTGGCTTCTGAAATATCAAATACAGTAACCTCTGCTCCCAAAAGAGCAAGTGGGATTGCTTTCTTTCCGCAGGATCCACAGATATTTGCTACTTTAACTCCTTCAAATGAATCAAAGTAATTTGCAAACTGCTTAAGCATCTTCTTCGGATTTTCCTTGTCCTTCAATGCTCTTTCCTCCGGAGTCCCGGCGGTTCTCACCCAGAAATCATAAGCATCGAACTCCCAGGCTTTTTTATGTTGCATGCTGTAATCTTTCAAAACTATTCCTCCTCATTTTTCAACTAATAACCATTGTATCAAAAAAGGCAACTCGCAGTAAACCACGAATCGCCTCGCTTTATCATAAGTTGATCGCATTTTTTGATCCTACGCCCTCATTTTCAACCGGTGACAATTTGTCACAAGTTCATTTTCTTCGCTTTACCCATAAACAAACGCCAACAGCAATTCCCTGTATAATAAAAAGCACTATAGAATTTATTAGTATCATTATATGTGAAGTGACCGGCTTAAAATACCATGCCATTGGATCAAGTCTCAGAATAAGCGCAAAGAAATATGACGAAGCCATCTATGTGTCCATCATCAATTTTCACCGTTTCTTACAGTAAGAACCTCTTTATTACAGCTTCAATTTCATTCGTCCCCAATGGATTTGTCGATGTTTCTTCCGTAATGATCAGTTTTTCCCCAACAAATATCCCCTCACCCATCATGGTTTTTAACCGCTGAACAGAATTCTTCGCATACTCTTTATCGTCCATCATCCCCCGATGTTCCCAATAGAAGACTTTTCTTCTTTTGACATTCAAAACAGTAAAATCCGGATAAATAATCGCGCCATTTCTCAGCTGAAGTGGACATTCGTATTTATACGGAATTCCCTTGTCTGCCAACACATTTGCTATATTAAGCTCGGATTTTGAACGAACTCTTTCTTTTCGTTTAGTTTCAAAGAAAGGAAGAAGGTCAGGTATAGCTTTGCCTTCATACGGTATATTCAGCCATTTTTGCGCATAGTCTTCATCCGAAACATCTATGGGGATTATTAATTCCTTAACTTCCGCAGGGCTATCTGAATATACGTTTTGAACTGCAGTTATTACATTTTCTGTTTTGAAAAGAAGCTTCTTAAGGCTTTCGCTTTCCACTGTCACAAGCCTTAAAATCTTTTCATCATAGGATTTCTGAAGATATTTTTTGATCAAAGATTTTTCGGATTTGTGAATATACTTTCCGGATTTGTCTGTACTTTCATTTCGTAAATAATATTGCACACCATGCGAAGTCTTGCTTACATGAATCTTCCCGGGCGGTGCCTTCTCCAGCGCAGCTTCTTTGGAATTCTTGATTGATAAGAGTTCGCTGTATCTCTGCCTTGCTTCAGAATATAGGTTTGTGTAGCTCATCATTACTCCTTTTGGCGCAGATACTTTAGTTGCCGGCGTTTTTGTTATTAAAGCTTGGTTTTCTATTAAATTGGTTTGTTTTTTCATATTAGTTATTACTTTTCTCCTTTCCTCTCGATTAAACAGCGATTTATTGTTTATTATCATTTTCGCCGCTTGAATTCATGCTATTTCTTCTTTTCAAACAGCGAGATTCTTGCTTTCCATTTTTCCGCCGCCTCAAGCCGGCCATGAGCTTGATTTCAAACAGCGGAATTCTTGCTTTTCGGTTTTTCGCTGTCTCAAGCCGGACATGAGCTTGATTTCAAGCAGCGGGATTCTTGCTTTTCATTTTTCCGCTGCCTCAACCTGGCCACAAGTTTGATTTCAAACAGCGGGATTATAAAAACTTAGTTTTCCGCTGTCGCCAATGGCTCACAAGCTTATTTAAAAACAGCGGAATTGTAAAAAATTGGGATTTTGATGTCCGGAGGTGTCAGCTGCCTCCAAAATAGACATCGGAATTTGAAAAAAGAAAGATTCCGATGCCCCGCGACGGGGGCACCGGCTTTATAACAAGTTAGTACATGCTAAAACAACGCACTTACTACTCAATTCAAAGCAAGTACAAGTCAAAACGAGCAAGTACAAGATAGTACAAGTCAAAAAACTAAAACGGGATGTATAAACCACCCGGTACTACTCAGGATGTGTAAACCACTCGCTACTACTCAGGATGTGTAAACCACTCGGTACTACTGAATTAGAATAACTCACTCGAGTTCTATCGTTCCCGGCGGCTTACTCGTAAGATCGTAGAATACGCGGTTTACGCCTCTGACCTCGTTTATGATCCTGCTCATTACAGTCTGGAGTACAGCGAAAGGAATTTCTGCCGCCTCTGCGGTCATGAAGTCCACTGTGCGAACTGCACGGAGTGCAACGGCGTAGTCGTATGTACGCTCATCACCCATAACACCTACAGAACGCATATTGGTAAGAGCTGCAAAATACTGGTCCGGCATCCAGGAAGGATTGAACTCTCTTTCACGGCTGAAGAGCTCATCAACAGACAAGCCCTCCTTGCTCTCGCCGAAACGGTCCTTTAAATTCTCCTTCTTCCACTCCTCAGCTGCCTTTGCAACTTCCTCGCGGTAGATTGCGTCAGCTTCCTGTACGATCTTGACCTTCTCGGCGTTTACCTCGCCGATGATTCTGATACCCAGTCCGGGGCCGGGGAAGGGCTGACGGAATACGAGTTTCTCAGGGATTCCAAGCTGAAGTCCCGCTTTTCTAACCTCATCCTTGAAAAGGTTTCGAAGAGGCTCAATGATCTCCTTGAAATCTACGAAGTCGGGAAGTCCTCCGACATTGTGGTGTGACTTGATGACAGCGGATTCTCCGCCGAGTCCGGACTCTACAACGTCGGGATAGATAGTTCCCTGTGCAAGGAAGTCGACAGCGCCGATTTTCTTTGCTTCTTCCTCGAATACGCGAATGAACTCCTCGCCGATGATCTTTCTCTTGCGCTCAGGCTCCTCTACGCCTGCGAGCTTTGTATAATATCTTTCCTGAGCATTTACTCTGATGAAATTAAGGTCGAACTGGCCGCCGTTTCCGAATACAGCCTCAACCTCGTCTCCCTCGTCCTTTCTGAGAAGTCCGTGATCTACGAATACGCAGGTAAGCTGCTTTCCGATGGCTCTTGACAAAAGTCCCGCTGCAACGGAGGAATCAACACCGCCCGAAAGAGCAAGAAGAACTTTTCCGTCCCCTACTTTCTCGCGGATCTGCTTTATCGTATCTTCAACGAAGGTATCCATTCTCCAGTCGCCGGCACATCCACAGATACCGCGAACGAAATTGTAAAGCATCCTTGATCCTTCGGGAGTATGGAGCACCTCGGGATGGAACTGGATTCCGTAAAGGTTCTTTTCTCTGTTTTCCATTGCAGCAACAGGGGTAGAGCCGGTATGGGCAACGGATCTAAAGCCGGGAGCAAGCTTTGAAATATAGTCAAAATGGCTCATCCAGCAAGTAGTCTTAGCGTTAACCTTCAAAAGAGAAGCTTCGTAAGAAAGTCCGCTTCCTTCTCCGCCAAAAAGTGCCGATGTGGTATCTACTTCAAGATCGGTCTTTCCGTATTCTCTGTTAGCCGCTCTTTCTACCTTGCCTCCAAGTACATGGCTCATAAGCTGAGCTCCGTAGCAAAGTCCCAGTACGGGCACACCCAGTTCAAAGAGCTCCGGAGAACAGGTAGCAGCCCCCTCTTCATAACAGCTTGAGGGACCTCCGGTCAAAATAATACCCTTGGGATCCATCTCTTTGATCTTCTCAAGGGGTGTCTTGTATGAATAGATTTCGCAGTATACGTTGCATTCACGCACGCGTCTGGCAACGAGCTGGTTGTACTGACCGCCGAAGTCTATTACGAGTACTTTCTCTTTTTTCATAGCAAACCTTTCTGTCAATATTCTCTGGACACAACCTGGTTTCTGCCATGGCGTTTGCCATAGTACAGATTGTTGTCCGCCTGCTGGATAAGAGTCTCAAGACTGTATCCCGGCTTATATGACGTAACGCCAAGAGTCATCGTGAATCTGATCTCCTTGCCGTTATGTGTAACAATATTTTTCTCCACCTTAGAGCGGATAGACTCCGCAACTTCCGTAGCTTTGTCGTGGTTATCCATAATAAGGATGAGGAATTCCTCTCCGCCCCATCTGCATATGCAGTCATTCTCTGTAACGCTGTCCCTGAAAATCTCGGCTACAGCCTTAAGAGCTTCATCTCCGAATTCGTGTCCGTAATTATCATTGATTATCTTAAAAAAATCTATATCTCCCATAACGAGGGAATAAATATGTCCTCTTCTCTTCGCCTCAAGCATGGCATTTTCAAGATGCTTTTCCATACTCCGACGATTGGTAAGACCCGTAAGGGGATCAACGCTTGCCTCGAGGTCGAGTTTTTCATTCTCCTTTTGCATCGCGATCGTGGTAAACCGCCTCTCGGTAACAAAGAAATGCGACATAGCTGCAAGAAGAATAATCGAAAAGACCGCATTATAAATAAACAGAGCATGTACCTGTCCATCCGTAAGCACAAAAGCCGGAGCAAATCGGTTACTGATCACATAGCTCACGATCATAACAGCCACAGCCGCAAGGGTCTGTATCATCGGCGGATAAACCGACTTTTCAACATCATCATCCAAAACGGTAAGATAGAAAAAGAGAGGTATTATGGCAAGAAGGTACGTGTAAAAGCCCACGCCCCAACCGAGCATAAATGTCCCCAAGATAACCTGTATTGTTATCTCCACAAATGTCATGACATACCCGGTAACAACATTACCGATATGTACCGTCCTTAGGACATAGAGATAATAAGCTACAACAATACCGTTGTAGATGATCATCGGCCAAACATTAAAATGCACAAACATTAAAAGCATGATAACATGAACGATGGTAATACCGATCGTTACAAGCTCAAGCTTAACTGTCTGCGAAACAATCCTTTGACCCGTTATAACATCTTTTATCTGTTTAAAAATATTTGGTTCCATTTCCCCAAAATCCAACCAAAAATTGTTAGTAGCGCCTTCCCACACAGAAGATATTTTACCATACGGAATCCCCATTTTAAAGTAAACCGCATACTTTTTCGAAAAAAATTGAAAAACCTATTGCGCTTCTTTTCAATTTATGATATATTTTGAAGTAACTAAAGGTGGATAAGTATCTTTAGTTACGGAGAAAGGATTTTCCGTTTGGTTTAAAGTGCCTGCTCAGGCGTCACACATTTCATGGAAGAAAGGAGGTTGTGGCAATGAGTGCTGTCAGAGATACTATTCTAAATAATTATCTTCAAACATATCAGCCAAGTATTACGCGATACGACTCTCACAAAAAGAGCGACTTGCGGAATACTTATAATTCCATTGTCAAAATAAATAAAGAATCTCCTTGGTATCTTCCTGTTACGAGTAAAGATGCTCAGGCTTTTGCTGTGGGTCTTAAAGAAAACGCACGTGAGCTTCGCGCGGATATCGCCGAACTGGGCGGTCTCGAAGAAGACGGTCTTATAAGCGGAAAGAGTGCTTACTCCTCTAACCCTTCAGTTGTAAATGCAGTATTCGTAGGTGATGAGAAAAATACCGACTCAATTCCTTCCTTCGAAATTGAAGTTAAGTCCATCGCCACATCCCAGGAAAATGTCGGAACATACCTTCCGGCCGGTGAGGTGGATCTTCCCGAGGCCACATATTCCTTCGACGTCGGAATAAACGGCATGAGTTACGAGTTCCAGTTTTCTATTACCGAAGGAGAGACAAACCGTGATGTTCAGGAAAGGCTCGCAAGACTGATCAATAATTCGGGTATCGGGCTTTCCGCTGAAGTAAAGCTGCAAGGATCCGATTCTTCCCTTTCGATCTCCTCCGAGGCAACCGGAATTCCAAACGGCCGCGATGTGATCTTCAAGATCTCCGACGACCGGACAAGCAAGGCAAAAGGGGCGGTCGACTATTTCGGCCTTGATAATATAGAAACCTCTCCTTCCAACGCCAGATTTATTATAAACGGCGAGGAGCGTGAGACAGGCTCAAACCACTTTACCGTCGGCAAAACATACGAGCTTACTCTTGGCGGCGTAAGTAAGGACGGCGAGCCTACGACGATCGGTCTTAAAACGGATACCGAAACCGTTACAGATAACGTATCAAAACTTATCGGCAGCTACAACAACTTCCTTAAGGCTGTCAGCACATACACCAGTTCTCTTGCAAGAAGTAAGCAGCTTACCGGCGAGATAAAGGGCATCGGTTCCTACTACGGAAATATCCTTTCAAACGTAGGTATCGGAATAGACGAAGACGGCGCTTTATCGGTTGACGAAGATAAGCTCAAGGAATCCGCAAGGCAGTCCGGCGACTTGTCTTCTACCTTCGCGGCTATCAAAGACTTCTCCAACGCCCTCCTCAGGAAGAGTAACCAGGTAGCCTTAGATCCCATGGAGTACGTTCAGCGAACGGTTGTCGCCTATAAAAACCCGGGTCACAACTTCGCAAGCCCGTACACAACCAGTTCCTACTCGGGAATGATGTTCAATTTCTTCTGTTAAAAATCCCTCCCCGCCGTTATTCACAGCAGAGAGGGATTCTTTTTGTCTTTTTTATATTCCTAAAACCCTGTTTATTTCTTACAGATACTTCTTAAGGATCTCCGCCTTGTCAGTCTTCTCCCAGGGAAGATCAACGTCTGTCCTTCCAAAGTGCCCGTAAGCAGCGGTAGCTTTGTAGATAGGTCTTCTAAGATCGAGCATCTTGATGATTCCGGCGGGTCTTAAATCGAAGTTTTCTCTTACAACATCAACAAGCTTCTGATCTGAAATCTTTCCAGTCCCGAAGGTATCTACCATAACAGATGTGGGCTGAGCTACGCCGATAGCGTAGGAAAGCTGGATCTCGCACTTGTCAGCGAGTCCTGCTGCCACAATGTTTTTAGCAACATATCTTGCAGCATAAGCCGCGGATCTGTCAACCTTTGTGCAGTCCTTTCCGGAGAAAGCGCCGCCGCCGTGACGAGCGTATCCGCCGTAGGTATCTACGATGATCTTACGTCCGGTAAGTCCGGCGTCACCGTGAGGTCCTCCGATAACGAATCTTCCGGTAGGATTGATAAAGAACTTTGTGTTATCATCAACCATCTCCTTAGGGAGGATGGGATCGAATACATATTTCCTGATATCAGCGTGGATCTGTTCCTGGGTAACATCCTCGTCATGCTGGGTTGATAAAACGACAGCCTCAAGTCTTACAGGCTTTCCTGCCTCATCATACTCAACAGATACCTGTGTCTTTCCATCGGGGCGAAGATACTTTAAAGTTCCGTCCTTACGAACCTTAGTAAGCTGCAGCGCAAGCTTATGAGCAAGTGAAATGGGGTAAGGCATAAGCTCGGGAGTCTCGCTCGTTGCGTAACCGAACATCATACCCTGGTCTCCGGCTCCGGTATCAAGATCATCCTTAAGACTTCCCTCTTTAGCTTCGAGAGACTTATCTACTCCCATAGCGATATCTGCTGACTGCTCATCAAGAGCGACAAGTACAGCGCAGGTATTTCCGTCAAATCCATACTCGGACTTTGTATATCCGATCTCCTTGACAGTCTCGCGTACGATGCTCTGGATATCAACGTATGCGTTGGTCGTAAGCTCACCTGTTACAAGTACAAATCCTGTACAGGCAGCGGTCTCGCATGCAACACGGCTCATTGGATCCTGTTTCATACAAGCGTCGAGAATCGCGTCAGAAATAGCATCACAGACTTTGTCGGGATGTCCTTCAGTAACGGATTCGGATGTAAATAATCTTTTCTCCATATTTCCTTCTTTCTGTGCCATCGGCACCGGTGCTATTTATGTGTTCTCCGTACTCCCTGTTTCTTTAAACATCGGGATAAGTGATTTGTAAATAAAACGATTATAGGAAATATTTCCTGTAAAACAAAACCGCTTCTTGGTCTCAAACTATTTTTCGAAACAAGAAGCGGATTCTATACGTTTTCAAATCCTCTTATTGATCGAATAATTCGCTCAGGTTGGCACCTTCCATATCGGGGTTGCCGTGGCTTCACAGGTCCTATGTACCTCCACCAGCTCTGAATAAGAGAACACTATTAACTTGTAATGATAAATTACCACCTATGCGGTGTTATGTCAATGCATGATTTAAACTACTTTGATCTTGAACTTGCTGATATCCTTTTCGGACTCCACGAGTTCGATATCGGCGCCGAGTTTTTTCAGTTTTATGTGGAAATCCTCATATCCTCTCTGGATATACTTGATCTCGTCTATAGTACTGAAGCCTTCGGCTGAAAGAGCCGCAAGCACAAGGGCTGCGCCCGCTCTTAAGTCGGGAGCGGAAATATCGGCTCCGGTATAGCCCTTGGTACCGTCAATAATAGCGGTAGAGCTTTCAACCTTAATATTGGCACCCATCCTCGTAAGCTCGTCGACATACTTGAATCTGTTTTCAAAGATGCTTTCGGTAACGATACTTGTTCCTTCGGCAAGGCCAAGGGCAACCGTTATCTGCGGCTGCATATCCGTAGGAAATCCGGGATAAGGAAGGGTCTTAACGTGGGTATGCTTAAGCTTCTTGGAAGCCACAACACGAACACAGTCATCCTCCTCCATAACCTCGCATCCGATCTCCAAAAGCTTTGCGGAGATGGACTCTAAGTGCTTCGGGATAACGTTTTTAACAGTAACATCGCCGTGGGTGATAGCGGCCCCGAACATAAAGGTTCCGGCTTCTATCTGATCGGGGATGATAGTATAGTCTGTTCCGTGGAACTTGCTGACACCCTTGATACGGATGACATCTGTTCCGGCTCCCTTGATGGAAGCTCCCATACTGTTAAGGAAGTTAGCCACGTCAACTACGTGGGGTTCCTTGGCGGAGTTTTCGATTATAGTAGTACCCTCAGCCATAGAAGCGCTCATCATAACGTTAATAGTAGCGCCTACACTTACAAGGTCCATATAGATATGGTTTCCCGTAAGCTTCTCGCAATGGGTACGGATCATTCCGTGGTCAAGATTGACCTCGGCTCCGAGAGCTTTAAATCCTTTAATATGCTGGTCGATTCCTCTGCATCCGATATCGCATCCGCCGGGAAGAGTAACCTCAGCGTTTTTGTATTTTCCGAGAAGAGCTCCTATAAGATAATAGGATGCTCTGATTTTTCTAATATTTTCGTCATCGACTACAAGACTATTGATATTAGCACCGTTAATAGTTACACTGTGCCTGCTGTCACGCTTTACCATAACGCCGATGGATTTCATGGCATCCAAAAGTACGTTGATATCTCTGACATCAGGAATATTATCAATATGGACAGTCTCATCAGTCATCACCGCCGCAGCAAGTATGGGGAGAGCCGCATTTTTAGCTCCTCCGATCTCTACCTCGCCTACAAGCGGTGTGCCGCCTTTTATAGCATACTGCTCCATGACACACCTCTGTAAGTAACACTTTTATTAAAAAAGGCTACAAATATTAAGCGCGCAGTACACGCACTTACTAAATATATATCACATTTTCTCATTTTTGTAAACATAAGCTCTACCTTATATAGTTTGTACCTCTATTTCAAAAATGGTATACTATGTAAAGGTTTAAGCCTAAATATAACTCACGAAAGGCAGACAGCATGATACGTCTCATCCTAGTAAGCATTTTTCTTATTCTTTTCCTTGTTTTGTCACTTCCAGCGATGCTCGTTACCTGGATCATCGGAAAAATAAACAAACCCGCCGGCGACAGAGCATCCCTTTGGATCGTAAACAAGATCGGATTCAGGTCTGTGCAGTTCCTCGCCGGCGTCAAGACCAAAGTCATCGGCCACGACCGTATCCCTGACGAACCGGTTTTATATATCTGCAACCACAGGGGCTTTTTTGATACCATAACCTCGTACCAGCTGGTTAAAAACCCCACCGGTTACGTAGCAAAAAAAGAAATCCTTTACGCGCCTCTTCTTAACATTTGGATGCTTCTTTTAAACTGTCAGTTCCTCGACCGTAAGAAGCCCCGCTCCGGTATGGATATGCTTCTTAAGTCCATCGAGCTTATAAAGAAGGGTGTCAGCGTCTGTATCTTCCCCGAAGGTACAAGAAACCGTGACGCCGAAAGCGATGAGCTTCTTCCCTTCCACGCAGGCTCCTTCAAGATCGCTACAAAAACCGGCTGTCCCATCGTACCCGTAACTCTTATCGGCGCCGGCAGAGTCTGGGAAGACCACTTTCCCTGGATGCATGGCAAAAATATGGTCATCGAATACGGTGAGCCGATTTATACCAAAGACCTTTCAAAGGAAGAATTAAAAAATGTCTCCGAGATCACCAGAGACATTATCCAAAAAACATATATTAAAAACAAAGCTGAATACGCCGATTTCTTAAACGCAAGATAGTTAAAAGCCCCTATATCCCATGGATACAGGGGCTCTTTTTGTTACACAATTATCACTTTAAAAAATCTCTTTAAAGACTTTCACTATCTCCTCAAAGTGCATACCGTGGGATGCCTTTACAAGGACAGTGGATCCGTGCGGAATCAGCTTCCTTTCTCCGGCTCCGCGCAAAAGATCATCCTTTATTCCTCTTATGGCATCATCCCGCGTCTTCCAGTATCCGATATACTCCGCGCTTTTATCGCTTCCGCCCCGGGAGCACTCCCTGGCTCCTTCCGAAATATACTCTCCCAGATCTCCCACGCAGTATATCCTGTCGACTCCCAGTTTTGCGGCGTACTCTCCTACCTCTCTGTGCATATTTTTCTCGTTCTTCCCCAGTTCAAACATATCCCCCAGTATGGCTATCTTTTTCCCCTTAGCAAGCATAAGGAGATCAAGGGAAGATTTCATCGAAACCGGGTTGGCATTATAGCAGTCATCTATCAGAGTGATGTCACCGACGGTTACTATATTGTTTCTGCCGACTATAGGTTTCATATTCTCGATACCGCTCTTTATCTGCGCCGGCGTAAGCTCTAAAAGCATCGCTACCGAAGCAGCCGCAGCGGCATTTATAACCATATGATGTCCCGGAAGCGGAACCGTAACGGATATTTTTTCATCAGATATCTCAATATCTTTTCCGGTGACGATTCCCTTTCCTGTATAGTTTAAAACAATCTCCGCCTCGGAGCCGAAAAGCCCCTTATCAGTCTCCGACACTATCTCGGAAGAGAGTTTTTTAGGGGAACCGCTTTCTCCAAAATAGACCGGTTCCTTATCGTTTACCGCACCAACGGTTATAAGCTTGTCATCTCCGCCAAAGAGAACAACTCTTCCATTCTCTGTAAGTCCCTTAAAGATCTCTGTCTTAGCCTTTAAGATTCCGTCCCTTGTCTTGAGATTCTCAAGGTGGCACTGACCGATATTTGTTATAACAGCAACATCCGGTCTTACCATCTCGGTAAGTCTCGTCATTTCTCCGAAATCGCTGATTCCCATTTCGATGACGGCAGCCTCGTGCTCCTCTCTGATTTTTAAAAGAGTAAGAGGAACACCTATCTCGTTGTTGTAATTTCCTTCAGTCTTAAGAGTATTGTATTTTTCAGACAACACTCCGGCAATAAATTCCTTTGTACTTGTCTTTCCGACGCTTCCGGTAATTCCGACGAAGGGTATTAAAAGCTTACTTCTGTAGCAGGTTGCGATCTGTTTCAAAGCAAGAAGGGAATCCTTTACAACAATATAGCTGCCCCAGCTTGCAGGATCTGTGCCGAAAACTACTTTAACCTGCTCAGGATCCATCTCGCAGACAACCAGTGCCGCGCCCTTTTCAAAGACCTGGGAGATAAAAGAATGTCCGTCTACTCTCTCGCCCTTTTGAGCGATAAAAACGCCGCCTTCGGTAACCAGTCTTGAATCAAGGACTACGCTTGTAAGGTCTGCGTTTCCATCGGTTTTATCAGCTATATGTGCCTCTCCCCCAATTGCTTTTACTATGTCATTAACAGTAAGTTTCATATCCTGCAATTATATCCTTTGGTTATTACGGTTATTATAAAGCCAACTTGATGAGCTTCTCACAGAGGTCCTCATAGCTTATTCCTACTGCTGCAGCCTCCTGAGGAAGGAGTGAAGTAGGAGTCATTCCGGGAAGAGTATTGCATTCAAGGCAATAGAACTCTCCGCTTTCGCTGAGCATGAAATCCATGCGGGCATAGCTCTTGTATCTTAAAGCTGCAAAAGCTCTCTCTGCCATTCTCTGTACTTTATCGGTCTGCTCAGCGGTAAGGTCAGCGGGGCAGGTCTCAACAGTGCTTCCGGCCTGATACTTGTTTTTATAATCATAAAATCCCTGCTTCGGTGCGATCTCGATAACAGGAAGCGCTTTTCCCTCGATAACACCTACAGCAAACTCACGTCCCTTAATATACTGCTCCACGATTGCCTTGGTGTCATACTTAAATGCTTCATTGCAGGCCTTATCAAATTCCGATCTGTTGTTTGCAATAGAAACTCCTACGGAAGAACCACCATTGGTTGCCTTAACGATGCAGGGATAAACGATATCGGCTTCGGATCCGTTCTCCGCAACGTACTTTTCGTAAACATCGCCGGAAACGCAGACGCATGCCGGAACATTGTCTTTTTTGTAGATAACGATTCCTTTGGGAGTATTAACCCCCCAGGCCTTAAAGAGATCCTTGGTGATGGCTTTATCCATTGCCATTGCCGCGCTGGTAAAATCGGTTCCGGTGTACTTGATACCCATAAGTTCAAAGGTCGACTGGACCTTTCCGTCCTCGCCGCCTACTCCGTGGAGCGCCATAAATACAACATCTGCCTCCTGGCAGAGTTTTATTACATTCGGTCCAAAGAAATTCCTGTCTCCGTCGGGGCGCATTGCCTTTATCTTTGAAATATCCGGATTGATCTCGCTGATTCCCGATACCTGAGCCGCCCAATCCTTATCCTTCTCAAAAATGCCTGTTACATCTCCCTCGATTCCAAGATATACATCAAGCATAATGACGTCATGTCCCTTTTTCTTAAGAGCCTTATAAACCATACTTCCGGAAATAAGAGATACATCTCTCTCTGTGCTTATTCCGCCACATAAAACTACAATCTTCATAATCTTCCTTCTTTCAAACCTTTATAATAATCTTTCTACCAGGAATAATTCCATATAACGGGAGCCGAAGGGTCCAGCTTTCCGTTGTTCTCAAGCCATGCAAGCCAGGCGTATATCGCCACTGCATCGGCAGGATTCTTTTTTTCAAACTCATAGCACACCGCCCCGGTGTTTCTTCCGGAGAGATAGTGCACAATATTGAGTATCTGTTCATTGTACTCATATCCGTCAAGGATATAGTTCATTGCCGCAAACTGCTGCGCGTACTTAAGCAGCTGCTCTCCGTCCTCGCCGGGATCGTTTGATATGGAGATGAGCTTTTTATTGTCATTTAAATCTCTGCACCTGAAAAGAAGATTCTCCATAAGCTTGTCGCAGAGGTTCCGGTCCACGTAGCTTCGTGTGGTCATATATCCCATAGCGCCGTATAAAATATATCCGGAATCGTAAAGATCGTCATCTCCTGTCAGATACTCTCCCATATTAAGGATTTCCTTGGCGTATGAGGAAGATCCGCTTGTCCTGTACAATTCCTCGATAGCAAGGAACCTGGCGTTTCTTTCTTCATCACTCTCCCCCGTCCGGGTAGACTGTGCTTCCTTATAAACGGCCGAAGCTTTCTGAATACACTCCGTTGCAAGCTTCTCCTGAACCGACTTGTAATTGTATCCGAACCTTGAAAGCAGCGCTATATAAACGTATTTTTCTTCGGCGGAAAAACTGTCTATATCGCTTAGAGATATCCACTCGCCCACAGCATCAAGCACATCGGGCGCATCATCCTTCTCGGCAAAAAGAACTTCTTTATATCTCTCGTAGGAGTAGAGCACAGAGAATACTTCCCAGACATCCGCATCCCCAAGCTTTATCTTTTCGCATTCATCCTCTATAAGCTTCCAATACTTATCTCGATAAAAAGTATCGCTTACGCGAAAAGAAAATGAATTTCCGATCTCGCCTCCGCTGATACTGTACTCTCCGTCCGCAACGCTTTCGGGTATGCAAAGCCTTGCAAAGAACTTACCTTCATCCTTTTTAAGGATAGCCTCTCCCGCTCTGCACCTAAGTACTTCGTTTCCTTCAGGGTCCAAAAGAATATACTCCTCGGGAAGCTTACCTGAATATATAAAAGCCGTAACGATCTCGTTGCTACTGTAGCCGTTTCTGTCGACTAAGATTCCCGGATTCATCTTCGGGATCTCGTAGTCAAGAACAGCCTCATTTTCCATAGAGAAGCTTTCCTGAGTCACGTGCTGCCACTGTCCCTGGATCAGATTTTCGCTCGTATCAATAGATCCGCAGCCCGGTAATAAAAGCACCGCTGCAGCCACAATGCAAAAAAGCTTCGCTCTTATATTAAGTTTAGATTTACTTTTATATATATTTTTAAAAACTCTT
>ODAI010660195.1_pt1 | contig 16638 bp, 15 predicted proteins | sample 1539321 | NCBI WGS metagenome assembly ODAI01 (sample SAMN02144231, study PRJEB22623) | gut metagenome | biome: sheep rumen | host: Ovis aries | place: New Zealand | reverse complement strand
GAGTGAAGCGTTTTGCGCTTTGAGCATTGCGTTTTGAGAACACAGAGCGCCCCGGCTTTCGCCGGGGCGCTCAGACTGTAGACAAACCTATGCGGCCAAGCTTGGACACGCATGGGGGGATTGTGAAGGGGGGAGGGCGAAGGGATGCCCCCCTTCACGTTCAATTCTTGCCAAAATGGGAACTTTTTCGGAAGTTTACATTTTGGCGATTCAAGCTGTCGACACTTTGTCGACAGCTTGAATGATCCGTCTCTTTTTGTTGATGAAAATGCTGACGTTTACAGCCGGTTTCGCCCTTGCTTCTTTCCCGCGTCTTATTCTTTCGCCGGCTGCTTTTCCCCGGGCTCCTTGTTTTCCCGCATCTGCCTTTCCCGGAAGATCGCCTCGTTCAGCGCCTCGCCGGTATAGATGATCTGACAGCAGAGGAAGAGCCAGAACATCAGCAGGATGATGGAGGCCAGGGACCCGTAAACCAGGGGATAACGTGTGGAGACGGCGATGAAGGCGGAAAAAATGCCGCTCATGAGAACGATCCCCACAGTGCCGGCAAAGGCCCCGGGGGCTGCGGGACGGTTTTGATGCAGGCGCAACCCGGAGACCACGTAGACGCCCCAGAGCGTGAGAAACACCAGGCCGCCCAGGACCAGAAAACGCATCCAGTTCCAGGCCCGGCTGATGTGCAGCACCGGCACCAGACGCTCCAGCAGCTGCAAGAAGCTTCTCCCGGTCAGCATCACCAGGATGCCGAAATACATGGCCGCCACAAAGGCGATGGAGAACACAAAGCTGGAGAGCAGATTTCTCAGCCCTGCGCGCTTTCCCCCGCTTCTGCCGTGGATCTCCTGGAGGCCCAGGTGCAGCACCCGCACCGCGGCGGAGGCGGAGCTGAGCAGCAGCAGGATCGCCGCCACCACCATGGTCCTGCTGGGATTGCTGGCCACATAAATCAGAAAGCTTTTGAGAAACTGGGTGGTGGTGGGCTGCAGGACATGATCCGCCAGTTCCAGCACCCGGGACATCTGCTGATAGCTTTTCCCCAGCAGCGCGTACAGGCAGATGATCAGGGGGAAGAGTGACATGGTAAGATAATAGGCCATGGCCGCCGATGACCGGGGGATCTGCTTTTCCAGATAAAAAAACCCTGTACGGCGCAGCACCCTGACGATGCGCTGGATCATATTTCTCTCCTTCCAACAAAGAAAGCTCCCTCTGAAGGGAGCTTTCTTTGTTCTATCAGGCTGAAGCCCTGCTCACTTGGTGTTGAAAATCTTGAAGATGCTGTCGAAGGGATCCTCGGTGGCATCGGTCTCGGTCTCCTCCTCCAGCGGAGGGGGAACCGCGGCAGCGGCGGCGGCCTTCTCGGCGGCGCCGGAGAACAGACCGGCGGGCTTGGCGGCGGGACGCACGGGGTTGATGGGAGCCGCGGCAGCGGGCTTCTTTTCCTCGGCGGGCTGCTCACCCTCGGCGGGCTTTTCCTCAAAGCCGGTGGCGATGACGGTGACGCGGATCTCATCCTGCATGCTGGGATCGAAGGTGGCGCCAAAGATGATGTTGGCGTCGGGGTGGGCGGCCTCCTGGACCAGGTTGGCGGCAGCTTCCACATCCTCCAGGCCCATATCCTCGGAGCCGGTGATGTTGATGAGCACGCCGCGGGCACCGTTGATGGAGGTCTCCATCAGGGGGCTGGCCACGGCCATGCGGGCAGCGTCTTCCGCCTTGCCCTTGCCGGCAGCATGTCCCACGCCCATGTGGGCAAAGCCCGCGTCCTTCATGATGCAGGTGACGTCGGCAAAATCCAGGTTGATGAAGCCGGTGTTCTTGATCAGATCGGAGATGCTGGTGACGGCCTGCTTCAGCACGTCATCGGCGATCTCAAAGGCGTTGGCCAGGGTGACCTTCTGGTCCGTGGCATATTTCAGACGGTCGTTGGGGATGATGAGCAGGGAGTCCACCCGGCCCAGCAGCTCCTTGATACCGGCATTGGCCTGGTCCATACGGCGCTTGCCCTCGAACTTGAAGGGCTTGGTCACCACACCAACGGTGAGGACGCCCGCTTCCCGGGCGATCTCCGCCACGGTGGGAGCAGCGCCGGTGCCGGTGCCGCCGCCCATACCGGCGGTGATGAAGACCATGTCCGCATCCTCGATGCACTTGGCGATATTGTTGCGGCTCTCCTCGGCGGAGCGCTTGCCCGCTTCGGGATCGGAGCCGGCGCCCTGACCATGGGTCATCTTCTCGCCGATCTGCAGCTTCTGGTCGGCATTGGAGACCGCGAGGGCCTGTTTATCCGTATTGATGGCGATGAACTCAACACCCTGGGTGCCGGCCTTCACCATACGATTTACAACATTGTTGCCGGCGCCGCCGACGCCGACCACTTTCAGGGTCACTACATTTTCGGGACCTGCTTCGGCTCTGAAATCCATAACCTTTGCCTCCTGTATATTGTCATGTCTGTTTTTTCTTCTTTTAGGCATAATAGCTCCTGACTATCTTAAACCATTTTTACGCCATGGTCAATAGATTTTTTATTTTTTTGTAAGCGTTTTGTCACTTGAGGACATCAGTTGGGGCTGAAATGGGCCGTGGTGCCGTTGGAAACGTCGATAACGCCCACGTCGCCCTCCTTCAACATCCCCAGAACCGTTACAAACATGCCGAATTTGTATTCCACCTTATCGTGCTTGCCCAGCACCACGGTGTACTTGCCGCCATAGTCAAATTCCGGACTGTCGGCATTGGAGAAATCGATGCTGGTGACCTGGTCGGTCATGCCGCGGGCCTGGATCTGGTCCAGCACCTCTGCCAGGTACGCCACCGAATCGGTCTCGCCGCTTTCGGTCTCCATGATCTCGCCGATCATGAGGGTGCCGGCCTTCATGCCCACCACGGGAAGCAGGCTCTCCTCCTCCCCTTCGGCCGCTTTTCCCAGGACCTTGCAGTTATGGTCCAGGGTCCACTTCTCTTCGCCCAGCGGCAGGTAGGCCAGGGCCGTGGTCTCCTCCACGGTGATGACGACCTTGTTGGGGAGGCTTCGCTCCACCGTGACGGCTTCGATATAGGGGAGCTTGGAGAAGGCCCTGCCCACGGCGGCAAAACGGTCAAAGAAGAAGAGGTTGTCGCCCTCCTCGATATCCACGGCGCGAATGATCTCCTCCGCGGTATAGTGCTGGTTGCCCACCACCCGGATATCCTCTACCCGAAAAAAAACGCTCATCACAAAGATGGCGGCCACAACCACCACCACGAACATCAGCGGCCCGCTGAATGCCCGGCGGCGTGCGCGCATATAGCCGCTGAGCTCCTCCTCCGGGACCTTGGTCCCTTTAAACGAAAACGCCATGCTTTTCTCCTTCGTATGATATGTCCGCCCCCAGAAGCTGCAGGCAGCCGTTCAGATCCTCATAGCCCCGGCGGATATGTCCGCTGTCCCGCACCAGGGTCTCCCCCTCGGCGCAGAGGCCGGCCAGCACCATGGCGGCGCCGCCCCGCAGATCTGTGGCCTCCAGTGAGGCTGCGTGAAGCCTGCGCACCCCGCGGACCCTTGCTTCCCTGTCCTCCAGCCGGATCCGGGCACCCAGCTTAAGAAGCTCCGGCACCTGGCGATAGCGGTTTTCAAAGATGGTCTCCCGAAAGAGGCTCTCCCCTTCCGCCCGCAGCAGCGCCGCCATCAGCAGCGGCTGCGCGTCGGGGGGAAAGCCGGGATAGGGCGAGGTGACGACTGGCCCTACAGCCCGGAGTTTGCCCGCCGAGCGCAGGTACAGGCCGCCACTTTTTCGTATTATATCACAGCCTGCCTGATTTAGGAAGTAGAGAACTGTAGAAAAATGCGCGCTGTCGCAGTCTTTCAGCCACAAATCTCCCCCGCAGGCGGCGCAGGCGCAGCAGAGCGTCGCCGAGGCGATCCGATCCGGGGGAAGCGTAAAGCAAAGGGCGCTTTTCGGGTGAAAAGCGGAAATGCGGACGGTGTCGGTGCCGGCGCCGCGGATCTCGGCCCCCATGCAGCAGAGGAAGTCCTGCAAGGCCAGGATCTCCGGCTCTCGGGCAGCGCCGCAGATCACTGTCTCTCCCCGGGCGGCGCAGGCCGCCATGAGAATATTCTCCGTGGCGCCGACGCTGGGAAAGGGCAGGCGGATCTCCCGTCCCTTGAGCGAAGAGGCCCGGCAGAAGATCTGCTCTCCCTCCTCTTCGATCTCCGCCCCCAGTTCCCGCAGAGCCATCAAATGCAGATCGATGGGGCGTTTCCCCAGCTTGCAGCCGCCGGGAAGGCTGAGTGCAGCCTGGCCGGTTCTGGCCAGAAGCGCCCCCATGAAGAAGACCGAGGAGCGCATCCGCTCCATCAGCTCCCGTGGAATGGCGCTGCCGGAGATGAATGATGCGTCTATGTACACCCGGTCACCCTGCTGCTGGACGCGGCAGCCCAGAGCTCGCAGGATCTGCAGCGCGGCATCCACATCCAGAAGTCTGGGCACCCGGCGCAGTTCCACCGTGCCGGGACATAGCAGACATGCCGCCAGGATGGGAAGCGCCGCGTTTTTCGAGCCCTGGGCCCTGCACTCGCCTTCCAGCCGCCGTCCTCCCCGGATCCGCCACAAGTCCATAAAAATACCCCCCGTGCACAGAATCAGGCCATTCTATGCACAGAGGGGAGGATGCGTGAAATCCGTAGGGGCGCTTCACGAAGCGCCCGCCGATACGGTCAATTGTTCGACAGCGGGCGATCCATGAATCGCCCTTACGGTTTTATTGATTCACTAAGCTCAGCACCTTGTCCACGATCTTGTCCGTGGCGTCCGGAACGGAAAGAGAGGCCATGGCTTTGGACATGCTCTGAAGCTCCCCGGGGCTTTGCAGCAGGCGGTCGATCTCCTCCAGGAGGGATCTTGCGTCGAATTCGCCCTCCAGGAAGACCCTGGCCCCGCCGGCCTGCTCCAGGACCCTGGCGTTCTTCTCCTGGTGATTGTCCGTCACATTGGGCGAGGGCACGATGAGCACCGGTTTTCCCATATAGGTCAGCTCCGCCAGGGTAGAGGCCCCGGCCCGGCAGAGGATCAGATCCGCAGCCGCCATGACCTGGGGCATGTCGAAGATATACTCCCGGGCGTCCACCCGGCAGGCCGCCGGGTCCAGCTTCCGCTCCGCCAGCGTCTGTTGAAACTCCCGATAGTCCCGGCTGCCCACGGAGTGGATCATGCGAAAACGCTTCTGCCCCTTGAGAAGCGGCAGCATCTCGGTGAGGATGCCGTTCATGTGACCGGAGCCCAGGGAGCCCCACACGGACACCACCAGCGGCTCTTCCGGGTCCAGGCCCAGCTCTTTTCGGGCGCTCTCCCGGGTATAGCGGGCAAATTCCCCCCGCACCGGCGTACCGGTAACGCTGACCTTTTCCGGCTCACGATAGTGGCGGCGGCTCTCCTCAAAGCCCACCAGGATGGCGTCAACCTTATCTGCCAGCATCCGGGTGGTGAGGCCGGGCAGCGCGTTGCTCTCATGGACCAGGGTGGGGATATGGAGCCGGGAGGCCGCGTCCAGCACCGGGAAGCAAACATAGCCGCCGGTGCCGATCACGGCATCGGGCCGGAATTCCTTCAGGATCGTGCGGGCCTCATGCTCCGAGGCGATTACGTTTTTGACCGTGTCCAGATTGTGCATCAGGGCAGAGAGGGAGTGGCCCCGGGCGATGTTTGTAATCTTGAGACCCCGGATCTCATAGCCGGCCCGGGGCACCAGGTCCATCTCCATCTTGCCCTCGGCGCCGAGAAAAAGGAATTCACTATCGGGCATCAGCTCCCGCAGCCGTCCGGCCACCGCCAGGGCGGGATTCACATGTCCGGCGGTGCCGCCGCAGGTCAGTACAAATTTCATGTCATGCTCCTCAATTCATATTCTCTCTCGAAGCGCTGAGAACGATGCCCATCTCCCCCAGCTGGATCAGCAGCGCGGTACCGCCATAGCTGAAAAAGGGCAGGGAGATACCGGTGCAGGGCAGGAGATTGGTCACCACCGCCACATTCAGGAAAACCTGCAGCGCCAGCAGGGTGGTGATGCCCGCGCAGACCAGGAAGGAAAAGCGGCTGCGGCAGTTCAGCGCGATGCGGTAGCCCCGCAGGATCAGAAGCGCAAACAAAACCAGGATCAGGGCGGCGCCGAGAAAGCCCAGCTCCTCACACACCACGGAAAAAATAAAGTCATTGTGCTCCTCGGGCAGGAACAGATACTTCTGCCGTCCCGCGCCGAGCCCCAGACCGCTGAGTCCGCCCGAACCGATGGAATAGAGGCTCTGGACGATCTGGTAGCCCTCCGCGGAGGGGCTGGAAAAGGGGTCAAGCCAGGTGCTGATGCGGGAGGATGCGTAGGGGAAGAAGGTCAGCAGCACGGCAAGTCCCGCTCCGGCAGCACCCAGGGCTCCCACAAACCAGAACAGACGCACCCCGCCCAGAAACATCATGCTGCCGCCCAGAGCCAGGATGATGATGGAGGCGGAAAAATGTGGTTCCAGAACAAGCAGGCCGACGATCAGGCCCAGGATCCCCAGAAAGGGCAGGATGCCCCAGCGGAAGGAGCGCATCTTCTCCCGGAAGCGGCAGATCATGGCAGAAAAGCACAGGATCACCGCGAGCTTGGCAAGCTCCGAGGGCTGGACGGTGAGACTCCCCACCCCCAGCCAGCGGCGGGAGCCGTTGGCCTTGACCCCGATGAGAGGCACAAGGGCCAGCAGCACCAGCGTCATGCCCAGAAAGGGATAGGCCCAGCGGCGATAGAACGACATGGGCAGACGGCTCAGCAGCAGCATGAGGCCGGTACCGAGCAGCGCAAAGACCAGCTGGCGCAGGAAATAATACAGGGCCTTCCCTCCCGTCACCTTGCCCGGGTCATAATAGGCCCGGGGATAGCTGGAGGAGAGCACCATGATAAGGCCCATAAGGAGCAGAACCAGGACCAACAGAAGGAATCCGCCGTCCATCTGCCCCCGCCGTGCCTTGACTGCAACAGGAGAAGAGCCGGCGAGGCGGGTGCTGTCATAACGCATACATCCACCTCCCCGGCTCGAACCATCCACAATACTTAAAAGGCGCGATGAAACACTCCTATAAAGGATATGATGGCAAACAGCAGGGATATGCCGGAAAAGAGAGCAAAAATCTCGACCTCTTTCCACTTTTTGCCTGTCCAGCCGCCCATCTCCAGATGGTGGTGGAAGGGAGCCATGCGGAACACCCGCTTGCCGTGAGTCAGCTTGAAATAGCCCACCTGGATGATGTCCGACAGCGTCTCGATGATATAGACGATGCCCAGGGTCACCAGGATCAGCGGCATGTCATAGGCAAAGGCCATGGCCGCGATGGCGCCGCCCAGGAAGAGAGAGCCGGTATCGCCCATGAAAACCTTGGCGGGATAGAAATTATAGACCAGAAAGCCCAGCAGGCCGCCTGCAAGACCCGAGGCAAAGAGCCCCAGCTCCAGGAAGCGCTCACCCCAGGCGAAGGTCACAGCGACGAAGAACAGGCACACCGGCATGGAGGTGCCGGAGGCCAGCCCGTCCAGCCCGTCGGTCAGGTTCACGGCGTTTACCGTGCCGACGATGACAAAGGCGGCGAAGATAAAATACAGCCAGTCCGGAACATGAACGGTAACGTGCCAGAAGGGAATGTAAAGCTGGGTCTTGAGATAACCGATCTGCCGCATGAGCAGCACGAAGACCAGGGCCGCAGCCAGCTGCAGCAGGAACTTCATCTTGGCGCTCAGGCCCAGGTTCTGTTTTTTGCGGATCTTTTCCCAGTCGTCCAGGAAGCCGATGGCGCCGTAGACCAGGGCGAAGAGCAGGACGAAGATGTGCACGTAATTGCCGTGAAGCATCCCCTCGAAGCCCAGCGTCAGGCACACAAAGGTGACCGCCAGGATGAACATGACGCCGCCCATGGTGGGCGTGCCGCTTTTACTCATATGCCACTTGGGCCCGATCTCCTTGATCTGCTGCCCGGCCTTCTGCCGCCGCAGCCAGGGAATATAGAAGCGGCCGAAGGCAGTGGCAAAGCAAAAGGCCAGCACAAAGGCCGAGATCAGCTTTATCGTCATAACGGGTCTCCCCTCAATCTCTATTTCCGGGCGGCAAGGACGGAAGAGACGATCTCCCGCTCGTCCATGTGGTGCTTCTCTTTGCCCACCACCTGATAATCCTCGTGGCCCTTGCCGGCAAGCAATATTACATCACCGGGGCCCGCCTTGTCAATAGCCCAGGCAATGGCCTTTTCCCGATCCTCGATCACCTGCACCGCGGTGGCGCTGTTTTTCATGCCGGAGAGGATCTCCTCGATGATGGCCATGGGTTCCTCGGTGCGGGGATTGTCGCTGGTAACCACGCACAGGTCCGCAAGCTCCGCGGCGATATGACCCATGATGGGACGCTTGCCCCGGTCCCTGTCGCCGCCGCAGCCGAAGAGGACGATGAGCCGACCTTTTGTCACAGGGCGCAGGGTCTTCAGCACCTTCTCCAGAGCATCCGGCTTGTGGGCATAGTCGATCACAATGGCATAGTCCCCATCGGAGGGGACCAGTTCCATCCGGCCCTTCACGCCCTTGGCGCTTTCCATGGCCTCTGCGCAGTCCGACAGGGAAATCCCCAGGCCCAGGCCCGCCGCCATGACGGCAAGCGCATTGTACACCGAGAACATGCCGGGAATGCCCAGCTTTGTGATGGCAAGCTTGCCTCCGCTCATGGCCGCAAAACGCACACCTGAGGCGCTGAGTCGCACGTCCTTTGCCACCAGGTCCGCGTCGTTTCGCTCGGCGGAGAAGGTGCGGCAGGGGCATTTGGCTCCCTCCAGCATAAAGGGCGTCCAGGGATCGTCCGCATTCAGCCAGCCCTCCCGACACTGGGAGAAGAGCTTGCGCTTGGCAGCGGCGTAATCCTCCATATCCTTGTGGAAGTCCAGATGGTCCTGGCTGAGATTGGTGAACACGCCCACGTCGAAGGTGATGCCGGCTACCCGCTCCAGGGTCAGAGAGTGGGAGGAGACCTCCATCACCACATGGGTGCAGCCGGCGTCCGCCATCTGCCGAAAGAGGCTGTGCAGCTCATAGCTCTCGGGAGTGGTGTGCTCGGTATGCAGGAATTCGTCCCCGATCCAGTTGCCGTTGGTGCCGATGAGGCCCACCTTGGCGTCCTTTTCCCGCTCCAGCAGGTGCTTGAGCAGGTAGGAGGAGCTGGTCTTGCCGCTGGTGCCGGTGATGCCCACCATCTTCATCTCCCCTGCCGGGTTTCCGAAAAAGTCCCGGCTGCAGAGAGCAAGGCCCAGACGGCAGTCGTCCGTCTGCACATAAGGGGTGTCGTCTGTCGGCGGCGTCTCGCAGAGAACGACCGCCGCACCGTTTGCCACAGCCTTGGGAATGAAGCGATGGCCGTCGACCTCAAAGCCGCGGACCGCCACAAAAAGGTCCCCGGGCCGGGTGCGGCGGGAATCGTAGCTGATGCCGGTGATCTCCGTCTCGGGGTCCGCGGCCATGGACAGCACCCGGATATTCTGTATGATCTCTCTCAGTTTCATATGTCCTTCCTCAATAACGTCCCAAAATCGAATCGTCTGCACTGATCAGCGTCACAGTGATCACATCGCCTGCGGGAAGACTGCTCCCCGCCGCGGCGCTCTGGTAGGCGACGCGCTGTTCTTCTCCATGGAGCAGAGGGCTCCTGCTGCGCAGAAACAGGCCCCGCTGTGCCAAAAGCTCTCTCGCCTGCTCATAGCCCAGGCCGTAGAGATTCGGCACCGTCTGCTCCGTCTCCGGGATCTCTGTGCCGAGATAGAGGATCACCTGGCTGCCTCTGGCAATGCTCCTCCCTGCCTTGGGCAGCTGTCCTGTCACCAGGGTCCCTTCCCCCACCGTTCTGGCCTGGAGCCCCGCTTCCTTCAGCCGGGCCGCCGCCTCGGTGAGCTGCAGCTGCTCCAGACGCGGCATCGCGGTGGTGTCGCTCTCTTCCGCATTCTCCGGCTCCACGCCCAGATATGGGAGGATGTCTGCCAGCATGTTCCCCACCACCGGAGCCGCCATCTGCCCGCCGCTGATGTAGATTCCGGACCGGTCCGAGGGCGTATCCAGGAACACCAGCAGCGCGATCTTCGGATCGTCCGCCGGGGCGAAGCCGATGAAGGAGACGATGTATTCCTTCTTGCCGGTACTGGCCTCCAGGCTGACCTTTTCGCTGGTGCCGGTCTTCCCGCCGATACGGTAACCCGCCACAGCGGCGTTGCGGCCGGTACCTTCTTTGTTGTCCCCCACCACCTGCTCCAGGATGGAGCGGACCTTTTCGCTGGTCTCCGGGCGGATGACCTGGCGAACCATCTCGGGCTCGTGCTCAAACTTCACGCTTCCGTCCGGATTCAGGATCCGCTGCACCACATAGGGCCGCATAAGCCGCCCGCCGTTGACACAGGCACTGACCGCCGTGACAAGCTGCAGCGGCGTGATGGTAAAGGTCTGGCCGAAGGAGGCTGCCGCCAGTTGGGACTGGTTACGCGGGGAGCAGAACACGTCCTCGCTCCACCAGATGCTGCCGCTCTCCCCGGCAAGATCGATGCCGGTTTTGGCGGTGAGATTTTCCTCCGGATCTCCGGTCTTCTGCAAAAAGCCGAAAGCCTCACAGTAGTCGTAAAAGCGCTCCGGCCCCATTCTGAGGCCGATGTTCACAAAGGCCGCGTTGCAGGAGTGCTGCACCGCCTGGGTCAGGTTCTGTCCTCCGTGGCCCTCGGTTTTCCAGCAGCGGATGGGAGACGTGCGGCCCTTGACGCTGACGCTGCCGCCGCAGTAAAAGCTGCTGGAAAGATCCACCACACCCTCCTCCAGGGCCATGGAAAGGGTGATGATCTTGAAGGTGGAGCCGGGTTCATAGGTATCGGAAAGCGCCTTGTTGCGCCACTGGCGGGCTCTGGCCGCATCCAAGATCTGTTGGGCTTCCTCCTCGCTTCCTGCTGCAGCCATCTGCTGCCGGACCTCATCGCTCACGTCCAGGAAGTGGTTGAGATCATAGCCGTCCAGAGAGGCCATGGCCAGGATCGCGCCGGTATTCACATCCATGCAGATGGCGCCGGCGCCGTTTTGGATGTCATAATCCTCCACCGCCTGCCGCAGGTGCTTTTCCACCATAAACTGCACCGCCGCGTCCAGGCTGAGTACCACGTCGCAGCCATCCTCCCCGGGCTCATAGTCCTCAAAGCTTTCAAAAAGAAGCTCGGTGCCGAAGGCGTTGGTGCTGCGCAGGCTCCGTCCGGCGCTGCCCTGCAGAGAGTCGTCGTACCGGGCCTCAATGCCCTCCAGGCCGGTATTATCCATACCCACAAAGCCGATCAGATGGCAGGCCAGGGAATCGTTGGGATAATAGCGCCGGGTATCCGGCTCCAGTCGGACACCTCGGATGCCGTAGGCGGTCTTGAAGGCGCGGATCGCATCGGCGGTCTCCCGCTCCACCTTCCGCGCAGCCGTCACATACCAGGAGCCGGTCTGGCCGGTCTTTTCCAGCAGCTCCTCATAGTCCAGATCCAGGATCCGGCTCAGTTCCCGGGCGATCAGTTCCCGGTCCTCGCCGTACTGCCGGATCTCGGCAGGGCTGAGATAAACGTTGTCCACCGAGGCGCTGACGGCCAGGAGCCGTCCCCTGGCGTCGGTGATGCTGCCCCGGCGCGGGGAGCTTGGCGCCTCCCGCAGCTGCTGCTCCAGGGCACGCTGCTCATAAAAATCGTGCTCCAGAAGCTGGATCTGGCAAAGCTTTGCCAGCAGCAGGGCAAACGCGGCTGCGCCGCACACTGCCATGAGCAGCAGCGCGCGGCGGAGCATCTGGCGGTTCGGGCCCTGTTCGTCCGGAACACTGCACATTGGTATTTTCTTCATGGTATCACCCGCATCTCCCGTGTTTGGGATAGTATATGCTGCGGCTGATCCCGGTATCTCTTTGGGAAAAGGCTCTTCTTTTATCCCGCAAAATCTGTTCTCACGATCTGTTCTGCAGAGAGGCTCTGCATGCCCAGTTCTTCCCGGGCCCGTCGTTCGATCTCCTCCAGGCTGCAGGAATCTGCGGCGCGGACACGGAGGATCTCATTTTCTTCCCGCAGGGCCTCCACCGAGGCTTTCGCCGCGGCGGCCTGCTGGTTCAGCGCGGTGATGCGCACGCCGTACAGCAGGCTCATCACCAGCAGGAGCAGGCTTGCGGCCACGCACAGGATCTGAAACAGGATTTCCCTGGGATGATGCATATCCTCACACTCTCTCCGCCACGCGCAGTTTTGCGCTGCGGGAGCGCGGATTTCTCTCGATCTCTTCCTCGCTCGGTAAAATGGGTTTGCGGCTCACGCTGCGCAGGGTGCGCACAAAGCCGCAGGTGCAGATGGGGGCCTCCCGGGGGCAGGTGCAGCCGTTCTCCCGGCGGCCGATGCCGTTTTTCACGATCCGATCCTCCAGAGAGTGGAAGCTGATGACGCAGAGTCTCCCGCCGGGATTGAGCTTGTCCGGCGCGGTCTCCATCATGCGCTCCACCTCTCCCAGCTCGTCATTCACGGCGATGCGGATGGCCTGAAAGCTCCGCTTGGCGGGGTGCTGCTTTTCCCGGAGTGCTGCCGCTGGCATGGCGCTCTTGATGATCTCCACCAGCTCCGTGGTGCTCCGGATCGGCGCTTTCTCCCGGGCTGCCAGGATGGCGGCGCTGATGCGCCGGGCATAGCGCTCCTCCCCGTAATCCCAGAGGATGCGGTTGAGGCGCTCCTCGCTCCAGGTGTTCACCACCTCATAGGCGCTGAGAGGAGCGGTACTGTCCATGCGCATGTCCAGCGGCGCCTCCAGCATATAGGAAAAGCCCCGCTCCGCCTCGTCCAGCTGGGGGGAGGACACACCAAGGTCAAAGAGCATGCCGTCTACGCCTTGGATGCCAAGCTCATCCAGGATCTGCGCCACGTCCCCGAAATTGCCGTGGACCAGGGTGATCCGATCCCGGAAGGGCTCCAGGCGCCTTCCCGCCCGTTCAATGGCGCTGGGGTCCCGGTCAATGCCGATGAGTCTCCCCTCCCGCAGGCGGGAGGCGATCTCATAGGAATGACCGCCCAGGCCAAGGGTGCCGTCCACATAGATCCCGTCGGGCCGGATGTTCAAATTCTCGATGCACTCGGAAAGCAACACGGATACATGTCTGGGCTGCTCCATCAGAATTCCAGCTCCTCCATCACCGCGGCGATATTCTCCGGGGTGGTTTCCTCGCTGTAGACCGCGCTCCAGGCTGCGCTGTCCCACAGCTCCGCATGGTTGTTGCAGCCCACAACGGTGACATTTTTGGTAAAGCCCGCGTAATCCCGCAGGTTCTGGGGGATCAGGACCCGCCCCTGGGCGTCCAGCTCGCAGCGGGCCGCATGGGCAAACAGCGGCCGCATTTTCCGCTGCTTCACATAGGGCATGGCGCTGACCTTATCGGAAAAATTCTGCCAGGCTTCGCTGCTGTAGGCACTCAGGCAGCGGTCCATGGAAAGGGTAATGAAAAAAACATCGCCCAGCTCATCCCGGAGCTTGGCAGGAATAAATAAACGTCCTTTATTGTCAAGAGAGTGTTGATATTCGCCTGTCACGCAAATCGCTCCTTCTATCTACTTGTGGAGAATCGCTCCATTTTCCACCACTTCAAACCACTTTGCACCTCCATTATAGGGGACGGTTTTCCAAATTGCAAGAGCAAATGTTTGTTACTTTTTGTCTTTTTTCAGGCCCGCCCGGAAGCAAAAAGACCCGTCCCGGAATCCTGCGGCAGGCATGGCCGCTGAGGTCCCGGGACGGGTCGATCGACGCTTTATTTCGTTGTTTACAGCTCCTCGGGGTTGGCCACAGGGCCGCTTCTCCGGGGTGCCTTGCTGCTGCCGCGGAAGCTGGAGCGGGTGCTCTTGATGGCGTCGAGAGAGGCCGTCAGGCTGTTTTCCGTCTGGCGCATGAGATCATCCACATAGTCGCTGGCGAGCTTGCGCAGCTCCGCGGATTTGGTTTCGGCGGTGGAGATCATCTCAGCGGCTCTCGCACGGGCGGCGCGGGTGATCTCCTGCTCGTCCACCAGCTGACGGGCGCGATCCTCGGCACTCTTGCGCATGGCCTCGGCTTCCCGCTTGGCATTGCCGATGAACTCATCTCTTGCCGCCACCAGGCGCTTGGCCTCGGCCACGGAGGAGGGCAGGGCCGCCTTGATGTCACTGATGACCTTCAAAGCCTTTTCCCGCTCAATGATGCACTTGTCGCCCCCCAGAGGGACGTTCCAGGCCTCGCTGATCATATTGAACAGATCATCCAGCAGTTCCATCACATCGTTGTTGTCCATTACTTCAACCTCCACTGCCTGGCCTTGGTCTCGATCTCTTCGATGAGCTCGGAAGGCACCAGTCCTGTCAGATCCGCGCCGTAGTATGCCATTTCCCGCACCACCGAGGACGAAAGGAAGGTGTACTTGCCGCTGGCGGTGAGGAACATGGTCTCCAGCTCGGGATTGATCTTCTTGTTGATCAAATTCATCTGAAATTCATACTCAAAGTCAGAGGCGGCGCGCAGGCCCTTCACGATCACCGCGCCGGGATACTGCTTGGCATACTCCGCCAGCAGTCCGTCCGACCAGTCCACGGTGACATTGGGGTAGCGCTCCGTGGCCCTGCGGCACATCTCCACCTTCTCCTCCACCGTGAACATGGGGTTTGGCTTCATGGCATTGTGCATGATGCAGACCACGACCTGATCAAAAATCCTGGAAGTACGGCGAATGATGTTCAGGTGGCCCAGCGTGATGGGGTCAAAGCTGCCGGGGCAGATCGCAATGCTCATAGCTGACTTTCCTTTGTGTAGATACAGATTTTCACCTTGCCGTAGCGGTATTCCTTCCCCTTCCGGTACGGCGTGGGAAGCTCCGGCAGCTCTGTTTCGCGCCGAGCCTCACAGATAATTATACCACCATCCGACAAGTTGTCAACAGAATTGAGGGTATTCAGCACCGGCTCGTAGAGTCCCGCGTCATAGGGGGGGTCCACAAAGACGAGATCGAAGCGCTCCCCCCGGCGGAGATAGCTCAAGGCGTTCTCCTGCAGCACAGGCGCGGAAAGCCCGCAGGCCTTCAGATTTTCCTTCACGATCTTTACCGCATCCCGGCTCTCGTCGATAAAGACGCAGCTTTTGGCGCCCCGACTCAGGGCCTCGATGCCGAGCTGGCCGGTGCCGGCAAAGAGATCCAGGACTCTCCTGCCCTCGATGTCGAACTGGATGATGTTGAAGAGCGCCTCCTTCACGTTATCCGTGGTGGGGCGGATGTCGTAGTTTTCCGGGGTCTTCAGTTTTCTGCCCCGGGCAGAACCGGTGATGACGCGCATAGGAAAGACCGTCCTTTCGTAGGGACGACCACTGGTCGTCCGGGTTTCTGCAGGGAAAATGAAGCTCGGCTTCGCCGGATGGAAGTTCGTTTGCGAAGCAAACTTCAATTCTTCATTTCTTCATTGTGGAAATACTCATATACCGCCTTGGCGGTGTTCTTAGGCACGACCAGGGCAAGCTGGCTCTCGCTGGCCTCCCGGATGGCCTTGACGGACTTGAAGGCCTTGAGCAGGTCGCTCTTGCGCCGGGGCCCCACGCCGTCGATCTTGTCCAGGGCGGAAGCGTAGCTCTCCAGCCGCAGCTCCCGCTGGTAGCCGATGGCGGTGTTGTGGGTCTCCTCCTGGATGTTCCCAACAAGAGCAAAAACCGCCTGATTTTGCTGGATGCCGATCTCCCGTCCTTCCGGGGTGATGAGAGCCCGGGTGCGGTGTCGGTCGTCCTTGACCATGCCGAAGGTGGGAACGGAAAGGCCCAGATCCTGCAGGGCCCGCGCCGCGGTGGCGGCATGAGTCTCGCCGCCGTCGATGAGCAGCAGATCCGGGAGCGGGGCAAAATGCTCGTCCCCGTCCAAATAGCGCTTGAAGCGGCGGGAAACCGCCTGGTACATGCTGGCATAGTCGTCCGCCCCGTCCAGGTCCCGGATGCGGAATTTGCGGTAGTCCCGCTTCAGGGGCTTGCCGTCCACGTGCACGCTCATGGCGGCTACGATCCCGCTGTCCCCCAGGTTTGAAATATCAAAAGCTTCGATGCGGCCGGGGAAGCTTTCCAGCTCCAGGGCCTTTTGCAGCCACTCCAGGGTCTTGGAGCGGCGCTGGGCCAGGGTGGTGCGGCGCTGGATCTCCTCCCGGGCGTTGAGGGCGGCACTTTCGATGAGGCGCATCCGCTCCCCCCGCTTGGGGCATTCCAGGTAGACCCGCCTGCCCGCCGTTTCGCTGAGCAGGGTCTCCAGTTCCTCCCGGTCCTCGATCTCACAGGGCAGCAGGATGGACTTGGGCCAGCCTCCCCGGTGGGCGGTGTAGTACTGCCGCACCAGATCGGACACGGCCTCCGCGTCCTCCTCCAGGGGCTCCTCCATCATCTCCACGTCCTTTCCGGCCAGGTCCCCGTTCACAAAGTGCAGCACGGTGAAGCAGCTCTTGGCGCCCCGGGCAAAGCCGATGGCGTCGGTATCGGCAAAGGCGGTGGCGATGCCCCGCTGCTTCTGGCTCACGCTCTCGATGGCGCGCATCCGGTCCCGCAGCTGGGCGGCCTTTTCAAAGCGCAGTTCCTCCG
>ODAI010533311.1_pt1 | contig 16640 bp, 15 predicted proteins | sample 1539321 | NCBI WGS metagenome assembly ODAI01 (sample SAMN02144231, study PRJEB22623) | gut metagenome | biome: sheep rumen | host: Ovis aries | place: New Zealand | reverse complement strand
TCTTCATCTGGCTTCGGGCGGAAAGACTAAAAAATGCGCTACGATTGTCGGTGAAGTTTTGGGTCACTATCATCCGCATGGTGACGCTTCTGTTTATGATGCTCTTGTACGCTTGGGTCAGGATTTTTCTCAGCGATATACGACTGTAACTCCGCAGGGTAACTTTGGTACTATTGCGGGAGACCCTCCGGCTGCTTACCGATACACCGAGGCCAAGATGTCGAAAATCACCGAGGAGATGGTTTCTGACATTTCAAAGAACACGGTGGACATGGTGGCGAACTTTGACGACACCACAAAAGAGCCTGCCGTTCTTCCTGGAAAATTTCCTTTCCTTCTTTGTAACGGTACGACAGGTATCGCCGTTGGTATGGCAACTAACATGCCGACCCACAACTTGCGCGAGGTTGCGGCAGCTATTTCTGCCTACATCGACAATCCTGAAATTTCAATCGATGAGTTAATGCGCTATATCAAAGGCCCGGACTTCCCCACAGGCGGCACGATTTACGGCCGTGAGGGAATCAAAAAGGCTTACAGGACTGGCCGGGGCAAAATCACAATCCGCTCAAAATTCACTATCGAAACTGACAAGCGTGGTCATGAAAAAATCGTCTTCACAGAAGTTCCGTATGGCGTGAACACGACAAATATCATCAAGAAAATCAATCAGCTCAAAGATGACAAAATCATCGAAGGAATTGCCGACGCTAACGACGAAACTTCCGACCGCGTTGGTATGCGTCTTGTAGTCGAGCTTAAAAAGAATGCTGTCACAAAAATCATACTGAACCAACTTTTCTCAAAAACTGAATTGCAGGCAAATTTCGGCGTAATCAACCTTGCCCTCGTTCCTCAGGAAAAGGAAGGCGAGCCACGATACGACGAGCCTGGAATGCTTACTCTTAAGCCGACTTACCTCAAACCGCAGATTCTTACTCTCAAGCAGCTTATCCAGCATTTCGTAAATCACCGTGACGAAGTTATCACACGCCGCACGATTTATGACCTCAAAGTCGCCAAGCACCGAATGCACATCTTGCAGGCTTTGATTACGGCAATCAACAATATCGACGAAGTCATCAAAATCATCCGGGGAAGCGAAACCACTGAGCAGGCCAAGCTCCGTCTGGAAGAAAGATTCAACTTTGATGACGAGCAGGCTCAAGCAATCGTCGACATGCAGTTGAAGCGCCTCACTCACTTGCAGATTGAGGATTTGCAGAAAGAAATCCGCGAGCTGCAGGCTTTGATTGACCACTTGGAAGATTTGCTTGCTCACCATGAGAAAATCCTTGGAATCATCAAAGACGAGACCAACGAGCTTGCCGCAAAATACGGAGACGACCGAAAGACTGACATCGTTGCAGATGAAGTCGAAGAAATCAACACAGAGGACATGATTAAAGAAGAAGAAGTCGTCGTGATGATTTCAAAGATGGGTTACATCAAGAGAGTTCCTCTCACACTTTACAAAGCGCAGAGTAGGGGAGGAAAGGGCAGCCTGAGTGCCAACCTCATCCAAGACGATTACATCAACCAGATTTTCATCGCTACAACAAAATCATACATCACCTTCATGACAGACGAAGGAAAGGCTTATTGGATAAAAGTCCACGAGATTCCTGAGTCGAGCCGAAGCAGCCGTGGTTCAAGCGTCAAGTCGCTCCTCCAGCTTTCTGCGGACGAGGAAATCACCACAATCGTCACAATGAAGGATTACACCGATTCTCAATTCATCTTCATGGCAACTGCAAACGGTGTCGTCAAAAAATGTCAGACAACAGAGTTTGCAAATGCAAAAACACGTGGCGTAATCGCAATCAAACTCAAGGACGGAGACAAACTTGTATCTTCTATTTTGACTAGCGGAAATAAAGAAGTTATGCTAGTCACGCGTAGAGGTCAGGCACTCCGCATAAATGAGGAAGATGTAAGACCTATGGGACGCGCAAGTGCCGGCGTTACAGGTATCCGTCTTTCACAGGGAGACGAGCTTGCGGCCGCAATCTGCGTCGAAGAAGGAAAAGACGCTCTCGTTATCACAGAAAAAGGCATTGGAAAGCGAGTTGACTTTGAGGAATTCGGTCAGCACGGACGAGGAACCGGCGGTCAAAAGATTTTTGGCAACACGGACAATAAAGGCGAGATTATCGGAGCTATCGCAGTCTCTGAAGATGCGGAAATCATCTGTATGACAGGACAGGGCAAAACCCTCCGAATCAAAGCCAGCGATGTTTCAAAGCAGGGCAGGGGAGCCAGCGGAACAAGGGTTATCAACATCGACTCACCGGATTATGTAGTCGGCTTTGACAGCGTAGCACAAGATAAAGAATAGAAAAAATTTGGGCACTTCCCACACAAGTGTGGGTCGGGCTTTTCGGGGTTCCGCCTTTCGGCTTCATTGCCTGCGGCAACGGCTAACGCCGCCCCTACAATCCCTAGTGCAAAAACTCCGTGTATCAGAAAGATGCACGGAGTTTTTTTAGAATACGGCAGATTTTAGCATTAATCATTCGCTTCTGCACTTTCAACATAGCAAACATCACCTGATAAATCGATTTTATTATTCCATTATATTTCACTGTCTATTTCAGGATTTTTATCCCAACAAACATTATTTGAATCATCAATGTAAACTTGTTTTTTTTGTGGTTAATCTCTTTCAAAAATGCACGAACGATAGGTAAGGGATTTAGAGTTTTCAAAAGTCTCCAAAGAAAAGATTAAAAGTAAAAAAGCGTTTCATGTGAAACGGTGGAAAACATGTTGCTCCTTGCCAGAAATAAATTTTCTCAAAAAATTAGAAAATCTGCTGACAAAAGTTCGTTTGTAATATACAATACTTTTGGGGATAGGTAGTGAAATCAATCACTCTCTTTTTCGTTCATATCTAGTGATTGATAATAACCATCAGGCGACCGGAGGAGCAAATGTGCTTCTCCGGTTTTTTATGCTCAAAAGGAATAAACCTGAACAGAATTCAATGGTTTGTTTCATGTGAAACAGAATACTTTCTAAGAAAGAGAGAACTCATTGTTTCATGTGAAACAGCTTTATCCAACGATTAAAATACGGCTCTGTGTGTCGTATGAAACAGCCAGCGCAAACAATTAAAACTATAGGTTTCAGCATCGCATTGGAAACATTCCTTTTTTTGTAAAAATGTGCTGTGTAAAACAATCTGTTTCATGTGAAACTGCTTCCGCCAATGAGTAAAATTAGATGGGGGCTGTCCAATAAGTATGAGTCATTGCCGTGCTCAAAGGCGTTGCTTGTCGCCCTTGCTTAGACACGGCAATCTCTTGTATTGCAATTAAATGGATTTTCGGGTCAAGCCCGAAAATGACACTTTTTGAACTTATTGGTCATCCCCCTTTCCACAAATTGTTTAAAACCTGTTGATAACTTTGAATTTTCCACAAGTTCTTAACAAAATGTGGAAAAATGAATGAATAAATGGTCGATTGTCCGCCAGGTATTTTTAGAAAGAGTTTTTGGTAAAAACGAATTTCAAAGTATTTTTGATTTTGAATTTAGATGCAATTTGCTTATTATTTGACGAATTCTCTTTTGTTTCATGTGAAACGAAAACTGCGGGCAACGAAAATAGCTATAAATGAGAAACTTTCTTTATCACATAGATTCATTGCTTTATTTTTTTTCTTCATTTTTCATGTGTGATGATATTTGTGAAAGTAGTGCTTAAAAAGTAATTTTTTCAAAAAAACATTGAATAGGTTTATTTTCGAAACAGAGAGTTCTTTTATAAAGGAATAAACTTGGTTCGAAAATCCTTTTGAAATCAAAAGTTTCATGTAGAACAAATCTGTTTGAAACAAAGTCTACAGCAACTTCATTTAATGGTTATTGGCTGAAAATGTGTGTTTCACATGAAACAGAAATTCTGCTGTTCTAGCGCCCTAGCGATAGTGAGTTTAAATCTGTCGCTATTTTTTCTTTTATTTTCCAGCTTTTAAAGAACGAACGGTGATTCATTTGGATAATCATATAAGCAAATAAGGCGACTTTAATAAGAAATATTAACTAAAGTTTGGTTGAATTTTAAGGTGATAATGAGCGGTTTTATTTTCCTAACGAACGAATATTTGAATTTTTATGAGCTTTTATATTTCTTATGGCTGAAATTTTTCCTCAATAAAGATGGCTTTCTTGTAATCGAGCCTTGTTTTTTTTCCTTAATAGAATTCATTTTCATTCTGATAATCCGTGCTATACTGTATGCATGGAAAAATTCTCTTTTCGCGTGAAATCCGCGCTTTCGGAAATATTGCTTTATCTTTCGGAAAAGAAAGTCGTCTTCGCTTTCTCCTTGCTCGCTTTCTTTTTTTACGTCTTTCAGATTTATCAGGTCTACGAGGTGCTGCCGGAGTTCTTCTGCCACTTTTTCGACATGACGACGCTCTTGCATGTCTGCTACTCGTTCGCGCTCGGCTGCGTCTTTTCCATTCCGGCGACGCTGCTTTCCGAACGTTTTTCATCATCCGCCTTCAAAAAATACGCTTTCCAGATTGCGGCGGGAATCGCTGGCTCTGTCCTCGGCTATTTCGCCCGCGACGGATTTTGGCGGGAGTCTGGCGTGTACGATTCGCTTTATTATTTTGGAATCGCTTTCGCCGTCATTGCCTTTTCGATTTTCCTCTTCATTCCAAAGACGGATTCAAAAGCTTATTTCGCCCTCGTCTTCAAGCATTTCTTTTTCTGTTCGCTCTTGTCGCTCGTCGTGCTGGCTGGAATGTGCCTTTTGATTTACGCGGTGCAGAACCTGATTCTGGACAGCGACGAATACTTCATCTACGAATGCTGCGTGGCCTTCTGCTTTCTGGTGGTCGCAGTCAACTCCTTCGCCTACCATCTTTTCTACAAGCGGAACGAGGCTTCTTCGGGCAAGGCTTTCAGAATCATCATGCTCTACATTCTGCTTCCGGTATTCGCCGTCCTGCTTTTGATTCTCTACGCCTACCTCGTCAAGGCTCTCGTTTTGCTAAAACTTCCGAACGGGCAAATCAACTGGTTCGTCTCCTTCGCTTCCTGCTTCTACATCGTCTTCTATTTTATCCTTCGGGAGTACGAAAACCTTCCCGTCGTGCGCGTCTTCTACCGCTTTGGGGCGTTCGCCTTCATTCCCCTAATCTGTGTGCAGATTCCGGCATTCTTCATCCGGGTGGACGCCTACGGTTTCACGGGCTACAGGTATTCTAGCCTGCTCTTCATAATTTTTTCGGTTCTGACAATCGCGCTCACATTCGTAAAAAAAGGCCGCTTCTGCAAATATTCGCTCCCGCTTCTTGCGGCTTTGATTCTCTTCGATTCGGTCTCTCCCTTCAATCTCATCGACATGGCGCATAAAAGCCAGTACGGGCGGATGCTCGGCGTGCTTGAGAAATATTCGATGTTCGACATGGAAAATGGCGCGCTCACGGAATACGACCGGGAAGAGCTTGAGAATACGATTAGCGATGATGACAGGGAGCGTCTTTTGGGAAGCTACAGCTATGTCGTCTGGATAAGCGAGATTCCGGCTCCTGAGTGGATGAGGAAGATTGACGAAAAGGAATCGAAGAATGCCGATGTTCTTCCGTTTGAGGAGCTTTTTGGAATCAAGGAGCGGAAGGAGGACGAAAAACTCGTTTGTTTTGAAAGCGGTGTTGGAAATCTTAAAACGACATACGACATCGCTCCGTTCAGGCGGATGAAAGAGCTGCATGAATATAAATCGACATACGAATATGCCGAGACATACGAATATGCCGACAAGTATCCTTCGGTCAAAATCGATACGCTGAACGGAACTTACGATGTGACGGAATTTTTCCTCTCGCTCGCTTCAAAAAAGGATTCCGGCGATGCGACATGCCCCATCTGGTACAGTCCTGACGATAAGACGACATTCCTTTTCGAGAACATAGACTACGAATACAACGAGGAGAGGAAGCTTTTCAAAAGATTCCAGTATTCGGGATTTGCCTTCTACAAGTGAAGTTTCAGTCGGAACAATTTTGAGCCGCGCTGAGGATTCCAAAGCTTTCGTCGTTTTTCAGGGAGAGTCTCGATTTTGTCTGGGACAAAGCCCTGCTTTTCAAACCAGTCGGCGGTCTGTGTGGTGAGGATGAAAACGCTTTCGATGGAAATGGTTTTTGCCTTTTCAATCAGATATTCAATCATCTTAGGGCCGATACCGATGTGGGCGCAGGTTTCGTCAACTGCAAGGGCTGCAATTTCGGCCTGAGTACGGTCGTAGATGTGAAGGGCTGCGCAGGCACGGACGGCACCATCCAGTTCGTAGACGATGAAATCATTATATTCAGCTTCCATTTGAGACTCGCTTCTTGGGAGAAGAATTTCCTTTTTGACGAAGGGGCGCATAAGTGAAAGAACTGCGGAAATATCTTCCCGGCGCATGGCACGGAATTTTCCGTAGTTTGATTTGTAAATCATCGTGCCGGAACCGAGGTCACTGAAAATCTCGCAGGGCAAAGTTCCCTCGATTGAGCCGTTTAAGATGTGTACGCGGGTAACGCCTGATTCCACGGATTTTTTTGCAAGATTCAGCATGGAAATGATTTTTGCTTTTTCTGATTCAGATTCGGTGCGGGATAGCTCTGAATTAACTTTGTTACTACCGCTCGTTAGTTTTTTATTCGCTTTCAAAAATTCGTCCAATTCCTCAATGTTCATGGCAGGAACACAACCTTCTGGAGAAAGGCCTAAATCTTTTGGAATTGTAAAAGTTTTTTCAGAAAGCTCGGCATTTGGCAAAAGGAAGAAAAGTTTGTCTGCCTGTAAGTGGGTCGCGATTTGGGAAGAGAGCTGGGCAGAAGAAATGTTGTAGGGCTTTCCGTTAAGGCTCCAGCCTATGCAGGGGAAAATCGGAATGAAGCCGCTGTTTAGAACTGTTTTTATGGTCTCATCGTCAAGCTTGTCGATTTCGCCCGCAGTTCCGTAATCAACGCCAGAAAGAACACCTTTCCCCCGTGCTCTAACCCAGTTTCCAATGACCGCCGTAAGATTTTCGCCAGCGAGACTTGTCATGACTACATTTGCAGCATCAAAGGCCGCGTTCTTTATTAAAGGCATGGCCTCGTTTGAGGTGACTCGAATTCCGTTTTGATATGTCCAAGAAATTTTATTTTGAGAAAGAACCTCATCGATTTTTTTCCGTGCGCCAGGAACGATAATTACCCGAAGCCCGGCTTGATGAATCAGCGCAATATCACGGATATGGCTCCCGAACAAAGGAGAATCAATAATATCATCGTCAATATAAATTACGACAGTGGCGTTTTTGAATCGTTTGATATAGCGAATGACATCGCGAATTCGTTCGGCTTTTTGTAAAATCGGGGATTCTTGCATATATACATTTTCGGCAAAAAAAAGAGAAATTTCTAGTAGTGATTGAAAGAGAATACTTTGCTGAAAATTCTACAGACCTGTTCCCTCGTCAATTCCCATCATGATGTTCATGCACTGAACCGCGGCTCCGCTGGCACCTTTTCCAAGATTGTCGAAGCGGCTTGTGATGACGATTCGCTCGTCGTTTCCGCAGGTGATAATCTGCATGTTGTTGGTACCGGCCAGGGTATTTGCAGGGATAAAGCTTTCGGTGAGGGTTCCTTCGCCCATAAAGTCACAGGCTTTTACGAATTTGCAGCCTTCGTAGTGTTCCTTAAAGACTTCGGCGATTTCTTTTGCTGTAAGCTTTTTCTCCAGAAGGCGGGCGTGAAGAGAGACTGTGACAGTCATTCCCTGGAAATAATCGCAGACATAAGGATTGAAAATAGGCTTGTAGTTGAGGCCAGAGACTTTCATCATTTCAGGAAGATGCTTGTGCTCCTGAGTGAGGGCATAAAGTCGTGGTGAATCAAGCTCCGGGTTACGGTTTGGAGCTTCGTACTGGGCGATGGCCTTTTTACCGGCACCAGAATAGCCGGAAACAGCATGACAGACCACAGGATAATCAGGCGACATGATTCCGCGAGAGACCAAAGGATAACAAATTGAGGCAAATCCCGAAGCATAGCATCCAGGACCTGCGACGCGGTTAGACTTTTCGATTCGTGCTCTGTGTTCTTTTGAAAGCTCTGGGAAGCCGTAAGCCCAGTCAGGGTTGGTGCGGTGAGCCGTAGAAGCGTCGATGATGCGGACTTTGGGATTCGTGCAGAGCGAGACCGCCTCGATTGAAGCCGCGTCTGGCAAGCAGAGGAAAGTGAAGTCCGAAGCGTTAATCATCTTTGCCCGTTCGGCAGGATCCTTTCGCTTTTCGTCGTCAATCAATAAAATCTCGATGTCTTTTCGGTTCTCAAATCGCTCGTAGATTTTAAGTCCTGTCGTTCCTTCTTTTCCGTCAATGAAAATTTTGTATGCCATTTTTTGCTCCAGAGGTTTATTTGGGCGCATCCTCCGCTTTAATTCGCTTTCGCTCATCAAAGCGGAGGCCGGGCTTTTCGGGGTTCCGTGCTAACCGCACTCCATTCGCCGCCAAGCGACGAACGCTACGCGCCCCTACAATCCTTTGCGCAAGTTGTACTATTATACAGAGATTTTAATGGCTTGTGCTAGGGAATTTTTACCACGAAGAAGGTCTTGTATTAACAAAACTGCAACGATCACCGTTATATCGATTGTACCCGTCTACATATTTTTTTCGGCAATGCAAAAGTCGTAAACAGAAAGAAATAAAAAAAAATGCCAACAAATGTCAGCAGTTTTCTCCGTGTTGATTTATAACAATGTTTCTTAATGCTTTTTTCGCAAAGTTGTGTTATATTTTTAAATGCGAGGAGGTAATATATGACGGTGACGATGCAAAATGTTGATGTTCCTTTTTTTGAAGTATTAAAAAGTCTCGTAAATTTACATAAAGGCGTTGTGTTGCAGAAAGTTGAGGAAGAAAAAAAATCGCTTTCTCCGTCAGAAGAGCACATAAAGCAAATAAATGATGTTTATGCAAAAGTTCCAATTGAAGAGCAAACTTTTGCCTGCAATGCTTCAAAAGCCACCGTGTGGGAGATGATAAAAGATGACACGTGGTGAAATTTGGCTAGTTGATTTCGGTGTGCCGATTGGTAGCGAGGCTGGTTATAAAAAATATATGAAGAAAATCTGTAAAGGCGTGATAGAGGTTCTTGAACTAGAAGAGGCTTTATAAATCCTTCTTTCCATTTCTCTGTGAATACACACATCCACAGTAATCCTGTCGCCAGAGGCCGTATTCTTCGCTGAGCTGGGTGCTGCGTAAAAATCCGCCTTTTTTCTTGAAATCTGAGGGGAGGAATTTTGTGTGAATGGTAATTGCTGAACTATCGTTAGTTTTCTGCTCTTCTAGTTCTCTTCCAATCACATTAATCTTTTCGCTGTCTTTGTGGGGGCTTATGCTCAGCGTCGTGGTGAACCAATCGAAATTGTTTTTGCAGGCATATTCCCAGGCCCGCTTCATTCGGAAAAGATAACAGCGTCTGCAGCGTTCGCCTTTTTCCGGCTCGCTTTGCAATTCAACTTCTTGGCGGACATTTGTGGCTTTAAAATATTCTTCGGGATTGTAGATGTCTTCCACAAGTTTAACGGAGTTTTGCGTGGCCTGGGGAAAGCGTTCAAGAAATTTTTTCAGTTCTTCAAGGCGGCGGAAATATTCTTCTTTTGGATGGATGTTGGGATTGTAATAGTAAATCGTGATGTCAAAAATCTGTGCCAAGTATTCAATTACATAGGATGAGCAAGGCCCACAGCAGGCGTGAAGGAGCAGAGTTGGCTTTATAAAACTAACGGTCGTTTTCTTTTCTTCTTCAATCTGTGCGATGATTTTTTCTAGTTCTTTCTGATAGTTTATTTTCTGCGGTGTCATATTTCTGCCTAATCCTGCTTTTTCATGATGAAGTTTCCCTTGAGCATTTTCGTCTGCAGAATGTTCACGAAAGCCATGGAATCGGTCTTTTTGATTTGACGGATAAGTTTTTCCTCTGCATCGCTTGAAATCACTGTATAGAGCATGTTCCGTTCGGCTCCAGTATAGCAGCCTTCACCCTTAAAAAGCGTCGCGTCGTGACCTGTTGTTTCACGGATTGTCTTAACAAGCTCATCTGGCTTTTCGGTGATAATCAGCAGCGTGGATTTTTGATAGCGCTTATAGAGGGTGTTTAAAATCTGTGTGCTGGCGAACTGGAATATAATAGAATAAAGCGCGTGACTCCAGCCAAAAAGAAAACCGAAGATTCCCAGAACGACAACATTCATAATAAAGATGTGGTTCCAGATGCTGCGTCCGGTTTTTTCTGATACATAAATCGAAATGAAGTCTGTGCCTCCGCTGGTAGCTCCCGCAAGAAGACAAAGGCTTATGGCCGCACCGTTGACGATTCCGCCGAAAACTGTGCAGAGAAGAATGTCGTTCGTGACGCTTAAACCAGGAAGAATGTCCGTGAGAAAACCCGATGCGATGATTGCCCAGATTGAAAGGAGCGTGAATCGTTTTCCTACATATTTAAAACAGATTGCCGCCGGTATGATATTCAGGCCCCAGTAGAAAACTACAAAGGGGATTTTTACTCCCGCATACTTCAGAAAAATTTCCTGCAGAAGGAGCGTGATTCCCGTGAAGCCTCCTGGAAGAAGCTCTGCCGTATGAACGAATGTGTTGAGGTTTACGGCCATGAGAACCGCCCCTGCTGTCACCGTTAAAAATCTAAAGAAAAGTTTCAAAATGCTTCTCCTTTATAAAAATTCTTCGGCTGTTAATTATCCAGATATTTTGCATGTTTCCAGCTTTCATTCGGGAACACATATTCTGGAGTTTCGACAGGAAATGCAAAATCTTCCTCGTGGTACCAAGGGTCGTTTATGCGTTTGGGATTTTTGATTATGTGAAATTCCTGAGCTGGGGAAAATCCTTGGGCAAAAAGGACTGCTTTTTCGCTTGTTTCGGGATTTACGCAGATGTCCGCCACGAGACATAAATGGCCGGGCTTTCCCAAATCCCAAAGGATATCACCGATTTGAAGGGCAGCGAATGTCGTTGTGGCTGTTTCATAAGTCTGCATTGAAAGGATGCTTATATTTGCCAGAACTTTCTTCAAGTAATTTTGGAAAGATTGAAGACGCTCCGTTTTGCCGGCTTTTTTTTCGTATTTAGTCCATTTTTTAAGATTTCCAGCCAGGCTGCTTCGGAAATTTCTTCCATATTCTGCGTTTTTTTGCCAGTCCGTCCATTTTAGATTTTCGCCGTTTGTAAGATGAAATGTGATTTTTTCGTCCATACCCATTTTGTACATATATTCCGCATAAAGGGCGATGATTGAACCTGAGTCTGTTTGTGATTCATTTTGAATAGGGAGGGCAAAGATTGCACAGTGAGCGTCTTGATTTTGTTTTTTTTCGCCATTGAATAAGAAAAGGGGATTGACAGCGGGTTTCAATGGATAGCTTCTGATGTAGTCGGCAAAACTGCCTTTTTCTACTTCAATTCGTTTAAATTTAAATGGTGTATCAATTCGTTCGGTGAGAGTGTTGCCTTCGTTTTTGACAAGTTGGAGTGGATGGAGTGGATGGAGTGGATGAAATAAATCTGAAAAAATAGGCAAAAGTGCGATTGCAAATAATAGAAAAAATGTCACGCTGAAAGGAAGTTTTTTCATAGTCTTTATTTCTCATTAACGAGTTTACCCGTCATGTGTTCTATGTCAAGTTCAAGACAAAGCACGCGGGTTTTTGCGTTTTCCCATTCGTGTTCCACGGCTTCTGCTGTCGGGTGGTACTTTAACCCAAGCTTACAGACTTTTTCTTTTGTTTTTGATTCGTCAGTGACTTTTTTGATTCGTCCGAAAACGACAACACTTGTAATATTCAACGCCCAATCATCGTCTTTTTTGAAACCTTTGTCCATTACGCAGAAAGTAACTTTGTCGCATTTTTCAATTGCGTCGATTTTATGACCTTCTTTTGCGCCGTGAAAATAGATTTTTCCATCCTTCTCATCATAAAAGAAATCAAGTGGAATTGTGTAAGGATAGCCATCGTCCCCAAGAACTGCGAGTACGCCACGAGGCTCACTTTTAAGAATTTCAATGCATTTTTCCTGAGAGACCTGTTGTTTAAAGCGTCGCATTTGTCTGAACATAATTTTATCCTATCCAATAAGTTTTATTTCTTCAAGACTCGTGCCGCGTTTCCTACAGCGAGGATACAGACTCCTACATCGCCGAAGACAGCCAGCCACATATTTCCCAAACCGATTGCGTTCAAGGCCATGATTGCGACCTTGATTCCGATTGAGGTGTAAATGTTCTGCCAGACAATGCTCATCGTGCGGCGGGAGATTTTGATTGCGTCGATAAGGCGGCTGGGCTTGTCGTCCATGAGAACCACATCTGCGGCTTCGATTGCGGCATCGCTTCCCAGTGCCCCCATGGCGATTCCTGCGTCAGCGCGGGCAAGAACGGGACTGTCGTTGATTCCGTCGCCCACGAAGATAAGTGGAGCATGATTTTTTGACGCTAAACTATCGTTCATTAGTTCCTCAACTTTATGAACTTTGTCTTCGGGAAGAAGCTCTGCGTAAACCTTGTCGATTCCCAGATTTTCTGCCACAAGGCGGGCATTTTCTTCTCTGTCGCCGGTTAGCATAACGGTTTTCTTGATTCCCAATTTTTTAAGACTAACAATCGTTTGCCTTGAATCTTCTTTTTCCTGATCGGAGATTACGATGTTTCCGCAATAAAGGCCGTCCACTGCCACATGAATAATAGTTCCGGCTAACGAGCCTTTGTTATTCTGATTCTGACTGTGAGCGTCAAATCCGCTGACTTTCTCGTTTTCCATGAATTTTTCGTTTCCGGCGCAGACTTTCTTTCCATCTACTACCGCTCGTATGCCAAATCCGCTGATTTCTTCAGGATTGATGATTTTGAGGGCATCACAAAGCACGCAATGGTGGGCTTTTTTGAGGGATTTTGAAATCGGGTGATTTGAGTAGCTTTCGGCGTGGGTGGCGATTGCAAGGAGTTCGTCGCTGGTCATGCCGTTTGCAGGATTTACCTCAGCCACATCGAAAATGCCTTTGGTCAGGGTTCCTGTTTTGTCGAAAACGGCGATTTTTGCCTTTGAGAGGATTTCCACAAAGTTCGAGCCTTTGATAAGGACGCCGTATTTTGAAGCTGAGCCGATTCCGCAGAAAAAGGCGAGCGGAACGGAAATCACCAGGGCGCAGGGGCAGGAAACGACAAGGAAGGTAAGGGCGCGGTAAATCCACACAGACCAGCCGTATTTTGCAAAAAGCTCCGGCATGAAAAATTGCAGGAAAAGAGGCGGAAGAAGGGCGACGGCCAAGGCCGCAAAACAAACAATCGGTGTGTAGACACGGGCAAATCGGGCTATGAATTTTTCGCTCTTTGCCTTAACCTCACTTGCCTTTTCGGTAAGGTTGAGGATTCTTGAAACCGCGCTTTCTCCGTAAGATTTTGTTACCCGGATTTTTAAAAGACCGGTCTGATTCACAAAGCCGGCAAGCACTTCGCTCTGAGCCTGGGCTGAAACTTCCCTGGGAAGGCTTTCACCTGTAAGGGCAGAGGTGTCCGCGAATGATTTTCCTTCTATAATAATTCCGTCAAGAGAAAGGCGCTCACCGGGCTTCACTTCGATTATCTCGCCAATCTGGACTTCCTCCGGAGAGACGACGATAGCTTTTCCCTCGCGAATGACCGTCGCTCTGTCTGGGCGAATGTCCATGAGGGCGGAAATTGAATCCCGTGAGCGGTCAACGGCATAATCCTGCACGAATTCACCGAGATTATAAAAAAGCATGACGGCAACGGCCTCGGCGAATTCTCCTACGAAAATCGCACCCACGGAAGCCACAGTCATCAAGAATTGCTCGCCGAAGACATTTCCCTTGTGGATGTTGCGGATTGCCCCTTTGATGACATCCCGGCCACAAATCAGATAAGCGGCAAGATAAAGGATTCCGTAAATAAGGCGGGGAAAATCACTTATGTAAAAGAAGTTTCCGACCGAACGGAAGTTAGTTGATAAATTTTCCATAAGTGGAGATGATGCAGAAAAAATCGGAAGATGCTCCACCAGAAGGGCTGCCGCAAAAATCACGAAAGCAAGAAAGATTTTTTTGAGGGGGGATTCCTCTTCTTCGTGACTGTGCTCATGTTTCTGTTCATCGTGGTCGCAGCAGCCGCACTCGCAGTGAATGTGCTCTCCTAGGTGATTATGATGTTCGTGTCTATGTTCCATAAATTACTCCTATTAGTTATGCACCGCAGGATGCAGTTATTCTTCTATGTGTTCCAGGCCCATGTTCAAGATTTTTGAAACATGCTCATCGCTGAGGGCGTAAATCAATGATTTTCCCTCACGGCGATAGCGCACAAGTCCGTTTGTTTTGAGAACTCGCAGCTGGTGACTGATTGCGCTTTGGGTCATACCAAGGGCGTCCGCAATATCGCTTACGGCAAGTTCCCGGCCGAGAAGGGCGAACAAAATCTTAATTCTGGTTGAGTCTCCGAAAATCTTAAAAAGCTCGGCAAGGTCGAAAAGAAGATCTTCGTCGGGCATTGAAATTTCAGGCATAGAATTCTCCTTGTAACAACATTTGAATAATTGTTCAAATGTTGTTTTATAATATGCCACACATAGTCTCTTGTCAAGAAAATTTGTGAAAAAAAGAAGGATTAAGATAATCTAAAGAGTATTTTTCTTAATATGTGTTATAATTTTCTTATGAAGAAAAAGTTTTCTATTACGGTAGACAAAATCCCATCAATAATTTGCTTTGTCCTTTTAATCTGTCTTTATATCGCTACCGACTTATGCTCTCAAAGAACATCTGTTTCAAAAGACATGTTTATGATTTTCGGTCATCCAATGCCAATTGCTTCACTGGCAGGAGTTTTTTCTTCAATATCAACGATTATTATTATTTCCCTTGTTGTTTTTTACAGAAAAATTGGTTTTTACACTTCAATCGTAATCCTCATTCTCAGAATATTAAAATTAACAAGCGGAATCCTTCATTTTCATGCATCAAGTTTTCCGGCTCTTTTTATAACTCTCGTTGCCCTTGTTTCTGTTATTCTCATATATCGGAGAAATGAAAAGATTCAGCGTGTTCAAGAGAAACACAGAAAAGAACTCGTTGAATTCACGGATTCAATTATCGATGCTTTTTCAGTTTGTATCGATGGCAAAGATTCTTACACAAACGGTCACTCATTGCGGGTCGCAAAGTACACAAAAATGCTCGCCCTTAAACTTGGCGTAGACAAAGCCTCGGCTCAAAAATTTTACAATATTGCGCTTCTTCATGATATCGGAAAAATCGGTATTCCAGACAAAATTCTGAATAAGCCTGGAAAATTAACGGAAGATGAGTATGAAATGATGAAAAGCCATACCGAACGAGGGTACGAAATCTTAAAGAAAGTAAAGACCCAAAAAGATATAGCTGACGGCGCACAATATCATCATGAGCGATTCGACGGAAAAGGATATCCGGCTAGGCTTTATGGTGAGAAAATCCCTTATGTGGCGCGAATTATTTCCGTTGCAGATGCCTTTGATGCCATGAGTTCCACAAGACCATACCGAAAAAAGCTTCCGATGGATTTTATCGTGGAAGAAATAAAAAAATGTTCTGGCACGCAGTTTGATCCAGTTGTCGCGAATGCCTTCCTTGAGCTTTATAAAGAAGGTGCCTTTGACGATATAAGAACCGAATAATCTATGGAAAATCTCTCTTCAATTTTTGAATTTTGGAAAGATTTGACACCTTCTCAGGCGGCCTTCCTTGAAAATTCTGCCCGAAGTGAAACTTTTACGCCCGGCATGTTGATTCATCGCTCTTCCGGAGATTGTAAGGGCGTGATGGCTGTTATTTCGGGAGGCCTGCGCGTTTATTGCGTTTCCGAAGAAGGACGGGAAGTTACTCTTTACCGGGTAGAGTCGGGGGATGTCTGCATTCTTTCGGCTTCTTGCCTTATGGATTCTTTGGTTTTTGATGTGGTGATTGAATCGCTCGGCCAAACAAAAGTCTGCCTGCTTCCGTCGCCTGCCCTTCATAAAATCGAAGAAGAAAATCCTCTTGTAAGTCTCTACATTTATAAAAACGCCACCGAAAAATTTTCCGAAGTCTTGTGGACGATTCAGCAGCTTCTGTTTATGAAAATTGACCAGCGGATTTTGAACGCTCTCCACGATGAATCTCTGCGGCAAAAAAGCAGGACGCTTTCCATTACCCACGAGGAATTGGCAAAGGAAATCGGCAGCGTGCGGGAAGTCGTCACCAAAACGCTAAAGTATCTGGCAGAAGAAGGCAAAGTTTCTTTGGGGCGCGGAAAGATTGAGATTCTGAAATAAGAGGCTTAACGCTATTTGTCAGATTTTCTTCTATTACATTCCCTACAAAGCATCTGACAGTTTTCAAGATTTGTTTTACCTCCCTGACTCCACGGAGTTATATGGTCGGCTTCCATTTCTTCAAGCTCGAAATGTTTACCACAGATTTTACAAATTCCGTTCTGCTTTGTATATGCCTGCAACTTTTCATTATCCGAAAAGGCACGGATTGAAAGATACTTCTCATTTCTTGTAAGTACATAGGGATAAATTCCCGATTTTTT
>ODAI014744312.1_pt1 | contig 16641 bp, 13 predicted proteins | sample 1539321 | NCBI WGS metagenome assembly ODAI01 (sample SAMN02144231, study PRJEB22623) | gut metagenome | biome: sheep rumen | host: Ovis aries | place: New Zealand | reverse complement strand
GTTGGAGAGTCAATAATTTTATCAGGAACTAATTAGGCGGTCAAATATAACAAGATCTGGGCAATGGTTGGAGAGTCAATAATTTTATCAGGAACTAATTAGGCGGTCAAATATAACAACTAACTCAGCAACAATATTGCTCATTAGATTTTATCAGGAACTAATTAGGCGGTCAAATATAACAATTCTCTTTCGATGAGTACATCAAGGGTTACCCTAGCAGGAATTAACCAAGAGATCAAACACAACTGGTGAAACACCCGGAAACCACGCAACCATATCCCACCGATTTTAAGTCACAAATTTCCATAAGAACAACTAAAAAATCTTCCCCTCAATAAAACCAGCAAGCCCCTTTACCTGAAAAGGGGCCTGCCATACAAACTTGACTTATTCTTTACCGGATAAACTCTTCTCCTCAACTTTTTTAACCTCTACCTTTTTGGTTAAGAGCTGATTTTTCTTTACGTAATGCTCGATAAAATCAAAATCTTTTCCATAGATTTCCTCGAAGATTCTACGACTATTTTCAAAACATTCACTCATGTCTTTCGAATTTTCAAGAAAAACACCCTGCCCACTTAAAGTCTGATAAGACGATCGTTCCAGAATTCTCTCACATAAGACATTCACTTCCTTGAAAAAGTTCGCGAAGTATTTTCGAGAAGAATCAATATTTTTTCTACGGTACTCGGCTACTGCCGCGTGATACATACAAGTGTCGTACAGTAAATCACAATAGTTATTCCGCTCTCTGTCTCCGTAGGAATTGCCTTCCTTATCTTCATAATTCAATACATTTTCACACACTCGAATCGCTTCATCCAACCTATTGAGACGAATCAGGCATTCCACTTCATGACACCTAACCCTAAACAAATACTCTCCTTTCATCAACTTTGCAAAAAATGACTCGGACTCCAAAAAATATTTATAAGCTCGAGAAACTTTGCCCAAACGAAGGCTAGCCAATCCTCTCTCAAGAGCAATTATGCCCCTAGCATACAATGTATCCGCATTATAATACCCGGCCTTATCAAGAGCTTCTTCCGCTTCCTTCGCCAGATCCAAGGCTTGCTGATATGATCCTAAAGCGTTATAAATTCCTGCCAGTTTGGCCCTTTGAACATTTCTCCTGGTCGCAGCCGGCTCAAATTTATCGAATTTTTCGTGAGACAAAACTTCTATAGCTTTTTTCATTATATCCACAGAGGCACGTGTATTTTCCCGATTTATTCCCTCCACAAAGTAATTAAAAGCCATATTCTCGAGGATATTGGATTCAAATAACCCTTTTCGAACATCTTCCATTTGCGCAAGTTTAAGATGCTCTAACGCAGACGTAAAGCACAAGTTGGACTGATCAAAAGCCATTTGTCTCATGCGGACAATACCCAATATCATATAAGCATGGACTTTTTCCAAAGTGTTATCGTGAAAAACCTTTAGACTTTCGACCAAACACTTATCGGCCAGGGAAATCTTATTCATAACTGTATAAATCTCGCCCATTCTAAATTTTACTCTGGCTAAATTGTACTCGCCCAAGCAATTATTTCCCTCATTAATCTCAACAACTTTAATGAGATACTCCATCGCTTCTTTCATTCTATAAGACTTCGTTCTTAAAATTTCAGAGATCAACAACATTAATCTGGACTTGTCCCCTGCTATCTTCTCTCCTTTAATATTCGAAATTTTAGATAACATAGCCTCCAAATGAGGAACCAAAGTTAATTTCTTGTCAGCATTATGAAAAATCACCTTAGTTATCGTATGCACTGCCGACGCCAACTCGTCACTTGTGAGTAATTCCCTAACGTAGTCATAACCTATCTTGTGGCTACTCCTGTGAATGGAAATTTCTGCCCCTGAATCTGTCACCAATGATTTTTCTCTAAGCTTTCTTATAAAGTTATCAGCATTAAGAGTCCCTGCGATGTCTTTGAGTATGTATTTCGGAATATTCTGAGAATCCAACAAACACAAAGCCAACAACAGCAACTTGTACTCATCCTTGTTGTTTAAAACCTCTTTAAGTGACGAACTTATAATTCCATACCGAGTCTCGCTGTATCCGGAATTTTCCCTTATCAAATCTCTCTGCTCCGCATTAAGTTCGCTAATACTTTTTGCAAGCAACTGAGAATACTCATCTATCGAAATATTCGTATTTTTTATATAGTAAGCAGCTGCGCTTACATCCAACGGGAACTCCGGTATTGTTATTAAAAATTCTGAAACTTTCTTTTTATCCTCAAGACTGAGCTTGGAAAACTCTTTATCGAAAACAATACTCGAAAACAATTCTCTCTTCTCCTGTTCTTCCAATCTTCCGATATTCACCAAAGACTCAGCTTTTATGAAGTTGTTATTTCCTAAATTTTGGTTCCTAGTTGTAATCAGGACACAACCCCGACCCCAAATCTCTTCATTAGCAGGAAAATATTCCTTAATACTTTCAAAAAAACCAACATTATCCATCAACAAAATCCAGTTATCTTTTTTCTTTAACAGCATCGAGATAAGCCTGACCAACCTTTTTTTGCGATATTCCACGTCTTGCAAGTTTCTGATAATATCCATCTCCTTTCTTTGACTCTTGGTTACTGCTAAATGATCAGCCAATTCCATAAATGAGTTGTACAACGTCTTTTCTGTTTCAGCGTTAATTTCAAATTTAACCTCTCCTTGCAGCAAGGACACCACCTTTCTCGCGACAGTGGTTTTTCCCGCTCCACCTGTTCCAAAAATCACAGCTGTTCGTATTCCTTTTCCCCATTTTAATTTCTGAATTATTTTATCTTCGACATACGGTCTATCCAGAAAATTATCAGTAAAATTCGAAACATTTGTTATCTCGAGAAGTTTGTGTTTCTTCGGATAAAGAAAGGCGATCACTGCTAACAAAATTACCAAAATCAATATCAAAGCATGGAGAAACCTTTTGTCTCCACCTAAAATTGAAATTTTCTTCACGATGAGATTTTCTTTATTTTTTTCAAAAAAATCTAACAAATCTTTTCTCGAATTAGCCTTCGTCTTCTCCTTTAAATTCCTTACGTGATAATCTATTGCCTTTACCGACACAGACAACTTTTCGGCTATCTCTCGATAAGTCGCCCCTTTTTTCAGCTCACTGACAACAGACATTTCCTGGCCGGTAAACTTAATTCCATTTATATCTACTTCATCTTTTTTGTTCATTTTCATATCTCTTCACCAATAATAGGCTAAGCTAGCAGAGTCGAATGATTTTGTAAAGTAGAAAAAATTAAAAACATTATAAATTGACAAAATTAAAATTTTAAAGGTACAAATTGAAGACTAAAAAAGAAAATCAATTGGGGACTCCCAGGAAATATCTACATCTACAGTCTTTATTTGAGACCAATATTTACTCGGAATCCTCATCAAATCTTTTTCAGTTGTCACCAATTGCGCTCCCAATCTGAAAGCCTCTTCCAACATTTCACTGATTTCCTCATCCTTGTAAGGATAATGATCCGGAAAGGAAATTGTCTTGGCGACCTCAAAATTTGAAAATATATGGAAAAATTTTTGAGGATATCCCAAACCGCAAAAAACGATAAGCCGACCCGAAATACCTCCAAAATCTTGCTTTATATTCCCGTAACAAACCGGAATGTTTTCGAACGATGCCGCACTATCGTCTCCCTCCCTTTTTAGTACGAACAATGCATCTATATCGGATTTAATTTCGTCAAAATCCAACCTATTCGGTCCCAATGGGAGCATTTCTCCATTTCCAAACAACTGCTCATTACTTATCACAGCTATTCTTTTAGTCGGCTCAAGATATTTCTGAGTGAGTCCGTCATCCAAGATTAAGTACTCACACTCTTCTACCATCTCATCAGCCATATCGGCGGTTTCCGCTCTGTTTTTTCCAACAAATACATCAAACTGTTTCGAAAGCATCAAAGGTTCATCCCCGACATCCCTGTAACTGTGAACGCTATTATCGACCTTCAGAGCATAGTTCGTTTTTCGTCCGTATCCTCTACTCAATATCGCAAATTTCTTACCGCGCTCTTTCAGCATTTTGCAGATAGAACTCACAACTACGGTCTTTCCTGAACCTCCGACAGTTATTCCACCTATTGCTATAACTTTCTTCCCGTGAAGTGAAACGTCGCAGGGTAAATGATACCTGTAGTTCGAAACAAGTCTGTAAACCTCGCTGATTGGCTTAAGACATATCTTCTGAAACAGGTTCGGATCTTTATACCAAAATTCAGGAGTTTTAAAAAACATGACCAGCTATCTCCTTACCCCGAAAGTCTCAAATATCATCTGCTACCTCAAATTCGAAACCGTCGCGGTGTTGTATTTCTTCGGAAGCAAAACAAATGAAAGAAGAAGAGCCAAGGCACAACATGTAAGACTATACAGGAAGGTATATTCACACCCTAAACCTTCGGTCTCCCAGATCAAAGCCCCCATCCGAGAAGCAATCCAGTATCCACCGCCAAGAATCAGTGAATAAATTCCAATAGCTGTTGCTCTCAAATAAAACACAACTTGTTCGCAGATGATCGCCAGAAACAATCCTTCTATAGCCGACAGCTGTCCACCCCACAAAAAAACACCGAGGTAAACACAGCAAGCCTGCGAATTTATCACAAATCCCTCACCAAAAAATCTCGACAAGTCAATGGAAAAATTTAGTACATTACAAATACATCCGGCTAATAAAAACAGCAAATTCGACACAATCATCAAGGACATGCAAAATCTGATAAACTTCCCTTTTCCGAATTTATCCGCCAAAAAACCAATGGTAAATGCCAGCATGATCTGTCCCGTATTTATAACAAGTCCAACCGAACCGGCAACTCTGGTATCGACAAAATTATTCATGTAAATAGGAAACAAGTGTTCCGTAAAATGCCCCAGCTGAAAAATGAAAGCCAAAAGAATCAACTTCCAGAAAGAAAAATCCAATGATTTCAAATATCTTCTTTTAAAAGGATTTTCTCTCTTTTCTGCTTTCTCCCTATTTTCCCGATTAGATCCTTTTACAAACATAAGGCAGATACCCGCCAGCACTACGGGAATAATCGCAAATTTAAAAACCTCTCGAAAATTATTGGAATAATATCCCATTAAAGCAATAGCTGTAACTCCCCCAAGCAATCCTCCCGCTGTTTTTATGGAGCGAGTAAGTCCATAAACTCTACCCCTTATGCTTCTCGGAGTAATATCTGCAATCAAAGCATCCCTCGGAGGTGCTTGCAAACCATTTCCTATCCTCTCAGAAAGTTGCACTCCAAAAATTCCGGAAAACCCTGATACAAAAGGAAGAAACGACCTGGCCCCCAACGTGACGAAACATCCTATACATAAAATCAATTTTCTTTCCCTGAAAAAGTCACTTATCGGTCCCGAAAACACACGGGTGATAAATGCGGCACATTCCACAAAACCATCTAAATTAGCTATCTCTGAAACTGATAAGCCAAGGTCATTTTTCAGGAATAGGCTCAGCTGGCTGTAGACCATGGTTGTAGACATCCCGAGGAATAAACCAAACAACGATATACCCCAAATTCCCCCCGGAATATCGGAAATGATAGAAAAAAAGCCATTTTTACAATGGCTCGACTCTTGATCCGAAAAATTTTCCTGTATCTGCTCATCCTTCATTACTTCTGTAGATCTCACCGCATTACTCACTTGCACCCCCGAAGATTAATTAATGTTAATTTTCGATAAATTTATCATTTCTAGCAAAAAAAATCCAGTGGATATTCTTTTCTATTTACGTCTCCTGCTTAAATAAGGTCTCCTTTTGTATTGTACTGCAGCCAGTTGACTCTCCTTTGGCAGACAAGTCACTCTGACTTTTGCCAATCCCTTTTTCCTGAATCCCAAAATCTCAGCTGCCTTCTGAGAAACATCAATAATTCTTCTGTCGGTACGAGCAAAAGGACCTCTGTCATTTACAAGTAACTTTACTTTTCTCCCATTACTCAAATTCTCAACTATCACTACCGACGGAAGCGGCAATGTCCTATGAGCCGCTGTCAACTTGTTCTTATCAAATCTTCTGCCGGTTGAAGTGGGCTTACCATGAAACCCCGGACCATACCAACTGGCATATCCGACAGCGCTATACTGATAATTCGTTTGTGGATAATACCTGACTCCTTTTATCTCATATGGTCTTTCCGACCCCGCATGCCAATATCTCTGCCCCTGTTCACCGGAACAGGAAGATAAAAGGAAGAAAGCAACCGCTGTAAATCTAACGAATTTTCTGTTAACATCCCTCATACAAGCTACCTTATGGAGTAAAGATGGAAAACTACCTCAAAGGAGTAAAGCCCTTAACCGTCGCCCATGTTATCATACCGCATAAAAAAATCAATATTAATAAAAGGCTAGTTACGGAAGGATTCGAGCAAACTTCAACCTGCAAGAGAAGCACATTAACATCCATTAGTCGCAGGCAAAAAAGGAAATTCAAGATAGAAAAAACCATTGATCTACATGGACATACAAAGGAAGAAGCATTCATGGCTCTCATAAAATTTTTTAATATCTGCCAGAAAGAGGGGGTCCGAAAAGCATTAGTGATCACCGGGGGAAATAACTTAAGAGAAACAACTCTCAGAAAACATTTCAAAATTTGGATTCAGGAAAATTTCGGAAATTATGTGGCATCCTGTACATCCGCTAACATTTGGCATGGAGGTCAAGGAGCTTTTTATCTAACCATTAAACACCATTTCTGCCCTTAACTTAAAAATACGTCCATTCAAAAGCGCGGAATATCATGTAATTCGGAAAATTTCTGATTTTACTGTTAAAACATTTTTGATATACTACACTGTCAGAATTGGAAATTTATGAATGGAGATTAACATATGAAATTTAAATTAAGCTGTGCCTCTGCGGTCCTTATGTTTTTGTGTTGTGGTTTGACATGGGGTGGTGCTTTAAAGAATTCGTTTACGAAAGGCGAAACTAAGGTCGAAACCAAGAGTGAAGAAACTGCGAAGAGTGAGGAAAGGCCTCAGATAGAAAATAACAGCAATAGTTCTTCGACTCAGTCTAGCATGAAAGTCAGTGAGCAAGCCACACCGGCTCAACCTCCGAAAGCGAAAAAAGAGATTAAGGGTAATCCCGTTATTTACAGAATCGGGAACAAAGAAATTCATCGCGATGAGATTTTGGCGGATATGAGGTCGTTGCCTGCTCAGTTAGTACAACAAACTCCGGCAGATAGATTGTTCGATATAATGAAACGCCAAAAATTAATGACGTATTTGGTGGTTGAGCAAGCAAAAAAAGCTGGAATGGACAGAGAAAAGGGATATATCAATCAAATTGAGAAACTGAAAGAAAGAGTCCTGTTTGAAAATTATTTGATAAAAGAACTTGAACCGAAGGCTTCCAATGAGACCACTTTGAAGTCGAAATATTCACAGTATCTGGTTGAATTCAAATCCGGAAAAGAGATAAAAATTTCTACTATTGCTTTAAGCTCTGAAAAAGAGGCTAAAGAGGTCATAGACGCCTTGGGTAAGGGAGCTCCATTTGATAAGTTGCAGAAAGATAAAGGACTCGCATTATCTGAAAACAGCGACCGTTATGTCCCTGTATCCAGAATGCCTGAGGATCTTAAGAATAAGTTCAAGGAAGTGGCGAAGAATGCCGTAACCAAAGAACCTATAAAAATTGCGGATGCTTATCATGTGATAAAGATCACGGATATGAGAGATTCTAAACCAGGAACTTTTGAGGAAGTAAAGCCGGCGTTATCACAGCTGATCTTGAGAGAAGAAATGGATAAGTTGATGTCTAAATTGGAGAATCAGTACAAAGTTCAGAAATTCAATGAAGACGGAACACCTGAAACGGTAGCATCTTCTCCTGCAGCATAAGGTAGATTGTATTTAGCTAAGTATTCACCCCTGAACTAGTTTTGGGGGTGTTTTTTTAGGAGTTTTTTGTGCCCACGAAAATTCTAGCCGGTCAGCTAAAGGGATCTATTTTGTCCGTCCCAGATTCAGCTCGACCCACACTTCTTCGATCTAGACAGTCCTTATTTGATATCTTAACGGGTGTTGCGTTAATTTCTGATAATCCAAGAGATTCCTTTAAAGATAAAGTGATTCTGGACTGTTTCGCTGGGTCAGGAGCTCTTGGAATTGAGGCATTATCTCGAGGCGCCTCCTTTGCATATTTCATAGATATATCTCAGAAAGCAATCAATACAATTTCCGAAAATATCCAAAAACTAAGACTAGAAAATCGCAGTAAAATTATAAAAACCAATATTTTGAATATTAGAAAATCAAATAAAAACACAGCATGTAACATAATATTTGTTGACCCTCCTTATGGGAAAGTTTCCATAAAAAAAACATTACAACATTTATCTAAGACCGAGTGGATAAACGAAAGTTCTTTGATTGTAACCGAAGAAGACTCACAAAAAAGGGAAGATTTATCCGATATAACTCATCCAATCATAGAAAGAGAAAAGGGGAAATCCCTCTTCAGAATAATAAAGTTGAAGTCTTAATTGAAAATAACGACGCAGATCATCACCAGGCCTGGTCAAATCTAATGGTAAATTCTGCATACTTGCCATACACAGATTTGCAATAAATATTAGCATCCATCGAACGAAGTGCTGTTTTACAGAAATACAGACCTACACCCGTCCCTTCATTTTTAGAAGTAAAAAATGGCTTAAAGATATCATTAATATCCTCGGGTTTTATCCCTGCAGCAGTATCCTTCACGGAAATAAAAGCACGCTTCTTGGTTCTATCTATAGTTATAAAAATTTGCCCTTTCCTTTCTGCTTTAATCTGATACAACGCATTCTGTATCAGATTAAATATAACATGAGCAAACAAATTTTTACTGGCAGAAAAGTGGAAATCCTTCACAACTTTTATATGCACCAGACTGCGATCTCCTTGAAAGAAGGGATACTCCTCTATAGCACCTCTTATACAATCTTCCGCGCTTAACTCCTCATGATCCAGATACTTATTGCCATTGAAAGCGAGTTTAGTCAATGTCGCATCTATTATATTAAAAACGCAATTAACCTCCCTTAGCGCCATGTCCCTTTTCGCAATCTGTTTTTCTCTTTTTTCCTCAGGCATATCATCTAGATCCAATCCGTGTAAAATCAAAGAGATTGTCGATAACGGCGTCCTTATTTCATGGGTAATAGAGGCAGCTAATATTCTCATAGCTTTCATTCGTATGTCATACTTTTTACTAAGATCACGCGCAAATATAATTAAAATACCTAAAACAAATATCATCATATAGAAGTATGGATACATCAAATATTTTGGTAATTCGGCATCCACCATGTGTCCAAGTAAATATGAAACAAATATTCCCAACAAAACACCCACAGAATACACAACTGTGAAACTTCCAAAATCCAACAAAATAATTCCAAATAATACGGCTATATTTATATTCACAATCCAATACAAGGTAAATCCGTCAAATAGCAACATAAATGTCACCAAAAATGGAAGACAAAACATAACCGTAAAATGCCAAAACAATGGACGGTATTTTTTAAACGAATCATTCCAGGAATCGGAAACAGCAAGTATAAAGCTCAATACAATGGCAACTATTCTGACAACGTAAACCGAAACATCATTCGCATGCCATTCCGACCACATGTACATAGGTATAAGATAATTAACGGTGGAAAAGACACCGAACGCCACATACCGCGCACCATACTCTTCCACTCGCCTTTCAGAAATATCTGCCAGACTATCCAGCCAATATTTAAACCATCCCATTATCACCGACAGCTACCACTCTCAGGCTCTACTAACCACTAAGTTCGAATCGTAAGGATGACTCAAAGTCTCCAAATATTTTCCCAAAACATACATCGTAATAAATGTCACGAACGCTCCTACAATTTGACTAATAACAACATAATCTCCCGGAACAGAATACCTGAAAATAATGATAGAAACAAATCCTACCGCGACACTAACCAAATAAGTCTTTATATCCGTTTTTAAGTTAAACAAGTACAAAAACATTGGAGCGACAACAGTCGGAGTCCAGAAATTTGAAAAATATAATCCGAAATCAATCATACTGTAAAACATAGTTGCTACGTAAATGGAAACAATCCCAAGCAACACTGTAATTCCTCTACTCAACAGCAATTCCGATTTGTCACTCATCTTGGAGGTCCTTAACACGGATATAATATCCCTTGTCACAGCAATAGACGAAACATTCAAAAACGAATCCGCCGTTGACATAATAACAGCAAGCACTCCGGTAATTGCAAATCCTTTAACAACCGTCGGAAGAGAATAATTCAAGACATTCAAGAAAGCATTATTCGGATCTATACCGGGAAACATCAAAACGGCACTTAGTGCTATAATAGTTATCACAGCATAAAACGGAACATACAAAATACCGGAAATTACAAGAGATTGCGAAGCTTGTCTTTCATCTTTTGCCATCAAAATCCTCTGAATTAACATTGGACTAAAACAAGGAAAAGCACAAAAAGCAAAATACGCAACAAATAACCAAAATGACCCTTGATACGAAGTCAATTCAAGATGCTGTTCAGGCAAATTTGAAAGAAGGTACTCCCAACCTCCCACTTTCTCCAGAGCGACATTCGCCATCAATGGTATCCCGATTATCAAAACACCAAATTGTAAAACATCAGTAAAAACCACTGATCGTATTCCTCCAAAAGAAGAATACGCTATTATAATCATGCTACCAATCACTATTCCGAAAAAAGAAGATATTCCGAAAAAAGAATTACAAATATACCCAATCGCTTTGATTTGAACAGCAATATAAGCAATCGAAAACAACACATTTGCAATACCACTTATCACCTGTCCTGGTTTACCATACAAATCTCCCATTATCTCACCAATTGAAATTTTGCTGGGAAAACCTCTGAGAACTTTCGGAGCAATGACATAAGCATGAAAAAAAAGGCTCAATGATTGACCTAGCGAAGTAACAAGAAATACTGCACCAACGCTATATATTCTCTCACTCACGCCAATAAGATCATCGCCTCCCATCCATGTAGCAAAAATTGTAGACACCAAAACAGATGTAGGAAAAATCTTCGATGAAACCGAAAAATCCTTCATACTCTTTACATTGCGTCCCGCAAAAATTCCCACTGCGAGAGTTACAACTAAATACAAAACTACAATAACTAAATCTATCATGAAAAAATCCTTTTCTCACTCACTAAAAAAAGGCTACTAAATTATAAACCAAAACTCAACACGTAAAACAACGACAAATTCTATATAAATTTTACTAAACACACTCAAAAGAATTCTCAATTAAGAGAATTCCCCTTTCATGATGTCATTCTGACAATAATTTCTTAGATTCTACTAACTACCAAATCAACATCGTGAGTATGATTAAGAGTTTTAAAATATTTTCCAAACAAAAGCATAGAAAAAAATGCAATTATTGCTCCGACGACCTGACTTATAATAATGTAATCATCAGTAATGGAATATCGGAAAACAACAATAGAAACAAATCCTATGAAAACACTAATAAGATAAGTCTTTACATCTGTTTTTAAATTGAACAAATATAAAAACATCGGAGCTACAACAGTCGGTGCCCAAAAATTTGAAAAATACAGCCCGAAATCAATCATACTGTGAAACATCGTCGCTATATAAATAGAAACGACCCCCAACAATATCGTTACTACTCTGCCCAACAATAACTCCGATCTATCATTCATTTTTGATGGCCACAACACAGAAAAAACATCCCTCGTCGCTGAAATCGCGGAGACATTTAAAAACGAATCTGCTGTGGACATGATCACGGCAAGTAAACCTGCAACAGCAAACCCTTTCACAACCGTCGGAAGAGAATAGCTTAACACATTCAAGAACGCAGTATTCGGATCAATACCAGGAAACATTAAAACAGCACTAAGTCCAATAATCGCTATTACAGAATAGAATGGAACATATAAAATCCCTGAAATCACCAAGGACTGAATAGATTGTCTTTCATCTTTCGCCATTAAAATTCTTTGTATCAGCGCCGGATTAAAAGCTGGAAAAGCACAAAATATGAAATAGGCAACAAACAACCAAAATGATCCCTGATACGATGTCAACTCAATATGTTGCTCAGGTAAATTGGAAAGCAAACACTCGTAACCGCCTACTTTTTCCAACGCGACATTCGCCATCAAAGGTATCCCTATTATTAAAATACCGAACTGCAAAACATCGGTAAAAACCACTGATCGTATTCCTCCAAAAGAAGAATAGGCTATTACAATCAAACTACCAACAACTATTCCGTAAAACTGAGGCATTCCAAACAATAAGTTACAAACATATCCTATCGATTTGATTTGTACCGCAATATATGAAAGTGAAAATACTATATTCGAAATCCCTGTCATCACCTGCCCGGATTTTCCGTACAAGCTCCCCATTATTTCACCAATTGAGATTTTGTCTGAAAACCCTCTCAGAATCCTCGGAGCGACAACATATGCGTGAAAAAAAATACTTAGAGATTGTCCCAACGCAATAATAAGAAAAACCAATCCGACACTATATATTCTTTCACTTACTCCTATAGTGTCACCTCCCCCCATCCATGTCGCAAAAATAGTGGACACTAGAACAGATGTGGGAAAAATTTTCGATGAAACCGAAAAATCCTTCATACTCTTTACATTACGTCCCGCGAAGATTCCCACCACGAGAGTGACCAAAAGATACAAAGCGACAATAACTGAATCTATATCCATGAAAAATTCCTTTTCTCACCCATCAGAAAAATGCTACAGGATTATAAACGAAAACTCAATATAAAAAAATTAACGCTAGGTTTCTTTCAAAACCTAGCGAGATAGTGAGATATACAAAGAAAGAATGAAAACCCACAATTGCGTGGATTCCCACTTATATAGCGCCGGGAGTACCCGACACAGCGTTAAGTTCATGAGGAGAATCTAACGCCTTTTCGCTCGATTGCGAATCTATATCTTTTATAGTGTATCCTCTGCCCCAGATAGTCTCAATGTAACACTCTCCACCAAGAGCATCCATGAGTTTCTTCCGCAACTTGCAGACAAATACATCTATTATCTTTAACTCAGGTTCGTCCATGCCACCATACAGGTGGTTCAAGAACATATCCTTGGTCAATGTGGCACCCTTTCTCAAGCAGAGCAACTCTAAAATTGAGTACTCCTTACCTGTAAGGTGTAACACATTGCCATCGACTTCCACGCGACGACTCTGAAGGTTAACTGTCATTCTGCCTATCTTTATAACAGACTCGGCATGGCCCTTAGACCTTCTTATTACTGCCTGAATTCTGGAAACTAACTCCTTCCCCTCAAAAGGTTTGGTGATATAGTCATCAGCACCAATATCCAAGCACTTAACTTTATCCTTACATTCAGATAACCCTGAAACTACTATAACCGGCGTTCCTATATTCGCACTACGCAGCCTCTTGATCACCTCTACCCCGTCAATGTCAGGCAACATCAAATCCAAAATGATACCATCGTAGTCATAAATCTTTCCGACTTCTAAACCATACTGTCCAAAACTCGTAGAGTCAACCACTACACCTTCCTTTTTCAACAGAGACTCAATCCCCTTAGCAGTTAAGGTATCATCTTCTATTAATAATACTCGCACAACTTACCTCCAAATACCAACTAAATCAAGATCAATATTTCAAATATATTATCCTTAATTGGTAAGCTATCTAAAATTTACTAAAAATTTATTAAGATTTTAAGTGTTTTCCTCAGATTTTTTGTGTTTTTTTTCATCCTTTGTTACATATTCCTCATTTTTGAGGGACTCTTTCGTTATAATATTTTTAAATTTTTCTTCAGAAATCTTAAAAATATTCATAATTTTCGAATCCTCAATTTTATTTTCATGAAGAATTCGAATAAATTTGCTTTTTCGATCCTCTAGCATACGATTTATCCTGGAACTAACTTTATCAAAAACTATATTCACTATTTTCATGTAGGCTTTGTGACGTTCAGAATCAACTGTTCCAATTGACTTATTTCCCGTCATTATAAAGTTATCAATATATTCGTATTTCGCCATATCTCTCCAATGAATACCACATCCGAGCCTTTTTACGATTTTATAAGTAGGTTCCATAACTTCACGCTCGTTGAAATAAAAATCCTCCATCTTTTTCAACATTTCTATAGACTTATTTTCTTCTATGCCAAGCTTGTTACACATCCTCCAAAAATACTTACGAATCACATAATGAAAGATATTCGGTAAAGCATTGTGAATCTCCTGAAAATCATCAATTATCTCTTTTAAATTTTTCAAAGAATTCTTATCTTTCACTATACTTTCTATTTTCTCATAAATTTTTTCCTCAATGATCTCTGAACAAGGACAGACATCCATTATTGATTGTTTGCAAAGCTCATATATTACTTCCTCATCAGAACGATTCGTTATTCGCTGAATACGCCAATCGTCCATCCACTCCCCTGTTTTCTGTAATATTTCCAGCTGTTGGCTTATTTGATCTTCTGTAAGTTTTATCCTTTGATCCTGAGTTTGAAAATTAACTAGTATTTCCTTTACAGGAAGGTTGATTTGCTTGTAATCAAGATTTAAGGATCCATCATGTACAAGAATTATTTTCTTTATGGAAGTTACCTTAGCCTTATTTCCTTTATTTGTTTTTTCATTTCTTTCTGCATCCGAAGTTAATACTTCCTTTCGATTCGTTAACTCTTTCACTATTTTGGCGATATCAGACGAAATCGTTTTTGAATCGGTAACCAATAATTTTATCGAAGCATTTTTCTTGGTATTGAGCCCTAGATCTTTGAGAATTGAGGTCATAAACGAACTTATCATCCCATCATTACGAAACTTCATCCTATCTTCATTAGCCTGATATACGCAAACTATGTTCAATCCTTGATTTTTGATTTTTTGAAAATCCTCCTTATGCTTCATATCGATTATTCCTTTGGGAGCGAAAAACAAGGCTTGATCTATTCGTTTATTCTTTGCTTCGTCCAACTTTGAACGTTTTTCAGAAAAATCTGACCAAATATTCTGATTGCCCTTAGAAAAAGCAGTGTCTAAATACTTAAACACAATATTTTCACAGTTCAATATTAATAAGGTTTCTTTATCTGCATTTTTCAGCTTCGAAAACATATCGTCTATCGTGGACACCACTATCTGCTCATCTCTTTTCAAATTTTGAATAACATTATCATCTGACTTAAAAAGCGTTATATTATCTCCATTCTTAGAATTTACAGTCTTTCTATTTAATTCAGATGATACTTCATCAAAATCTTCTCCATAAACCATACCTAAAATAAAAAATAAAAATACTTTAACAAAATTACGCATAAGCTTTCTCCCATACAAAATATAATTGTATATCTTTTTTAGATTATTTTTATATAAATTTATTTAATTTTTTGATTTTTACCAATAATACCTCTTCGGGAGGAAAATCGAAATCTCCCTCCCTTTTACAAAGACGTCATGGAAAGTATTGAATCTAATCTGAGACTGGCAAACTAATCCCAAATGGAGAAATAGTTTCTTGTTTATAAGATATTTGTTTTTTCAGGAAATCAACAATCTCCCAATGTTGTCCTAAAGCAGCAAGCTGAGGAGCTGTTGATCCGTCATCTGCACGAGCATCCACATCGGCTCCCTTATCAACCAAATATTTTACTATACTGAAACGTCCAAAAAACGCTGCTTCCATTAATGGAGTTATCCCTTTATCTCCATGAATATTAATGTTAACTCCTTCCTCTACTAGCGATTTTACGATTTCCGAATAACCTTGCTTGGATGCCACAATTATTTTCTCATCTTCATGCTTCTCTGTATCACTTGCCATTAAATCCTGGTTTTCTGAAAGCAAATCGAATGAATCAGATATATTTTTCATCTCCATTTTTGGATATTTATGATCTAGCTGCAACACATCATTCGGCACTGCGGAAGAAAACTGAATATTCCAGAGCGACAAGATCACACATAAATTAAAAAACTTGAAGTTCACTTTTTATCTCCTAGCTAATTTTATTCTCTATAAGAAAACACCTAAACTACCTGTAGAGCCTTATATAAGGCATATAATTAAAATTATCAACAAAAAAATAGATATTTTAAAATATATTATCAAAAACAAAAATCAAATTTTCCCTCTTTGTATAATGGAGTCGAAATATATTTGGATGGAGAAAAACGATAAGTTCGACACAAAACATTGATCGACTATAAATTCAGAACAAGATATTCTCCCAATATTGATATTGTAAAAATTAACTACTATCCTAGATCATGTCGTCACAAAAGTTATAATATATTAAAAGTGAAAAAGTAGTTAATGTAGGAGCAAAATGGAAGACAAAGACATACACAGACATGATATATCAGATGAATTTTGGAGCAAATTAGAGCCGTTACTACCGGGAAGAGAAGGCAGCTGGGGAGGCAAGGCACAAGACAACCGTAGGTTTATAAATGCAGTGTTTAGGATTTTGCGAACCGGGGCGCCGTGGAGAGACCTGCTGGC
>ODAI014080849.1_pt1 | contig 16641 bp, 13 predicted proteins | sample 1539321 | NCBI WGS metagenome assembly ODAI01 (sample SAMN02144231, study PRJEB22623) | gut metagenome | biome: sheep rumen | host: Ovis aries | place: New Zealand | reverse complement strand
TCACCATCCCACTGGCCTGGCTGCTACAGCGGGGGATTGGAAAATTGAAGAATTGAAGAATTGAAGGATTGAAGAATTGGAAAATTGAAGAATTGAAAAATTGAAGAATTGAAGAATTGAAGAATTGAAGAATTAAAGAATTGAAGAATTGAAATATAAAATCAACCTATATGACTGAATTTGAAAAGAAAGTGGCAGCCCTGCGTGCCCATCACGAGGAGTTGCTGAGCAAGAAGAACGAGCCCATAGAGTGGGGGAACGGTATCTACGAGAAGTACAAGAACCCCGTAGTGACTGCTGCCCATGTCCCCTTGGAGTGGAAGTATGACTTCAACGAGCAGGACAACCCCTACCTGATGCAGCGCATCATGTGCAACGCCACGCTGAATGCTGGTGCTATCAAGTGGAACGGCAAGTATGTGCTCGTGGTTCGTGTGGAAGGTGCCGACCGCAAGAGTTTCTTCGCTGTAGCCGAGTCGCCCAATGGTATCGACAACTTCCGCTTCTGGGAGGAACCCGTGACGATGCCCGACGACGTAATCCCTGCTACCAATATCTATGATATGCGTATCACGAAGCATGAGGACGGCTGGATCTACGGCGTGTTCTGTGCTGAGCGTCACGACGACTCGCAACCCGGAAATCTCTCTGCAGCGACTGCAACAGCTGCTATCGCCCGTACGAAAGACCTCAAGACCTGGGAGCGTCTGCCTGACCTGAAGACGAAGAGCCAGCAGCGTAATGTGGTGCTCCATCCTGAGTTCGTCGATGGGAAATATGCTTTCTACACCCGTCCGCAGGATGGCTTTATCGACACGGGTTCTGGCGGTGGTATAGGCTGGGCACTGATCGATGATATTACTCATGCTGAGGTAAAGGAAGAGAAGATTATCTACGAGCGTAAATATCATACCATTACTGAGGTGAAGAACGGTGAGGGGCCGCACCCCATCAAGACACCCAAGGGCTGGTTGCATCTGGCTCACGGCGTGCGCGCCACAGCCGACGGGCTGCGTTACGTGTTGTATATGTACATGACGGCACTTGACGATCCTACGAAGGTGATTGCCCGTCCTGGTGGCTACTTCCTCGTGCCAGAGGGTGATGAGTATCTGGGCGACGTGATGAATGTGGCTTTTGCCAATGGCTGGATTGCCGATGAGGACGGTAAGGTGTTTATCTATTACGCCTCTGCCGATACACGTATGCACGTGGCTACATCGACGGTCGACAAGCTCATCGACTACTGCATGAACACGCCAGAGGACGGATTGACGACAGCGGCCAGCGTTGAAACGATCAAGAAACTTATTATCAAAAACAAGAAATCATAATTTATGGCTAAGTCTAAATTAATTGAAAAGATTGGATACGGTTTCGGTGATATGTCGTCGTCGACATTCTGGAAAGTATTCTCTTACTATCTTCCGATCTTCTATTCTAACATCTTTGGTCTTTCACTGATCGATGCCGGTGTATTGGTGCTCGTAACGCGTATCTGGGATGCTATCTCCGATCCGATGATGGGTATCATTGCCGACCGTACGAATACGAAGTGGGGAAAGTACCGCCCCTATCTGTTATGGGTGGCACCGCTGTTCTCTATCTGTGGTATCCTCCTGTTTACGACCCCTGACTGGGATTATGGTGCCAAGCTCATCTGGGCTTACGTGACCTATATCTTGATGATGACCGTCTATACGGGAATCAACGTGCCTTATGGTGCGATGCTGGGTGTGATGACTGATGATACCAATGAGAAGACGGTGTTCTCCAGCTTCCGTATGTTTTTTGCTTACGGCGGCTCGTTTATCGCCCTGTTCCTTTGGGAGCCGCTGACCAACATGTTCGGTGGTTATAAGACGCCCGACGGCTGGTTCTGGGGTATGGTCGTGATTGCATCCGCCTGTTTCGTGATGTTCATTCTGTGCTTCCTTCTGACGAAGGAGCATCTGAAGACCGTCTCGACCGTCAGTGTGGGCAACGACTTCAAGTCGCTGCTGTCGAACAAGCCTTGGTGGTTGTTGATCGGTGCCGCCTTATGTTCAAACCTGTTTAATACGGTGCGTGGTGCAACGGTGGCTTACTTCTTCCTCGACATCATTGGCTCGGATGTAAGTCTGTCGTTCTTTGGCATCATGTTCTTGTTCTACTCGGGATTGTTCCTGGGCGTAGGCGAGGTGTCGAACATGGCTGGTGTAGCACTGTGTGTGCCTATTGCCAACAAACTGGGTAAGAAGACAACGTTCATTCTTGTGAACGCTGCTTTGGTTGTGCTGAGCATTTCCTTCTTCTTCGTACCTTGCACGCCTTCCGGCTTCTGGACGATGTTGATCCTGCAAATCGTCATCTCTATTTTCACGGGTATCATGTCGCCTCTGATTTGGAGTATGTATGCCGACGTGTCTGACTATGCAGAGCTGAAGTTCAAGACCGCCTCTACGGGTCTGATCTTCTCGTCTGCGTCGATGGCTCAGAAGTTTGGTGGTGCTATCGGTGGAGCAGCCGTTCTCTGGTTGCTCTCAGGCTTTGGCTATATCACCGACAATGCTCAGCTTGCGGCTGGTGCTGTTCAGCCCGAGAGTGCTCTTTTGGTGCTCCGTTGGCTGATGAGCTTCATCCCTGCTGCTGTGGCTGCCTTGGCCATCATCGTTGTGTGGTTCTATCCGCTCACGACCAAGCGTATCAATGAGATCAGCAATGAGCTGAAGAAGGTACGCGCAATAGAATAAGAATAATACCAAAACAATGAATCAGATAATAATCGACAAGATGAAAAGCGAGATGCAGGATGTCCTTCAGAAGAACATCCTGCGTTTCTGGCTTGACAAGATGATCGACCATGAAAATGGGGGTTTCTATGGGCGTATCGATGGTAGCGAGGTGGTTCATCCTGAAGCCGAGAAGGGAGCCATCCTCAATGCACGCATCCTTTGGGCGTTCTCTGCTGCCTATCGTGTCCTTGGTAACCCTGAGTATCTCGAAGCGGCAACGCGCGCCAAGGATTATTTGATCGATCATTTCATCGACCAGGAGTATGGCGGAGTCTATTGGAGTGTCGACTACAAGGGCAATCCGCTCGATACGAAAAAACAATTCTACGCCATCGGCTTTGCTATCTACGGCATGTCGGAATATGCCCGTGCCACAGGCGATCGTGAAGCTCTGGAGTGTGCCCTGCAACTCTTCGACTGTATTGAGGAGCATGCCTTCGACCACGAGTATAATGGTTATATCGAGGCTTGTACGCGAGAGTGGGGGGAGATCGCTGACATGCGTCTCTCTGAACTTGATGCCAATTATCCCAAGTCGCAGAACACCCATCTGCACATCATCGAGCCTTATGCCAATCTCTTGCGATGCCTGAAAGAGATGCATGCCCAGGAGTCGTGCGATTATGTGCCAGTGTTAGGGTCGGTGCTGCCAGTGGGAGTCAGCGTGCCTATGGAGACTATGGTCAGTGTCGAGGCTTCTCTGCGCAACCTGATAGATATCTTTACGGATCGTATTCTGAACCCGGAGACCCATCACCTCGATCTCTTCTTTGAGATGGACTGGACCCGTGGGGCTGGTCAACTGGAGAGCTATGGGCATGATATCGAGTGTTCCTGGCTGATGCATGAGGCTGCCCTCGTACTGGGTGATCCCAATGTTTTGGCTAAGGTAGAGCCGATCGTGCAAATGGTGGCTGAGGCCTCTGCTAAGGGGCTGCGTCCTGACGGTTCGATGATCCATGAGGCCAATCTCGATACAGGTCATGTCGACGACGACCTCCATTGGTGGGTACAGGCTGAGAATGTCGTCGGGTGGTTCAATATCTATCAGCATTTTGGCGATGAACAGGCCTTGCAGCATGCAGTCAAGTGCTGGGATTATATCAAGGCTCAGATTATCGACTGGGAACATGGGGAATGGCATTGGAGCCGCCATCCGGATGGATCGTTGAATACGGTCGATGATAAGGCAGGCTTCTGGAAGTGCCCTTATCATAACAGCCGTATGTGCCTGGAGATTATCGAGCGTTCAGGAAGTTCTAATGAGCCATCTCTTTGAACTTCAGCCCAGGCTTAATCTTTATCTTTGACATCTGCTCTGTGTTTGTGAGTGAGAAATTCACAACCAGGGCAGTATGCTTTCCTCTCAACTCGGCATTGCCTTCGGCCATTGCGCCATCGCTATTGATGGTGGCATAAAGATTTCTGAAATGGGAAGTCTTATAAACGCAATCATTGATTTGGGCTGTAACGGAACCAATAGGTAGCTTGCCGCCCTTTTGTTGACGCATCTTCAGTGTCCTGAGCTTGGAGATGTCGATATTGAAATCGGCTTTGCAGTCGATAGCGCCCAGGTTTTTAATCTCAAACAGCTTACCCATAATCACGTCGTTAGTGCTGACGGTTCCTGTGAGGTATTTCTCAGAGTTGTCGATGCCAAATTCGAAGTTGATGTTGCCCACCTCGGTGTTGAGCCTGCCTCGGAAAATCTCCTTCTTCCAAAGAATATCGAAGCTCCCGTGATATCTGATAGTGCCTAAGGCATAGAGCTGTCTCATCATGAACTTCTTGACAGGGAACTGATTGATAATCTTGTCTTTGATGCCAGGCTTAGCTACCATATCGATGACCTCGAAATGGAGCGTCAACTTTTGGGCGTCATTCATATTCCTCATGATGCCTGTGCTGGCACAGACGAACTTCCTGTCTTCCGTATAGACTCTGACATTCCTGAACTCCATCGTGTTGGCAGTTCCTGTAAGTCTCAGATTGAGTATGAGAGGAATTTTGAAGTTGCTGAGCACGGGCGCAAACGGGCGCGAGATGTCTGTCAGGAAAGCTTTTCCTGTGACATTCTTGGCCACATAGGTAAGACCAGAACCTCTTTCTTTGTCAGGGAAGTTAATGTCAGCCTCAGGCACTCTGATGCTGGTGCTCTTTTGAAGAACAGACAGGGCAGTAATATGTGCCTGCCGCTTGTTGGCTGCGATGTTGAACCTCAGGTCCTTGAGATCCATACCCATAATGGAATCATAGGCAGAGCCTTTGGTAATGGTGGCATTGATGGAATCCTTGCTGATATGGTTGAGCGACACCTTTAGGTCTGCGGTGATGTCAAGATGCCCCATGTCGAAGAAGCCGCGTTTGGGCTTGTGAGCATTCTTACGTGGTTTGTGATTGTTCGTCTGATATTTGAAGCCTCTGAGGGTAAGGAGCTTTTCTCCCGTATCTGTGAGCACAGCTGTCAGGCGTCCGATGCCTGCTGTTCTCGCCTCTCTTCCCTTCTTGGTCGTTGCATCCCATTTGGCTTGTCCATTCTTGAGAATGACAAAGTGGTTGCCGTTGAACTCTTTGGTGTAGCTGCCGTGTTCAAGTTGTATATCATAGTCGTTGTACTTGACATTGATATCAGAGAGCTTGATATGGCTCAGATCGACGGTAAAACGCTTTACACTATCTTTCTTTGCCTTTTTCTTTGTTTCTCCCTTATTGCCTTTCTTGAAGGCATCGATTAAGAACTGATAGTTTGCGGGTTCTTCTTTTGAGGGTTTCACGATAAGTGCCTTCAGTCCATTTGCCTCACCTCCTTTGAGTACAATCTTGCCCCTAAATAGCGGCAGGAATTTGAAATCTGCGTTTACTTCATCTAATTGGAGCATTTTTCTGTGCTGCAAGTCCTCTACTTCAACATCGTGCAGACTGACAGCCTGGCTGAATAGGTTTATCTGGATTTTGTCGATATGAACCTTTGTGGGTATCCTTTCCTGAAGTGCTTCAGTCGCTTTTCTCACTATTTTGCTTTGTACAGGACCGAAGTTAATGATCAAGGTAACGATCAGCAACAGCCCGACGAAGGCAGCTAAGGTGTAGCCTGCAATCTTCAAGGGTTTCTTATAGGCACTTTTGTTCACAATTCTCCAGAAGTTTTAGTTTGACTATGCAAAAGTACGCATAATTTTTGTAATTCTATTAAGATTTGGCATTTTTTGTTTTGCCATCTCAAAATTTTGTAGTACCTTTGCACCAAGAAACAATATTGTTATAACATTTATTAATTTTTTATGAACTTTACTTTGTTAATTACCGTCTTGCTGACGGCTATTACATTGGTGGTGGCGGCTTATGTCTTAGCCAAGCTGATAGGACCTCGGTCTTACGCGAAGGTGAAAGGTGAGCCGTATGAGAGTGGTATCCCCACGCGAGGCAGCTCGTGGTTGCCCGTTTCCGTGGGATTCTATCTCTTCGCCATCTTGTTCCTCATGTTCGATGTGGAAACAGTGTTTCTATATCCATGGGCTGTGGTAGTGAAGGAGTTCGGGGCGATGGCATTGCTGAGCATTGGCTTCTTCTTGGTAGTTCTGGTATTAGGCTTGGCTTATGCCTGGCGGAAAGGAGACTTGGAATGGAAGTAAGAAAGCCTCACATCAAGAGTATCCCCTACGAGGAGTGGAAAGACAACTCTTCGCTGGAGAAGATTGTTGACGAGCTCCACGAGGGAGGCGTCAATGTGATTACGGGTTCGCTCGGCCAGTTGATTAACTGGGGACGTTCGAACTCGCTCTGGTCGCTCACTTTTGCTACCTCATGCTGCGGTATCGAGTTTATGGCCTGCGGTTGTGCCCGTTACGACTTTGCCCGTTTTGGTTTCGAGGTAACACGTAACTCTCCTCGTCAGGCAGACTTGATTATGTGTGCAGGAACAATCACACATAAGATGGCCCCAGCCTTGAAGCGTCTGTACGATGAGATGGCTGAGCCTAAGTACGTCATTGCAGTTGGAGGTTGTGCCATCAGCGGCGGCCCGTTCAAGTCGAGCTATCATGTAGTGAAGGGTATTGAAGAGATTGTACCCGTCGATGTGTTTATTCCTGGTTGTCCTCCACGCCCAGAGGCTATCATGTATGGTATGATGCAGCTGCAGCGTAAGGTGAAGATTGAGAAATTCTTTGGTGGAGCCAACCACAAGCAGACCGCTGAGGAGCGTGCGCTGGGAGTATCGAATGAGGAACTGACATTCCGCTCAAAGCACGGTGATCACCGTCGTGAGCCGGTAGTTATTACTGATGTTCCCCAGGAGTTTGTTGAAGAACTTAAGAAAGAGGAGGCTGGCGTATGAAACTATCACCACTGGAATTTAAGTTTGAAGAGTTCTTGCAGAGAATGCAGGAATTGAAAGAGAAAGAGCACTTTGACTATCTGGTAACGATTGTTGGCGAGGATTTTCCGAAGAGTGGTCTTTCAGATGAAGGTGGTCTCGGCTGTATCTACATCCTTGAGAATACTGAGAACCATAAGCGTTGTTCTGTGAAGATGATGGCTAAGACACAAGTCTGTGGCGACGGCATGTCATCAAACGGTACAGGTGAGATGGACGGACAGACATTAGCCTATATTCCCTCCGTTTCTCACATCTGGCGTGTAGCTGATCTCTTGGAGCGCGAGGTCTACGACTTCTATGGCATTGTGTTCCTCGGGCATCCTGATATGCGCCGTCTCTTCCTCCGCAATGATTTCAAGGGCTATCCCTTCCGCAAGGACTGGAAGTTGTATGATGCGTATCCACTGGAGTATGATGTAGAGCCTGACTATGGTCTGGAGTTCTACCTCGACAAGGATGGCAATCTGCAGAGCAAGCAGAACAAGTTGTTCGGTCCTGACGACTATGTGATCAACATCGGTCCTCAGCACCCCGCTACCCACGGAGTGCTTCGTTTGCAGACGGTGCTGAACGGTGAGACCGTCAAGCGCGTCTATCCTCACCTGGGTTATATCCATCGTGCGATTGAGAAGATGTGGGAGAGCATGAGCTATCCTCAGACATTGGCTTTGACCGATCGTCTGAACTATCTGGGAGCCATGCAGCACCGCCACGCTCTGGTAGGTGTGATAGAAGAAGGTATGGGCGTTGAGCTTACCGACCGCATCAAGTATATCCGTACGATTATGGACGAGCTTCAGCGTCTCGACTCTCACTTGCTCTACACCTCGTGTGTGGCTCAGGACCTTGGTGCTCTCACTGGTATGCTGTATGGTATGCGCGACCGTGAGCACGTGCTGAACATCATGGAGGAGACCACTGGTGGACGCCTGATTCAGAACTATTATAGAATAGGTGGTCTGCAGGATGACATCGATCCTAACTTCGTCAAGAACTGTAAGGATCTGGTGAAGTATCTGCGTCCTACCATTCAAGAGTATATGGATGTGTTTGGCGATAATGTCATCACTCACAACCGCTTGGAGAACTGTGGACCGATGAGTCTTGAGGATTGTATCAACTATGCTGTGACTGGTCCTGCCGGACGTGCTTCGGGCTGGAAGAACGATGTGCGCAAGAACCATCCATACGACATGTACAGCAAAGTGGAGTGGGAGCAGTGCACGCTCAGCGGCTGCGACTCTATGGACCGTTACCTCGTTCACATCAACGAGATGTACCAGAGCTTGAATATCATCGAACAGCTCATTGACAACATTCCTGAGGGCGACTTCTACGTGAAGCAGAAGCCCATCATCAAGGTGCCCGAGGGTCAGTGGTACTTCTCTGTTGAAGGTGTGGCTGGTGAGTTTGGTGTTTATCTCGACTCTCGTGGCGATAAGAGCCCATACCGCATGAAGATGCGCCCGATGGGACTCTCGCTGGTTGGTGCCTTCGACCCGATGCTTCGTGGTCAGAAGATTGCCGACTTGATCGCTACTTGCGCCGCTATCGACATCGTTATTCCTGATATTGATAGATAATTAAGAGTTAAGAATTAAGAATTAAGAAAATATGTTCGACTTTTCTATCATAACACAATGGTTCGACCAACTGCTGCGGATGACCTTAGGCTGTCCCGACTGGTTGGCGATATTGATTGAGTGCGTGCTGGTCGGCGCAGCCATCCTTATGGGATATGCGCTGATTGCCATCGTACTGATATTTATGGAGCGTAAGGTGTGTGCCTACTTCCAGTGCCGTCTTGGCCCGATGCGAGTAGGCTACTGGGGCTTGTTGCAGGTGTTTGCCGACGTACTGAAGATGCTCATCAAGGAGATATTCTTCGTCGATCGTGCTGACAAACTGCTCTATGCCGTTGCTCCTCTCTTGGTGATTATCGGCTCTGTGGGCGCCTTCTCGTTCTTGCCTTGGAACAATGGTGCTACGGTGCTCGACTTCAACGTAGGTGTGTTCCTGCTCACCGCCGTCTCTTCGATTGGTGTGGTAGGTATCTTCCTCGCAGGTTGGAGTTCCAACAACAAGTATTCTGTGGTTTCGGCTATGCGTGGTGCTGTGCAGTTGATCTCATACGAGATGTCGCTCTGCCTCTGCCTGATCACTGCTGTGATTCTGACAGGAACCATGCAGATGAGCGGTATCGTTGAGGCTCAGACAGGCCCTTGGAAGTGGCTCATCTTCCAGGGACACATTCCTGCACTGATTGCCTTCTTCGTATTCCTCATCGCAGGTAACGCTGAGGCTAATCGTGGCCCGTTTGATATGGCTGAGGCTGAGAGTGAGTTGACTGCTGGACACCATACAGAGTATTCTGGTATGGGCTTCGGCTTCTTCTACCTCGCCGCGTTCCTCAACCTCTTCATCATCGCAGGTATTGCTGCTACAGTGTTCCTCGGTGGCTGGGCTCCTGTAAACATCGGTATTGAGGCTTTCGATACACTGATGAACTACATCCCAGGTATCGTATGGTTCATGGGTAAGGCTTTCTTCCTGGTTTGGATTCTGATGTGGATCAAGTGGACGTTCCCGCGTCTGCGTATTGACCAGATCCTGAAGCTGGAATGGAAGTACTTGATGCCGCTTGGACTCATCAACCTGGTTATTATGACTGTTGTTGTGGCCCTGGGCCTATATATAAAATAGGTGTACTTAGGAAATCTTAAGCTATCCTAGAAAAATAAGAAAGATATGGAAGATAACAAAACATATTTCGGAGAAATCGGGCACGGCCTGAAGACTTTGGCCATTGGTATGAAGACCACTTGGAACGAATACTTCAAGGACTTCTTTACCAACAAGTCTACAGAGCAGTATCCCGAGAACCGCAAGTCCACACTCCATGTGGCTAAGCGTCATCGTGGCCGCCTGACATTCAAGCGCAACGAGGATGGCAGCTACAAGTGTACGGCTTGCACATTGTGCGAAAAGGCCTGTCCGAATGGAACCATCAAGATCACTGCCCACATGGCCGAGGATCCTGAGACGGGCAAGAAAAAGAAGGTGCTCGACGATTATCAGTACGACCTGGGCGACTGTATGTTCTGCCAGCTTTGTACGAATGCCTGCAACTTCGACGCCATTGAGTTTACAAACGATTTCGAGAATGCTGTGTTCGACCGTAGCAAGCTGGTACTCCACCTGAATCAGGAGGTTTATCAGGGCGGCTCTCTGCCTAACCTCATTGATGGCGGCGCAGCGTGGGAAGTTGGTAAGTTTAACACTAAAACGAAGTAACGCGCTATGGGTAATACAATTATGTTTTGCATTCTCGCGGTGTTCATCATCGGTTCCGCACTGATGTGTGTCACCACAACGAGGATTATGCGAGCCGCAACATTCATGTTGTTTGTGCTCTTTGGTGTGGCAGGCATCTATTTCCTGCTCGACTACACCTTCCTGGGAGCTGCTCAGATCTCAGTATATGCCGGAGGCGTTACGATGATCTATGTGTTCGCCATCCAACTGGTGAGCAAGCGTACCCTTCAGGGACTGGAGGAGCGTGTCAAGAGCAGTAAGATGATCGCTGGCGGTCTGGTAGCCTTTGCCGGATTGGTCGTTGTCAGTCTGATTCTGCTGAAGACTGGTTTCTACACTCAGGAGATTGCTAACGTAGAGGTTCCGATGAAGGAAATCGGTATGGCTCTCGTTGGTTCTGGAAAGTATCAGTATGTTCTGCCTTTCGAGTTCATCTCAGTATTCCTGCTGGCATGTATCATCGGAGGCTTGGTAGTAGCAAGAAAGGAGGATGAGGCATGATACCAGTTGAATGTTATTTCGCACTTAGTGCCCTGTTGTTCTTTATTGGCGTCTATGGCTTTGTGACTCGTCGTAACCTGATTGCTATGCTCATCTCTGTTGAGCTGGTTCTCAATGCTGTCGATATCAACTTTGCTGCTATCAACCGTCTGCTCTATCCCAACGGAATGGAGGGTATGTTCATGACGCTCTTTGTGATTGGTGTTGCCGCTGCAGAAAGTGCTGTGGCCATCGCTATTATTATCAACGTCTACCGCATGTTCAAGAGCGACAGTGTTGATGCTATCAAGAATATGAAAGGATAAAAACGGTAAGGATTATGTTTAGTTACACGATATTTATCATGCTTCTGCCGCTGCTGTCGTTCATCGTTCTTGGACTGGCTGGCATGAAGATGCAGCACAAGGTGGCCGGACTCATCGGCACCTGTTCACTGGGAATCGTTACGATACTCTCTTACCTCACTGCCTTCCAGTATTTTGGAATGGATCGTGTGGAGGGAGTATATCAGACGTTTGTTCCTTATAACTTCACTTGGTTGCCTCTGGGCAATCTGCATTTCGACCTCGGTATCCTGTTGGATCCTATCAGTGTGATGATGCTGATTGTGATCTCTACGGTATCCCTGATGGTTCATATCTACTCATTCGGCTATATGCACGGTGAGAAGGGATTCCAGCGTTACTACGCATTCCTGTCTCTCTTCACGATGTCAATGCTGGGCTTGGTTCTGGCTACCAACATCTTCCAGATGTATATGTTCTGGGAGTTGGTAGGTGTATCATCTTATCTGCTCATCGGATTCTACTATCCTCTGAAGCCTGCCATTGCTGCCTCTAAGAAGGCGTTTATTGTGACGCGCTTTGCTGATATGTTCTTCCTCGTGGGTATCCTGACCTTTGGCTACTTCGTCGATTCGTTCAGCTTCTCGTTTGCTGGCGACATCGTGATGGGCGAGGGCACCACACCTTTCATCGAGAGCAATCTTTCAAAGGCTGTTGCCGCTGGTGGTTTCATCATTCCTACTGCGCTTGTGCTGATGTTTATTGGTGGTGCTGGTAAGAGTGCTATGTTCCCACTCCATATTTGGCTGCCCGATGCTATGGAGGGTCCGACACCTGTCAGCGCGCTTATCCACGCTGCTACGATGGTTGTAGCTGGTGTGTTCCAGATTGCCCGTATGTTCCCGCTTTGGATTGAGTACGCACCTCAGGCGATGTCAATCGTTGTATGGGTGGGTGTGTTCACCGCATTCTATGCAGCAGCTGTGGCTTGTGCCCAGAGCGACATCAAGCGTGTGCTTGCCTTCTCAACCATTTCTCAGATTGCCTTCATGATGGTGGCTCTTGGCGTATCGCTGCCAGGTCACGAGGCACTGATGGACAATCATGCCCAGCTGGGTTATATGGCTGGTATGTTCCACCTGTTCACCCACGCTATGTTCAAGGCTTGTCTGTTCTTGGGTGCTGGTTGTATCATCCACGCTGTTCATAGCAACGAGATGGCCCTGATGGGAGGTCTGCGTAAGTATATGCCTATTACTCATATCACCTTCCTTATCAGCTGTCTCGCTATCGCAGGTATTCCGTTCTTCTCAGGCTTTAGCTCGAAGGATGAAATTATCACTGCATGCTTTGCCTATAGCCCTGTGGTAGGTTGGATTATGACAGGTATTGCCGCTATGACCGCCTTCTACATGTTCCGTCTGTACTACGGTATCTTCTGGGGAACAGAGAACAAGGAGGCCCACGAGCATCATACTCCACACGAGGCTCCTGCTTCGATGACTATTCCTCTGATTGTACTCTGTGTCATCACCGTTGGTGTTGGTGTTTACACCACTATCGCTGGCTTTGCTGGTTGGGGCGGTTCGTTTGGCAGTTTCGTGTCTGCCGCAGGTACCGACTACACCATCCACTTCGACCCACAGATTGCTGCTACCTCTACGATTATTGCCATTATCAGCATCTGTCTCGCCACCTATATATATAAAGGTGAGAGTCAGCCCATTGCTGATCGTCTTTATAAGACGTTCCCCAAACTGCATCGTGCAGCCTACAAGCGTTTCTATCAGGACGAGATTTGGCAGTATGTTACACACAGAATTATCTTCCGTTGTGTCTCGACACCTATCGCCTGGTTCGACCGTCACGTGGTTGACGGCACGTTCAACTTTATGGCTTGGGGTGCTAACGAGGCTGGTGAGAGTATTCGCTGTTGGCAGAGTGGCGACGTTCGCCAGTATGCTGTCTGGTTCCTCACAGGTACGGTTGCATTAACATTAATCCTTTTATGCATCTAAAGATATGAGTATATTAACATTATTCGTAGTAATCCCCGCCCTGATGCTGCTGGGTCTCTGGCTTGCCAAGAACCTCAATCAGGTGCGTGGCGTGATGGTAGCAGGTGCATCTTGCTTGCTGGCCCTTTCCATCTGGCTGACGATTTACTTTATCCAGGAGCGTGCTGCTGGTAACACAGCCGAGATGCTGCTTACTTATAGTGTACCCTGGTTCAAACCACTGAATATCGCCTATAGTGTCGGTGTCGATGGTATTTCTGTCGTCATGCTGCTCCTCTCGAGTATCATCGTGTTTACAGGTACCTTCGCCTCTTGGCAGCTGAAGCCGCTCACCAAGGAGTATTTCCTTTGGTTCACCCTGCTTTCCACGGGAGTGTTCGGATTCTTTATCTCTACCGACCTTTTCACGATGTTCATGTTCTACGAGGTGGCTCTGATTCCTATGTATCTCTTGATTGGTGTCTGGGGCTCAGGTCATAAGGAGTACTCAGCCATGAAGCTGACGCTGATGCTGATGGGAGGTTCTGCCCTGTTGATTCTCGGATTGCTGGGCATCTACTATTTCAACGGTATCTATAGCGGTTCTTACACCTTCGAACTCACCACGATTGCAGCTAATCACTGTATTCCGAGTGATATTCAGAACATCTTCTTCCCATTCATCTTCATCGGATTTGGTGTGCTGGGTGCCCTGTTCCCATTCCACACTTGGTCTCCCGATGGTCATGCTTCAGCGCCTACTGCGGTATCCATGCTGCATGCTGGTGTGCTGATGAAGCTGGGAGGTTACGGCTGTTTCCGCGTAGCGATGTACCTGTTGCCCGAGGCTGCTCAGGATCTTTCCTGGATCTTCCTCATCCTCACTACTATCTCAGTAGTTTATGGCGCTTTGAGTGCTTGTGTACAGACCGACCTGAAGTATATCAATGCATACTCTTCGGTTTCTCACTGTGGACTGGTGCTCTTCGCTCTGTTGATGATGAGTCAGACAGCTGTTACAGGTGCTGTTCTGCAGATGCTCTCTCACGGTTTGATGACGGCCCTCTTCTTCGCCCTCATCGGTATGATCTACGGACGTACCCACACTCGTGACATCCGCGAGTTGGCTGGACTTATGAAGATTATGCCTTTCCTTGCTGTGGGTTATGTGATTGCAGGTCTCGCTAATCTCGGACTTCCTGGTTTCTCAGGCTTTATCGCTGAGATGACCATCTTCGTGGGTGCCTTTGGAGCTCCTGAGCTTTATGGCGATCCTAACAGCTCCTTCCGCATGGTGGCTACCATCATCGCTTGTACGTCGATCGTTGTAACAGCGGTCTACATCCTGCGTGTTGTTGGTAAGATCCTTTATGGCGAGGTTGAGAACAAGCACTTCCTTGAACTCACCGATGCTACATGGGATGAGCGCGTCGCTGTGATCTGTTTGATCTTCTGTGTGGCTGGTCTGGGTTCCTTCCCGTTCTGGGTAAGCAATATGATCTCACCTGCAGCAGGTACGATCTTGGAGTCAATTGGTGTAATGTAAAAGATAGGAGGACTTAAGATATGAATTATAGTGGTTTTCTGAATATGGTTCCAGAGTGTGCACTGATTGCCGCTCTGCTGTTGGCCTTCATCACTGATTTTACATGCCCTCTCAAGGATAGGGAGCGTCTTCCTATTCCCTCGGTGCTGGTATCGCTCATGATTCTTGCTACCTCGGTGATATGTGCAGTTTCCGATCCTGCAACAGTCTTCGGGGGTATCTATGTCACGACCGAGGCTGTCAATGTCATGAAGTGTATCTTGGCATTCGGCACTTTTGTTGTGCTGGTCATGGCTCGTCCTTGGCTCGAAAGCAATCCCTCGCATGGTGGTGAGTTCTATATGCTTATCATCTCAACCCTGCTTGGTATGTTTATGATGATGTCGAGTGGTTCGTTCTTGATGTTCTTCCTTGGGCTTGAGATGGCTTCGGTGCCCTTGGCCTGTCTGGTGGCTTTCGATCGCCATCGCAAGGAGAGTGCGGAAGGTGCAGCCAAGTACATCCTCGTGGCTACTTTCTCAAGTGGAGTCATGCTCTTTGGCATTTCGTTCATCTACGCTGCTACAGGCACGCTTTACTTCGACGATGTGGCTGCTGTGATTACAGCGAAGCCGCTCACCATTATGGGCTTGACTTTCTTCTTCAGTGGTCTTGGCTTCAAGATATCACTCGTGCCTTTCCACTTCTGGACAGCCGATACCTATCAGGGTGCGCCTACGCCAGTCACTGGTTATCTCAGTGTTATCTCTAAGGGTGCAGCAGCCATCACGCTGTGCATCATCCTGACGAAGGTTTTCCAGCCAATGGTCGAGTATTGGGACTACATGCTTTATATCGTGATTGTGCTCTCTATCACGGTGGCTAACCTCTTTGCCATCCGTCAGAGTGAGCTCAAGCGATTCATGGCCTTCTCAAGTATCTCGCAGGCTGGCTATATCATGCTGGCAGTTGTTGGCAACAGTCAGCTCGGCATGGCTTCGCTCACTTACTATGTGCTCGTCTACATCGTAGCTAATATGTCGGTCTTCACTGTCATCAACGTGGTGGAGCGTAATAATGGCGGACGTACGGATATGGCTGCCTACAATGGATTCTACCAGACGAACCCCAAGCTCAGCTTCCTGATGACGCTGGCGCTGTTCTCTCTGGCTGGTATTCCTCCGTTCGCAGGTATGTTCTCTAAGTTCTTCGTCTTCATGGCTGGTGTGCAGAATGGCGATCCCTGGGCCTACTTCGTAGTGTTCATCGCCCTCGTAAATACTGTAGTGTCACTCTACTACTATCTGCTCATCGTGAAGGCTATGTATATCACGAAGACAGACGAGCCGCTGCCTACTTTCCAGAGCGACATCTACACCAAGTGCGCACTCGCTATCTGTACAGCAGGCATCGCCCTCTTCGGTGTCGTTAGCTGTATCTACGAGTGGATTGCCGCAGCAAGTATGTAGGTTATTTCTATCTCAATAGTAGAGTCCCGATGACCATCAAAAGTCATCGGGATTCTTTCTTTTGCGACAGTTTTTCAGCCCATGAGCGCAGATTGTCGCAAGATCGTTTTCCTGTCGCTACTACAGAAATCATTTTTCTCAAAAAAACTTGGAATGTGCCGAAATTCGCCTTACCTTTGCATCGTCAATCAGGACAAACAAGACTTCTGAGCGACAACAAAAAGAGAATTTAAAATTAAAAATAGTATTAACAATTAAAAAATTAAGAAAGGAAAAGAATTATGGCAAAGACTCCAGTTTTGATGAAGATCGCAGACTACAAGGATCGCGAAGTACTCAAGGTTACTTACGAGTTCGATCAGGAAACCGACCGTGAGGGACAGATGACAGGTATCCCC
>ODAI010257325.1_pt1 | contig 16641 bp, 10 predicted proteins | sample 1539321 | NCBI WGS metagenome assembly ODAI01 (sample SAMN02144231, study PRJEB22623) | gut metagenome | biome: sheep rumen | host: Ovis aries | place: New Zealand | reverse complement strand
TTCTTCGCGCCGCCGATCGCCTTGCAATCGGCGATGGTGCCGGAGTTACAAGAGGTTTAATTCAAGCTTCAGCTTCCGGTGTCCATGTTGCAAGAACAATTTGCGGAAGGTAATTATACAAATAATTTGAAAATACTAAAAGGGCTGTCATTATTGACAGCCCTTTATATCTATGCACTTTGGAACATCTTGTAATTTCGCTCGATGTTACCTTTCATAACTTTCTTAATTGATTCGTACTCTTGTTTAAGAGCTTCGTGTTCTGTATCGATGTTCTTTAATTCAATATCGTATTTTTTATCTTTTGCCTGAATTTTAGCCATTTCTCTGTTGTATTTAGCCTCTGCAAGAGTAATATCAACATCAACCGTACTTTCTGTAATTGCGCTGCAGTTTGAGTACATAGTTGAAACCCATTCAGAAGATTTATTAACCTGTTCCATAAGGACTAATCCGCTTTCAAATGCGAATTTAAGCCATTCTTCGCTGTTGGTTAAACCTTCGCCGATTGTTGTATATCCTTTTTCCATTCTGTGGAAAAGGTTTGTGTACCATGTTGCTTTAGCTTGACCGTCTTGGTTCTTGTCTTCTTGGTCAATCCAAGTATATACGGGTTCCCCGTAGTGTTCCATCATACAGTCAAGTAAGAATACGTCTTTTACTGCTTGGTAGCTGATATGGTATTCCGCACCCTCTTTGCCTAAGCTGCTTACAGGCGGATCTTCGCTTGTTAATGTTGTTGTAGGATATCTCAGATAGAACGGATTAAAGTGAGTGGTGTCGATGCTGTAGTAATCCTTTACACTTGTGCTGGGAGCTCCATCCTCGGTAAATCCAGGAACCTCAGTGTTTTGTGACAGAACCCAGCTGGGATCATCAAGATAATCCAACATATCCAAGTTGAAGAAGTAGCCGTCATTATTCCATATTTCATCTACTATCGGGGTTCCGTTGCCTTCCCCGTATATGAAATCTGCAAGTCTGGCTGCAGCATCTTTATATTTTTCTAATGCTTCCTCAACTCTTGGACATTTGGGCGGTTTTACGAAATACCGTTCGGATACGTTTGCTAAGTATGTGTTTCTTAAGGTTTCCCACATATATCTCAAAGCATCATCTCTATCTTGTTTTGTGTAGGCTTCTTCTTGTTCATATATAGCAGGGCCTGTACAAGGTTTTACATTTTTAGTTTGCGCATCTTGCCAATCAGTTGCCCCGGGGTATGTGTATTTTATACTCCCGTCAGTATCTCTATATTCGTATGCAGTTCTGTATTCTACATCACTGGTACTGGCAGGCATAGGTTCTGAAAGTTTATAAACTTCAGTTCCGCCGGTTCCTCCCGGAGTGTATTTTGCAGGTTGATCCTCCCCGAACCCGCGATATACTGTGTCCCCGGGGGTGGTTAAAGAACCTTTTTCTCCTCCGCCAAGTAGGTTACCATCTGTTTTCCAATTCCCATCGGAATCTTTTTCAAATTTAAAGTAGTATATTGTAGCATTCGGATCGTAGTAATTTACTGTTCTGGTTTGTTGTCTGTTCGCATAATCAATAATATTTATCTGTTCTTTTAGTATTGCTTCTAACGGTCTGTTGACTCCTGTACCTTGGTCCACTTCCGGTAACTCATTTTGTTGCAATAACATACCACTATTGCCTTCTTTAATATTCATACCTGAATCAAAGCCAATTTTATTTGCAAATTTTTTGAATGCATCCATCAAATCATCAAAATTATATTCCTTTTGGTTACCATCACAGTATGCTAATACTGCAGAATAGTATTCATCATATCTGCCTTCTCCTATGTTATCAAGAGGTGAATGGTAATGATTTGGGTTAACGATGAATTGGTCTCCTTTAATAACGTCACTGTCGCCTTTAAAATAATCCTTCATTGATTCTTTTAGTGCGGTTTTATATGCGCTGCGTTTTTGTGCATAATCAGCAGCTAAAATTTCATAATCACCATATTCCAAAGAACGAATAGAATTTTCTCTGCCGTAGTGGTGAACTCCTTTGTTGTCAATTTCAGCTTCCCACATTGCCTGTAATTCGTCAGGTGTTACGTCAAAGCTTTGCCATTGACCGTTTTTGTCATAATATCCTACGCCTTTCATCCCTGAAGTGACGTAGTTTTCATACATACCGTTGAATTCTTGTGAAGTTTTAAGCGCTTCAAAATAGTCGGTTGTATTTTTAAGTCCGTATAATTCCAAGAATTTTTCTAAATCACCGCTGGCTGTTCTAAAGTTGTTGGCATCAGCTGCAGAAACGATAATTTCTCCTGAATTGTTTACAATGCCGTATTGGTTGTTGTATGAACTGTACGCTGTTAATGTTGTAAAGTTTAATCCATGATACAATTCATTACCTTCAGGGTCAAAATTGGTAAACATCAAACGGGTTCTGTTCAAAGCATCAATGTATTCGTCACTTACTCTTGCCGAGTCAGTGGTCAAGCGCATTTTTGCATTATTAATCAATTGCGAACGTAGTTCGTTATCCGCCATACGTGACGTAATTGATAGTAATCTGGCTTGTGATGCTGCCAATCCCATTGTTTTTGCCTTTCCTTTTAATTTCGTTACTTATTCTTACCTACTATTACGGCTGTCTTATTAAAAAACTTTAATTTTTAAGGGGGTAATGTTAAGATTTCGTTACAATTGATGAATGAACAAAAGTAATGGAATTGTTGTATGTGAAAGGGAATGTATTTCGTGAAGCATATTAAGTTTTGTAAACTGTAAAGATAGCTATATATAACTAATTCTAAAGGATTAGATTAGCCATTTGGCTTAATATCTTTATAAATATCAAGATTTGTGTTAAAATGTATTGGTACCCCAGAGGTTAGTGGTGGTAAATTTAGTATGTAGTAAATAAGAAAGGGTTTATATATGTCATTACCAAATGTAGCATATTTTTCAATGGAAATTGCCATTGATCAATCATTGAAAACATATTCGGGCGGCTTGGGCTTTTTAGCCGGTTCTCATATGTTGTCTGCAGGATACTTACAAATGCCAATGGTAGGTGTAACAATGTTATGGTCTTACGGATACTATGACCAGCGAATAGCTCATGACGGTCAGGTTGAAGTAGCTTATATCAGAAAATATTACGACTTTTTACAGGATGTAAATGTTTCTACTGAAGTTGATATTTTCGGTGAGAAAGTTAAAGTAAAAGCATTTTTGGTAAAGCCTGAATTATTTGGCACATGTCCTGTTTATTTGTTAACGACGGATATTGAAGGAAACAGTGATTGGGCGAGAAGTATTTCTCACAAGCTATATGACGGTAATGAAAAAATAAGAATTGCTCAGGAAACAGTATTGGGTGTTGCCGGTGTAAGAATACTTCAGGCAGTAGGATATAATTTCGATGTTATTCATATGAATGAAGGTCATGCTCTTCCGGCAGCGTTTGAGTTGTTAAGACAATATAACGGAGATATAGAAGAAGTAAAACGTCACACAGTATTTACTACACATACTCCTGTTGCAGCAGGTAATGAAGTTCACTGGGTAGATACACTATTGGAAGGCGGCTTCTTTGCAGGTGCAAGCAGAGAAACGGCAGTAGCTTTAGGCGGTGAGAATTTCTCATTGACCGTTGCTGCATTAAGAATGAGCCGATTGGCAAATGCTGTTTCCCAATTGCACGGTCTAGTTTCCAACAAAATGTGGGAATGGGTAGAAGGCAGATGCCCGATAAGAGCTATTACAAATGCCGTAAACCTTCATTATTGGCAGGATGACAGAATTAAATATGCCAAAACTCCTCAGGAGTTGTTAGATGTTAAACGTCAAATGAAAGTTGAGTTGTTTGACTATGTCGCAAATGTTGCAGGTAAGAGATTTAATCCTGATGTATTAACCATTACTTGGGCAAGAAGATTTGCTGATTATAAACGTGCATGGCTGATTTTGATGGATAAAGACAGAATTACAAAATTGCTTGATGCAGATAAGGTTCAAATTATTTTCGCAGGTAAGTTCCATCCGGATGATGTTATGGGTAAAGAAATGTTTAACAAATTGTTGAACAGATCTCACAGTATGCATAACGTTGTTGTTTTACCGGGGTATGAATTGCAGTTGTCAGGTATGTTGAAACGCGGTTCTGATATATGGTTGAATACTCCGTTAAGACCGTTTGAGGCATCAGGTACTTCCGGCATGTCTGCTAATATGAACGGTACATTACACTTGTCAATCTTTGACGGATGGACAGTTGAAGGTACTTTCCATGGTATAAACGGTTATACGGTTGAATACCCTGAACTTGATGCAGAAATGCCTTGGGAAGAAAGACACTGGAAAGATCATGAGTGTGTAATGAATATTATTGAAAACGAAATTATTCCGACATACTATGGTAACAAAAAAGAATGGGCAAGATTGATGCGTCAGGCTATCAGAACATCTGAAGCTTACTTTAATTCAGATCGTATGGTAATCGAATATTATAACAGATTATACCAACCGATAGCACATAACGATTCGACAGCTGGCGAGGAAAGAAAGGAAATGAAGATTTCCGAAGCTCCTACGTTTGATGCTTGGACATTCTCAAATATAAAATAAGATGAGATAAATAAAGTAATATAAGAGAAAGCGGTTTCCAACAGGAGCCGCTTTTTATATTGAAAAAACAAAATATTTATATTAATGTAATATGTATATCGCATTTAACCCAAAAGGAGAACGGAAGGTATGAAAATATTAGTCGGTATGTCAGGCGGAGTAGATTCCTCGGTAACCGCATTAATGCTAAAGGAGCAAGGTCACGAGGTCATTGGTGCAACCATGGCAATATGGGGTAAAAGCGGTGTTCACAAAAAAATTCAGGAAAAAATAAACAGTTTACCGCAGAACAAAAAGCCGACCCATGGGGCTTGTTATGGACCTGACGAGAAAGAAGATATAGAAGAAGCAAGAAAAATTGCCGAAAGTATAGGGATACCTTTTTACGTGTTTGATTGTGCGGAACAGTACGAAAAAATAGTTTTGGATAATTTTAAAAAAGAATATTTAGAGGGTCGCACCCCAAATCCTTGTATATGGTGTAACAGTTTGATAAAGTTTGATGTGCTGCCCAAATTAGCATTGGCAAACGGAATTGAGTATGATAAATTTGCGACGGGGCATTATGCGAGGATAGAAAAAGAGGGTGACAGATACCTGTTAAAAAGAGGATTAAATGAGGGTAAAGATCAGTCTTACTTTTTATATCGATTAAAGCAAGAGCAGTTGGCGAAGATAATGTTGCCTTTAGGAACCTTCAAAAAAGAGGAAATCCGTGCAATAGCGGAAAAACATGGATTAAAGGTTGCGGATAAACCGGACAGCCAAGATTTTTATGAGGGTGATTATAATGAACTTTTGGAAGTTCAGCCAAAGAAAGGCAATATAGTAGATAAAGACGGTAATGTTCTTGGTACACATGAAGGTATTTGGAATTACACGATAGGGCAGCGCAAAGGGCTTGGAATTTCAGCTTCAGAGCCTTTATATGTATTGCAGCTAAAAAAGGATACAAATGAGGTTGTGGTAGGCGGAAAAGATGAAACGATAAAAGACAGTTTAGTTGCCACTAAACTTAATTGGATACCGTTTGATTACTTAAAAGAAGCAGTAAGATGTCAGGCAAAAATCCGCTCTACACAAAAGCCGACTGATGTGACGGTTACCCCTTTGGAGAACGGAAATGTGCTGGTAAAATTTGAGGATATGCAAAAATCAATAGCGATAGGACAGTCGGTAGTCTTTTATGATGGCGATATAGTGCTTGGCGGCGGAATAATTGATGCATAATTTAAGAATATCTTGCAAATAAAAATTTAGGTGGTAATATAATAACAGACAAGCGAATGGGTTTGTAGCTCAGTTGGTAGAGCAGTTGACTCTTAATCAATTGGTCGTGGGTTCGAGTCCCACCGGACCCACCATAAAAAAGAACAGGAAATACCTGTTCTTTTTTATGGTCAGTTTGCGTAGGAATAGAAAGAACCCACACAGGTCGTAAGACCTGTCATGTGGGTTCGGCGGATTTGCGTACGGATGAAACACCGTGAAATCCGGATAGCGAACAGATTGAGCATACTACGGCAAAGCCGTATTTGCGAAACTCTGTGAGCGTGGAGCAAATCCAAGAAAAGTCCCACCGGACCCAAAATAAAGGACAGACGAAAGTCTGTCTTTTATTATAGGTGGGCGAGAACCACAAGGCGGAGCCTTGTAAGGTTCGAGAGTGAGTGAGCTGAGTGCGAATCCTAATTTATGAAATAAACGAAGTTTATGAAATAAATTAGCGAAGACACGTTAAAAGCGAACGAACGATACAGTCCCACCGAACCCACCATAAAAAAAGAACAGGTTTATACTGTTCTTTTCTGGACAATTAATCTTTTTACAATTAAGCGAAATCAGTCGGCGGTTCATCCATTACTTGAATTCCGAATTTCGTTCTGAATAAGTGCTTAACTGTATCACCTTGAATTTCATACATCATTTTATTAAACATTTCATATGCTTCTCTTTTATATTCAAGCAGCGGATCTTTTTGCCCGTACGCTCTTAATCCGATACCTTCTCTAAGCATATCTATGTTGTGTAAATGGTCAATCCATTTGTTATCGACAACCCTTAATAGAACATCTCTTTCTAAATTTCTCACAACGTTGTCGCTGCTAAACGGGACTTGCTGTTCAAATTGTGGGTCGTATTGAGATAATACTTCATTATAGAATGAAACAATTTCCATCTCGTGTTCTTTATATGATTGAATAGCTAAATTTTTAAGGTTTTCATATATAACGTCAAATCGTTTACCCTGAACATCCGAAATTCCGATTCCTGTTAATTGCGGGAATACTGAATGAATTTCTTTAATCATTGTATTCAAATCTTCGAAAACATATTCGTCAGGATTTTGTTCCGGAGCGATATAGCCTCTGAGTAATCTGTCCATCTCACGTTCAATCATATAGTATACATCAGAACTCAAATCTTTTCCAAAAAGAACTTTGCGGCGCTGTGCATAGAATTTTTCACGTTGAATATTCATAACGTCATCATATTCCAATACACTTTTTCTTATATCAAAATGATATGTTTCAACTTTCTTTTGTGCAGATTGAATTTGACGAGTAATGAGCGGATGTTCAATAGCCATGTTTTCATCGACGTTAAGCGCATTCATCAAAGTTGTGATTTTATCGCCGCCAAATATTCTCATTAAATTGTCTTCCAAGGATAAGAAAAATCTTGTAGACCCCGGGTCGCCCTGACGAGCGGCACGACCTCTTAATTGGTTATCAATACGACGTGATTCGTGTCGTTCCGTACCGATAACGTGTAACCCACCGACATTAACAACTTGTTCGTGTTCTTTTTTAGTCAGCGCAACAGCTTCTTCTAATATTTCAGCTTTCTTAGCTTCATAGCTTGGGTCTTCCGGAAGAATACCAAGTTGGTCAAGTTTTTCCTTCGCTAAGTACTCCGCATTACCGCCAAGCAGAATATCTGTACCACGGCCTGCCATATTAGTTGCAATTGTAACGGCACCAACACGACCGGCCTGAGCAATAATATAAGCTTCTTTTTCGTGGTGTTTTGCATTTAACACGTTATGTTTAATCCCCATTTGTTGAAGTAAATGGGATACGTATTCTGATTTTTCAATGCTTATTGTTCCGACAAGAACAGGTCTGCCTAATTTATGCTGTTCTATAATATCCTGTACAACAGCATTAAATTTTGCACGTTCATTTTTGTAAATTACGTCAGGATAATTTATTCTGATATCCGGTTTGTTGGTAGGAATAACAGTAACTTCAAGATTATAAATCTTTCCAAATTCAGCTTCTTCTGTCATTGCCGTACCGGTCATCCCTGACAATTTCGGATAAAGACGGAATAAATTCTGGAAAGTAATACTTGCAAGAGTTTGTGTTTCATCTTGGATTTTAACCCCTTCTTTTGCCTCAATAGCCTGATGTAATCCGTCAGACCAACGGCGCCCTTCCATTAAACGTCCCGTAAATTCGTCTACTATCATGACTTCATTATTTCTAACTACATAGTCGGTATCTTTAACAAACAACTCTTTAGCCTTTAGCGCTTGCAATAAGTGGTGCGCATATTGAGTGTTAAGGTCAAACAGGTCTTTAACTCCTATAATTTCTTGTGCTCTGTCGATACCTTCTTCTGTAAGAATAATATTTTTATTTTTTTCATCAACCTCATAATCAATATCTTTTTTTAATTGCGGAGCGACTTTTGCCATCATTTGATAAGTTTCGGCAGATTTTTCAAGTCTGCCGCTAATAATAAGCGGAGTTCTGGCCTCATCAATTAAGATACTGTCAACTTCATCTATAATTGCGTAGTTATAAGGTCTTTGAACAAGGGCATCCTTGCTTTGTGCCATATTATCTCTCAAATAATCAAAACCGAATTCATTGTTCGTTCCGTACGTAATATCGCAATTGTATGCGGCTTTTTTATCAATATATTCATCCATTGAACGTCCGCCCGACAAAATTACGCCGACAGACAGTCCCAAGAATTTATAAATTTTCCCCATCCATTCGCTGTCACGTTTTGCAAGATAATCATTGACTGTAATAACGTGCACCCCTTTACCGGTTAATGCATTAAGGTATGCAGGCAAAGTTGCAACAAGGGTTTTACCTTCACCTGTTCTCATTTCGGCAATATGTCCGTTATGGAGAAAATATCCGCCTATAAGTTGGACATCAAAATGCCTCATATTAAGAACTCGTTTACCGGCTTCTCTCACTGTTGCAAAGGCTTCAGGTAATAGTTTGTCCAACGCTTCTTTTTCTAATTTTCGGTCTGTCATGAAATCTTTTGAAGTAGGACGCTGTGCCAAAATTTCTTTAAATTCCGTTGTTTTGGCTTTTAATTCCTCATCTGTCATTGCTGCAAACTGTGGTTCTAGGGCGTTTATATGGTCTATAATCCCCATTATATTTTTAATTTTTCTCTCGTTTGGGTCACCCAATAACTTCATTAACAAGCTTATCATTATATAATTGTCCTCTCCAAATTTGGTATTCGTTACGGCTATTTTACCATAGACATGAAAATTTTTCACAATCTTAAGAAAAAAATAATTATTGTATAAATAAAAATGTAACGAAATGTGTATATTATTTATGTTTATGAAAAAGGAGTAAATCGTTTGTTTTTATATATATGTGGTCGTAAGTGTGTGTAACAAAAGTAAATAGGATGGTTAGTATGGTTGATATGCGATATGATGCGGCGTATGGTTCTCTGACAGCAAGGATGCCCGATCCGCCAAAAGCTATTGAAGGTATAATTGATGAGTATCAGGAATTTTTAGCTTCAATATTTACCAGAGAATATAACAATGGTTACTCTGCTATTGATCCGATTGGTACTGTTCCCGTATATTCTCCAAAGTTATCACAAGAGGAAATGGATTATTCAGAAAGGTTAATGCGTAAATTAAATTCAATGCCGGAGTGGAAGGATTATGTAAAGCAATGCAAACAATGGGCTGTTTTAATGTGATTATTAGGGTTACCGGAGAGCGGGTGAGTAGAGTTACCTCTGTATAAATGATTACAGAGGTAATTTTATGCAAAATTCTGTTCGTACATTTTCTTCGCTGTTAACGGTTATTTCTCCCCCGTGTGCTAAAATGATTTGTTGTGATAAATACAGACCGAGCCCTGTGCCGATTTTTCTGAATTTTTTAGAGGCTGTGTAATATTTATTAAATATGAGCCCTAATTCTTTTTGAGGGATGCCTTGTCCGTAATCTATTACTGATATTGTAATAAATCCGGGTATTTCACCTATTTTTATATCAATGTCTTTTTTGGTATTGCTATGGTATATTGCATTGTTTATAAGGTTTTTTATGACTCTTTCCAATTGCATGGCATCAGCCGTAACTTTTATATTTCTGTCTTTAACAAAATTAACTTTTAACCCTGCATCATTAGCAAATGGAGTGGTTTCTTCAATAATTTTATCAATAAATCCGTTAAGCAGGATATTTTCTTTTCTGAGTTTAATCCCGCCGTCTTTAATTTTGTATGTTTCTAACACAATCTGAACTAAATTTAGAAGTTCTTTGTTTGATATTTGCATATTCTTGAGTGCTACGGTTTGCTTTTCATTAATGGCTCCGAATTTGCCGTTAAGTAAAAAATCTAAAATGTTTGATTCCGCAACAATAGGTACTTTTAAGTCATGCGTTAAGGTAGCAACAAAATCTTCTTTTAAAGTTTCAATTTCACGTTCATTTGTAACGTCTTTAATAATAAGGATGTATCTTTTTTTGTTGTCATCTATGGTTAGCTTAATTGAGCTGATAACAAAATTTCTTGTGGGGGTATGTTTTATAAAAACATCTTTTGTGTTCATTCTGTTTAAATTGATATTGTTATCTTCAAACTGAATAAATTCAGAAATCTCTTTGCCTACGATATTTGTTCCTTTTACCCCAAACCAATCGGTAACTTTAGGGGTTGCTCTGAGTATAACCATGTGCTCATTAATAATTAAAATTCCGTCCGAGAGTGAATTAATTACTGATTCAAGAAGTTTGTTTTGACGCATCAACTCTCCCTGATATTCAATAATCATTTTTTCTCTGTCGTTAAGAGTTTCTACCATGCGGTTAATACTGTCTGTAACATTTTGGTACGTCGGATGCTCAAGTTTCTCAATTTTGGTCGTTAAATCCCCGTATCTGATTGAATTTACTGTATTGGTAACAGTACCCAAGTAGTCGTTAATTTTAGACCAACGCTTGTTCATTCTTCTTGTTATAAGGAACAAGATGATGAATATTATTATAATTCCGATATTAGTTATGTACCACAACATTTTTTTGTAACCCCTATAATCTCTTTTTTCGGTTTATGGTATAATTATAACAGATAGGGATAAAGTTGTTAATATTTTAAGAAAGCTGTATAAATAAATGTTAAAATTACCTAAGAGCATAAAATGGATTATAACTGATTTTGACGGGGTCGTTACGGATAATTTCGTGTATATAAATGACGACTATACAATGACGCGCCGCATAAATTTTCAGGATGTAATAGGTTTTAATAATTTGCATAAAAATGGTATTGAAGTGGCATTTATTTCCGGTGAAACAAATCCTGCTATGGATATTTTGGCAAAGAAATTTGAGATAAAAGAAGTTCATACGCGGATACATAATAAGATAGATATCCTGAAAAGTATATTGGAAAAATATTCATTGTCTCAAGATGAGTATTTGTACATTGGTGATGATATAAACGATGCAGAATGTTTAAGACATGCCAAATACAGTATAACGGTTCCGCATGCCGTTGATAAAGTCAAGGAAATAGAGGGTATTCAAGTGACAGACAGAGAAAGCGGATACGGAGCTTTTAGGGAGGTTGCGGATTGTTTGCTTGGTTAAAAGAAATTATAGATAAAATATTAAAGCTCAGTAAATCGCTGGATGAGTATAAAAAGGATTCTGTTGTGGAGGCGTTGCCTTCTTTAGCTTATGTAAACAGAGCAAAAAAATGTATTGAAAAAGGGGATTATGTTCAGGCGGAAAAAATTCTTGAAGAAGCAATGGAGCTTCCGCAAGAAGATGCCCTTGTTTATAAATATTTGGGTGTAATTTGTGATAAAACAGGACGCATTGCGGATGCTGTTGTTGCATTTAAGAAGTCTGCAAATATTAATAACGCTGATAAAGAAATATGGAGATTTCTTGGTTTTGCTCTGATGAATTGTAATAAGTGTGATGAAGCTATTGAGGCTTTCGAAAATGCAAACAAGATTAACCCTGCCAACACGGATGTATTTGCCGGTTGGGGGATGGCTCTTATGAAATTAAAAAGGTATAACGATGCACATGAGAAATTCATGGAATCAGTTAGATTAAATCGGTATAATTTTATGGCTTTATTGCTTGCCGCAATAATGGAGGTTAGGTTAGAACAGTATAATGAAGCAGAAGCAAAATTAAATTTTCTGGCTAATGTAAACCCTAATGAGACAAACACATATGAGTATGCCAATCTCAAATATATAAAGAAAGATTATGACAGCGCTATTCATTATGCAAACAAGGCTTTAGAGTTTAATAAAAATATGCTTCCCGTATATTTGCTTCTGGGGAAATTATATGCAATTAAGGGGGATAAAGCGGCTAGTTTAAAAGCATATCAGACAGCTTTAGATAGAAAGTTAGAAACTCCTCATTTGTATTTTGATTGGGCAATTACGCTTCAAATGTATGGTGAGTATGAACAGTCAAAATTATATTTCTTAAAGGCGTTAACGTTTGCCCCGGGTGACGAAGAAGCAAACGCAGGTTTAGCACTAACGGAGGCTGCTTTGGGAAATAACGATGAAGCTGATATGCTGTTAAAAAATATAACAAATTTAAATGATGAAAATTATCTGTATGCAAAAGCTTCGGCAATTCTTGCGATGAATCGTTTCGATTATAAAACCGCAGTGGATAAGCTAAAGAAGATTACTGATAAAATGTTTTTTGATAATACTATTCCTCTGTTTCTTGCAGAATGCTATGAACAGCTGCAGGATGATAATAATGCAAAAGAATACTATGAGGAGGCTCTGCTTAAATCAAGTGATAATATTGATGTATACCTAAAATATTCCGATTTCTTAATAAAGTGTAAAGAATATGAATCGGCAAAACGTAAACTAAAACGGGCTCAAAAACTTGATGAAACTGATACACGAGTGTTAAACAGCTTGTTTAAAGTCGGTTACATACTTGTAAAAGAAAATGATTCAGAATATAATATTAAAGAAACATTGTTAATTGCAGAAAAGATAAATTCAATTGACAGTGATGCGTTCCTTTACCCTGAAGAACGTGCAGACTTGGAAAACATGTTAAATAACAGGTAATATAAATTGAGAAGGATTATTGTTCAAAAATTCGGCGGGACTTCAGTTGCCGATACAGATAAAATAAAGAATGTTGCAAAAACCGTTATAAAAGAAAAAAATAACGGGAATGATGTGGTAGTCGTTGTTTCGGCTATGGGACATACAACAGATTATCTTGTAAAAATGGCAAAAGATATATCAAAAGTCCCTTCTGCCCGTGAAATGGATATGCTCTTGTCAACAGGAGAGGGTGTATCTATTGCGTTGTTAGCTATGGCAATTCAGGCTCAAGGGTATGAAGCTGTCAGTTATAATGCTATGCAAGTCGGTATAATGACAGAAAATGTTCATACCAAGGCAAGGATTGTAAAGATAGAAACAGAAAAGTTAAAAAAGAATTTGAATGAAGGAAAGATAATTGTTGTTGCCGGTTTCCAAGGGGTTACGGAAAACGGGGAAATAACAACTTTAGGCAGAGGCGGCTCTGATACTTCCGCGGTTGCTCTTGCAGCAGCTTTGAATGCTGAAAGGTGCGATATATATACGGATGTAGAAGGTGTCTATACAACAGATCCGAGAGTCGTTCCTAATGCTTCACGTTTAAAACAGATTTCATATGAGGAAATGTTAGAACTTGCTCATGCCGGGGCAAATGTTCTTCATCCGAGAAGTGTTGAAACAGCCAAATTAAATCATGTTCCGTTAAGGGTAAGAAGCAGTTTCAAGACTGACGATTTAGGTACTTTGATTTTAGGAGTAGAAAAAATGGAAATAGACAGACCGGTCACTGGTGTAGCTGCAGATTTATCTCAAACAAGAGTTGTTGTATGTGATGTTCCGGATATTCCGGGTCAAGCGGCAAGTATTTTTACAAAATTAGCTCAAGAAAATATTTCTGTTGATATGATTATTCAGTCGTATGCTCGTAAAATATCGCACACTAATGACATAGCATTTACTGTTGATGCTGCTGATACCGATAAAACAATCGCAACATTAGAAGCAATAAAGGCTTCTTCGCAGTTGCAATGCGGTGAAATTCAGGTAGATAAAGAAATTGCAAAAGTATCAATTGTAGGTGCCGGCATGATTGACAGACCCGGTATTGCATCATCAATGTTTGATACATTGGCTAAGCTTGGTGTAAATATTAAAATGATTTCTACCAGTGAAATTAAAATCAGCTGTTTAGTAGACAAGGAAGATGCTCAAAAAGCTGTAAAGGCTTTACATGAGGAATTCGGACTTGAAAGCGACGTAGTTGCGGACGTAAAAGGTGACTTGCCAAACGTATAATTATTAAGCAACAATGCTTTGATGAAGTCTTGAAGTTCTGTTGACGGATAGTATGTTTTTTAATTTCATAATTGCTTGTGCGTGTAATTGACAAACTCTTGATTCGGAAACATTTATTGTTTCACCAATTTCTTTTAATGTCATGTTTTCCTGATAGTAAAGTACCATTATTACCCGTTCTCTTTCAGGAAGTTTTTGGAGCGCAAATTCCAATTCTCTTTTCACGTTTTTCTCTTCAATGTTATCTTGAGGATTTTTATTATTTGTATCTTCAATCGTGTCTATAATTTCAACGCTATCCTCAGAAGAACCCTTCTTGTCGTATATTGAGGTTATAGTTGCGTCTTCTGCTAAAATTTGATTAATTTTCTCAGGCTCCATTCCCAAAAATTCTGCTACTTCTTTGGTAGTCGCAGCTCTGCCAAGTTCTTGTTTAAGTTGTTCTTGTGCATTTTTAATCTCTTTAATTTTTTTTCTTATGCTTCTTGGTAAAAAGTCTTCTGAACGAATTTTATCTATAATTGCACCGCGAATTCTTATAAGTGCATATGTTTCAAATCTTGTATTTTTTTGGATGGTGTATCGCTCAATTGAATTTATAAGCCCTTCTATTCCGTATCCTGCGATATCTTCTACGGATACTGTTGAAGGCAGGGTTACTCTTACTCTTCCGACAACGTATCTCACTAAATAAATGTATTGAACAATGAGGGTATCTCTTAGCTGTTTATTGTTCTTATCAGCAAGGTATTCTTCCCATAATTTTGTTAATTCATCCTCCGGAAGTCTTTTGATATTATTATATGATGTAAAATCAAAATTTTGACTCATTATCCACCCAAGATTTTTTTGTTTACTTTCCTATTCTATCCTTTTAGAAAATATAGTCATCATTTAAAAAGATGATAAAAATTTTTTAGGTAAACTTTTGGTATGAGAGATATTTTTTTGACCTTATTTTAATTTACTTTTAATAATGTTTGTAATAAAATCATATTGAACAATGGAAGTGTATAATAATCGCGTATGAAATACGCAAGTCTGCTGAAAGTTCGCGGCAGACAAGAAAGGAAATTATGGCAATACCGGAAACTAAAAAATTCGAGATTGAAATTGGCGGTAAAAATGTTACCGTTGAAACCGGGAAGTATGCAAATTCCACAAACGGTTCTGTAACTGTTCGATGCGGTGATACAATGTTATTTGTTCACTGTGTTGTTTCAAAGGAACCTCGTGTTGGTATCGATTTCTTCCCACTATTAATTGATTATGAAGAAAGAATGTCAGCTATCGGACGTATCCCCGGCGGGTATAACCGTTCTGAAGGAAAAGCAAGCGATAAGGCTATCCTTGTTTCACGTTTGATAGACAGACCAATAAGACCTTTATTTCCAAAAGGTTACAGAAATGATATTCAAATTGTTGCTCAATTATTCAGTTATGATCAGCAAAATCAACCTGATACATTGGCAATGTTGGGCGCATCCTGTGCTTTAATGCTGTCCGGTGCCCCTTTTGAAGGACCTATCGGTGCTGTAAGAGTATCAAAAGATGAAAATGGTAATATGATTGCAAATCCTACTCATCAGCAAGCTGACAAGTCTGATTTGGACATTGTTGTAGCAGGTACACACGATTCAGTTATTATGGTTGAGGCTGGATGTAAGTTCGTTACAGAAGATGACATTATGAATGCTGTTGAATTTGCTCAGGTTGAAATCAGAAAACAATGTGAAGCTCAAGTTGAATTTGCAAAGGCTTGCGGTGTTGTTAAAGAAGAGTTTGTCAACCCTTATGATACAACCGAATTAAAGCAAATTATTGACGAAGTTGCTCACGATATGATTTTTGATGCATATCATAACTTCGATAGAACATATAGACAAGAGAAACTTGAAGAAGCTAAGAAACTTGTAAAAGAAAAAGTTGAAGCTCTTCCTGAGGATCATTACATCAAGAAAATTATTGAAGAAACAGGCATAGACTTTGTAGCAGAAGAATTTAAAAATGCAGAAAAGAAAATTATGCGTGCAATGATTTTGGATGAAGGTGTCAGAGCTGACGGAAGAAAACCAACCGAAGTTCGTCCTATCTGGTGTGAAGTTGGTGTTATTCCTCGCGCTCACGGTTCAGCAGTGTTTACAAGAGGTCAAACTCAAATATTATCTGTTGCAACTCTTGCCGGCCCGGGGATGAAACAAGAATTAGACGGAGTTGACCCGGAAACTGAAAAAACATATATGCACAAATACATTTTCCCAGGATTTTCAGTAGGTGAAGTTAAACCTCTGAGAGGACCGGGAAGACGTGAAGTTGGTCACGGAAACTTGGCTGAAAGAGCTAACGTTCCTGCATTACCTAGCCAAGAAGAATTTGGCTATACAATTCGTGTAACTTCTGATGTATTAGA
>ODAI012167308.1_pt1 | contig 16646 bp, 12 predicted proteins | sample 1539321 | NCBI WGS metagenome assembly ODAI01 (sample SAMN02144231, study PRJEB22623) | gut metagenome | biome: sheep rumen | host: Ovis aries | place: New Zealand | reverse complement strand
GGTCTCCTGGCCTTCATTTCCGCCGGTCTCCTGGCCTTCGTCTCCGCCGGTCTCCTGGCCTTCGTTTCCGCCGGTCTGCTGGCCTTCGCCTCCGCCGGTCTGCTGACCTTCGTTTCCGCCGGTCTGCTGACCTTCGCCTCCGCCGCTTCCCTGGCCTTCGTTTCCGCCGGTCTGCTGGCCTTCATTCCCGCCGCTTCCCTGGCCTTCGTCTCCGCCGCTTCCCTGGCCTTCGTCTCCGCCGTCTCCCTGATCGTGCTCATCGATGTAGTCCTGGAGGATCTGCACCAGCTCGTCTTTTCTGGCGTCCAGGAGCGTGTTCATGACCGCCCTGAGATCCGCCTCTTCCATGCCGATCAGGATCTGCCCGATCACTTCCGTATCAAGAGAGGACAGCTGTTCCGCGTCGAGATTTCCGATAAAAGCTGCGAGAACCTCCTCGTCGATCGCGCGGATCTGTTCCTTTGCCATGGACCCGAGAAGGAGCGTCAGCATGCCGGCGACGGCGTCCGGATCGATCTTTTCCACATCCTCCTGCGTCAGGTTCTCCGAAAGGCTTGCAAAGAGCGTCGAGAGCGTCTCCTCATCCAGGAGCGCAGCCGCCTCTGCGAACTCCTCCCGGTCCTCCTGATTCAGCGCATTGAGCATCTGCGCGAGAAGCTCGCCCCTCTCCTTTTTCTTGTCCTCCTTTTCGGAGGTCACAAGGAGCTTGTCCATCATCTTTGCCAGCCACTGTCCCCGCTCGTCCTTCGGTATTTCCTTGAGGATCTTGCGCAGGAGTTTGGCCATCTGGGCCGGATCATTGATCTTTGCGTAGCTGGTCTCCCCGGTGGCAAGATCGACTTCCACGTCGTATTTGGGATCCAGAAGCATGATGTCCGTGATCCAGGCCTTCTGCAAGTTCAGGGCCTTGTCCCGGGTCTCCAGCTCTATGTAGAGCTGCGCCTTCTTGTTCTGTTTTGCCAGCTTCTGCCATTTTTTGATAAAGTCCTTTGTGATGATGACAGAATCCCCCTTGCAGAGGAAGACGTAGGGATAGTATTCGCTCCCCAGTTCGGGATCCTCAGGGTCGTCATTCACAGGCTTTGCGTCCGCCTTGAGCTGTTTTTCGTAAATAGTCGCCTTCTTGAGGATCTCCTCCGCCTCGACTTCCATAAAATCATCGATGATCCCGAAGCCGTCGCCGTCCGAGACCGCCGAAGTATTCTCCAGCGTCTTGATATTCTGTCTGGCCACCGTGATCCCCAGCTCGATCTGCTCGCGCTTGATCTTCTCCTTTTCCAGGCTCATCTGCGTGCTGCTGATATCGTAGCGCAGAAGCACGTCGCCCTTGTGGACGGGCTGGCCTTCAGAGACCAGGACTTCCTCTACCTTTTCCATGTCCGACAGGTATATACTCTGTTCCGCGTCCGTCGTGATCATGCCCGTGATACTGTTCTGCCAGTCCAGGTACTCGCCGAAATTGATGTTGGCGACGGGCACCACGGGAACCGTCGAGGAGGTGGTGGCACGCACGCCCGCGGTGATCCCGGCTATGGCTGCCGCCGCAACGACCAGGGCGGCGATCAGCGCGGTGATTCTCTTATTATTCCCTGTAAAAATATTGCTCATTTCTGATCCTGCGCTCCTACCTCTTCTGCAGATGCCCCAGCTCTCCGTCCCGGATCTCGACCATATTGCGGGCCCGGCCGGCAATTCCCTGGTCATGCGTGATCATCAGGACCGTCACGCCATCCCGGTTGAGCTCTTCGAACAGGTCCATGACCTGTGCGCCCGATTTCGAATCCAGCGCGCCCGTGGGCTCGTCCGCCAGGATGATCCTTGGGTTGTTGACCAGTGCTCTCGCGATGGCCACCCTCTGCTTCTGTCCGCCGGACAGCTGATTGGGCATGAAATCCATTCTGTCGGACAGACCGACCCTGGCCAAAGCTTCCTCCGCCCGCTCTCTGCGGACCCTGCGCGCCACATCCGCGTACGTCAGGGGAAGCTCGACGTTCTCCAGCGCGGACTGGCCCCCCAGAAGCTGGAAGTTCTGAAACACGAATCCGATCTTTTCCAGCCTCAGATCCGCCAGTTCGTTGTCCGTAAGGCTGTCCACCTCTCTGCCGTCGATGAGGAGGCTCCCGCTCGTCGCCTTGTCCAGGCAGCCGATCAGGTTCATCAGCGTCGACTTGCCCGATCCCGAGGGCCCGATAATGGCCGTATAGTCGCCCTCCTCCATCGTAAAATTGATGTTCTTCAGCACAGGAACCTCTATTTTGCCCTGATAATAATTCTTGTAGATGTTTCTGCACTCGACGATCTTCTTCATTGTGCTCCTCCGGCGGGCTCCTCCTCTGCGACCTCTTCGTTTACGAGTCCGCTTCCTTCGCCCTGCGCGCCGACCACGCCTTCGCCGTCCGGCTGCCCGGCTTCACCGTCAGGTTCTCCCGGCTCGCCGCCAAAATCCTGACCGCCGAACTCTTCTCCGCCGAACTCTTCGCCGCCGAACTCTTCGCCGGCGCCTTCATAGACGCCTTCGCCTTCCTCTTCTCCGGCTTCGCCTTCAACGTTTTCCTCGGGCTTTTCGCTCATCGGAGCTGTCTTCATGCCCTCCTTCAGCGTCCCGTCCGGAATGCTGATGGAGTCCTCCAGAGTCAGTCCCTCTGTGATCTTCACTTTGCCGACTTCCTCCCGGACTTCACCGATCGTGACTTCCTGTTTCCGGAGCCTGCCGCCGCGGTCGGTCCAGACGAAGGGATGGTCGGGGTCCGTCTGGTCCACCATATAGCTTCCGATCCAGATGCCGCCCTGATTCTCCCCGTCCTCCTGGCCAAGGTCCAGCTCCACGTAGACATGCTGTCCCATGATCAGGCCCTCGCTGCTCTCCAGTTCCACGTAGAAGGGGTACTTGGAGCTCTTGGCCGCGTCCGAGGATCCGCCAAAATAGCCCCCGCCCTCGGAGCTCACCGCATTCTCGGTGTCGATCTTGGTGATCGTTCCCTTCCAGACTCTGTCGTTCACTCTGGAATGCACGAGGACTTTCGCGTCCTGATAGATCTCGCCGATATTCTGCTCATTGACGGTTCCCTTGACCCGGTAGGTGCCGACTTTCATGACCGTGATGAAGGCATTGCTGTCCTCGTTTTCCGAAGATCCCTCGTTGATGGTCTTAACGACGCCGCTGATCCCGCTCTTCACCTCGGAGTTGTCGATATTACTCTCCAGCTTCTCGATCTCCGCTTCCTTCATCCGGATGTCCAATTCCTTGTCCTTGAGAGACAGGTTCTGCTCCTTGATCTGGACCGTGTAAGCCGCCTGTTCCGAAGAGGAGGCCTCTCTCTTTTCCTTCTCCAGCTGGGTGATCGCCTCCTGAGTGCTCGTGTAATCGTTGTGGAGGCGCTCCAGGTCGATCTCCGCCTGCTGCAGGTCCTCCTCGTATTTGGCCGTGTCGTACTCGAAGAGCGCCTGGCCCTCCTCGACCTCGTCTCCCTCGGAGACAAAGATCTCCCTGACCTCCACTTCGCTGTTTTTGGCCACAGACCAGGTTCCCTGCGGCTCGATGATCCCTGCAAAGCGGTTGATCATGCCCAGGGAGGCGTTCTGCCCCGTCAGGTTCTCCACGGTTTCCACATAGGCCGTCCCTTCTTCCTTACTGCCTGATCCCGCTTGTTTAAAGATCAGGAGCGCCGCCAGAACGGCGGCCGCAGCCGCGAGCGCGATCCACTTCTTATGTTTTGAAATAAACTCTAGCATTTTCTATATACTCCATTTTCTGACAGACTCATGAATGCCGTTTTATTATAGTCAATAAGTCAGTATCAAGTATAGTTCGTTTTTCTTAAATCTTTGTGAGTTTTCTGTGAAAAGGGTCAAAAACTCCCGCAGGCCTTAAAGCACTGCGGGAGCACCGTCGTCATATTCAGTTTATTCCTCCACGATCCTGATCGTGTCGATCACCTGGTCTTCGTAGGGGCGGTTGTTCCATCTGCTGGTGGGAACCGATGCGATCTTATCCACAACTTCCATGCCCTTCACTACTTTGCCGAAAGCGGCGTACTGTCCGTCCAGATAATTCGCGTCCGCATGCATGATAAAGAACTGGCTTCCCGCGCTGTTGGGATCCTGGGCCCTCGCCATGCTGATAACGCCTCTCTTGTGACTGATCGGATTGTCCCATCCGTTGGCCGCGAATTCTCCCTTGATGTGCCAGCCGGGGCCGCCCATGCCTGTCCCCTGGGGATCACCGCCCTGGATCATGAATCCCGGGATGATCCTGTGGAAGATCAGTCCGTCGTAGAATCCGTCCTTTACCAGTTTCTCAAAGTTGTCTACTGTGATGGGCGCCGCCTCTCTGTCCAGTTCGAGATCGATCACGCCGCCGTCTTTCATTGTAATTCGAATCATATTTTGTAAATCCTTTCAGCCGCCGGATGCCCGGCAGGCCAGCTGCTCTTTCATCTGGTTCTTACGATCACCGCTCTCTTATTCAGTTCCTTATGTCTGCGGATAGCGGTCTTTCTGGGATAGCGGGAAGTCTCCTGCGGCGAGACCGGATCGCTGAAGATCAGATCGTCCCCGTCGCTGCCGATCAGAAGCATGCACTGCGCTCCGCTGATCCACTGCACTTTTTTGCCGTCCTCGCGGCAGGTCCAGCTGTAGCCGGGGCGCGTGGGCATCATTCCCTCGCTGGCCCAGTACAGGACCGGAACGCCGTTGCCGATCCCTTCCTCCAGAAGTTCATCGGTCTTTAATCCCGTGGCATCCACTGCCTTGTAGGGAAGACCCTTCTGTGAGAAGCAGTCGTTCAGGGCTTTTATGATCGCGCCCTGATAACAGCCAAAAGCATTCTTCTCATAGGGACTGCCGGCAAATACTTTCTCCGGATCACATCCCTCGATCGAGCCCTCTCTCCTTCTCATTTGTCCCTGGGGCAGGAAAAAATCCACGAACTCATTGACCGTGATCCTGATCCCGAGATAGCGGAGCAGCATGACCGCGCAGACGCACTCGTCTCCGGACGGGCACTCGTCCGTCTGTTTCATATGCGGGACCTTCAGTATTTTGTCCAAAACAGCCTCCTTACATTGCTTCTCTCACTGAACGCTTACTTGAAGTGTCTTTCATAGAACGCATTGATCTTATTATAGGTATCGTCATTGATGTCATGCTCAATACGGCAGGCTTCTTCCGCTGCGGTCTCATCGTCCACGCCGATTGCGATCAGCACTTTCGTGAGAAGCTTATGTCTGGAATAGATCCTCTGCGCGATCTCCTCTCCGCTCGGTGTCAGAGTGATGTATCCGTTCAGGTCCATCTCGACGAATCCCTCTCCCTTGAGCTTCTTCATCGCGATGCTGATGCTGGGCTTGGAATAATTCATCTCGTTGACGATATCGATCGACCTGACACTGCCGTTTCTCTCGCGCAGAATAAGAATAGTTTCCAGATAATCCTCCGCTGACTCATGGCTCTTTTTCATTTTAATTCCCTGTCTTTCTTTTTATAATGAGAACTCAAAAACAACTGCTCCATAAGCCGGAAGATCGAATTCGATGTACTGCTCGCGGCCGTCGCACTCGCCCTTGACAGCCTTGATCACTTCCGGTACGCTCGTCTCTCCGGCGCCTCCGAAGACCAGATCCGTACTGTTGAGAAGGAGCTTGTACTGCTTTTTGACCGGCACGCCGACCCTGTAGCCTTCTCTCTTGACCGGCGTCATATTCAGAACGAACAGAAGACTCTTCTTCTGGGACGGGCACTTGCGGAAGAAGGAATAGATGCTTCTGTCCGCGTCATCGGCGTTGATCCACTCGAATCCGGCCCAGTCGTCGTCGATCTCATACAGGCACTTGTGGCTTCTGTAGATCTCGAGAAGCCTCTGCACATAGTACTTCATGCCGATGTTGAGATAGTTGTCGCCCTTGCCTTCTTCCAGTCTCCACCACTCGAGCTCTGTCGCCTCGTTCCACTCGTGCTCCTGTCCGAATTCCTGACCCATGAACAGCAGCTTTTTGCCTTCGTGGCCGAGCATGAAGGTGTAGCCGACGCGCAGGTTGGCATACTTGTCGACCTTGTAGCCGGGCATTTTGTTGACCATGGAGCACTTGAGGTGAACCACTTCGTCGTGCGACAGAGGCAAAATATACTTCTCCGCGCTGTTGTAGCTCATAGCGAACGTAAGTCCGTTGTGATCGCCCTTCCTCATGATGGGATCCAGCTTCATGTACTCGCAGAAGTCGTGCATCCAGCCCATGTTCCACTTGAAGGAGAATCCCAGGCCGCCGTCCTCGGGCTTGGCCGTGATCTTGGGCCATGCCGTCGACTCCTCGGCGATGGTAAGGAAGCCGGGATACTCGCCGTGAATGACCGAATTGAGGTGCTTGAAGAACTCGATCGCGTCCAGGTTTTCGTTTCCGCCGTACTTGTTGGGAAGCCACTGTCCGTCCTTCTTGCCGTAATCCAGATACAGCATGGAGGCCACCGCGTCGACGCGGATGCCGTCGATGTGGTACTCGTTGATCCAGTAGCGGACGTTTGCGATCAGGAAGTTGGACACCTCGTGCTTGGCCAGGTTGAAGATCCTGGTTCCCCAGTCGGGATGCTGTCCGCGGCGCGGATCGGGATCTTCGTAGATGCAGGTTCCGTCGAACTCCGCGAGGCCGAATTCATCGGGGCAGAAGTGCGCGGGCACCCAGTCGAGGATGACGCCGATATTATTCTTGTGCAGCGTGTCCACAAGATACATGAAGTCCTTGGGATGGCCGTATCTGGAAGTAGGCGCGTAGTAACCGGTCACCTGGTAGCCCCAGGAGCCGTCGAAGGGATGCTCCGAGATGCCCATAAGCTCCACGTGGGAGAACTTCATCACCTTGAGATACTCGACCAGCCTGTCTGCAAACTCTCTGTAGTTATAGAAGCCGTCCTCTGTTCCGTCGGGATGCTTCATCCAGGAGCCGATATGGCACTCGTAGATGGCGAGCGGCTCGCGGTTGGGATCCTTGCCCGCACGGGCTTTGAGCCAGCGGGAATCTCCCCACTTGTAGCCGGACAGATCGACGATCCTGGAGGCCGTTCCGGGACGGTACTCCGTCCAGTTGGCATAAGGATCCGCTTTGTATTTTTTGGTCCCGTTCTGTGTGGTGATGCAGTATTTGTAGAGCTCGCCCTCAGCCACATCCGGAATGAACAGCGTCCAGATCCCGCCCGCGTTGAACTCTTTCATCGGATGCTGCTCTTCGTTCCATCCGTTAAAGGTTCCGATGACGTGGACGGCCTTGGCATTGGGAGCCCATACGGCGAAGAAAACGCCCTTCTGCCCGTTCTCTTCCGAAGGATGCGCGCCCAGCTTCTTATAGATCTGGTAATGTGTGCCGTTGCCGAACCAGTATGCGTCGTCATTGGAGATAAAGACCTTCTTGTCATCGGTCTTGGCCGGCGCTGTTCTCTTCATAGTCTTAGCGGCCGTCTTCTTAGCCGTCGTTTTCTTTGCAGCTGTCTCGCTGCCTTCCTTTTTCGTAGCCGTTTTTCTAACTGCCATGGTTTTTCCTCCTGCTCCTTGATAGTGGGTCCGCTCCGCGGACTGTATGTTAACTCAATAATGAAGAAAATCTTTGTCTCTCAGGACGATCCTGTTCTGCGCCCCTCCCTTGCGCCGGGAGAAAGAATCCACAAGACTCGAGATCGTCTTGCGGCTGGCATAGTAGATTGCCTCGTCCACTATATCCCTGATGTCCTCCAGTGTCACGCTGTGCTCCACCGTCTGCATGGACATGACCCTGCTCTGCAGAGCGCTCATGCCGAATTCGTCGATCTCGCACTGCTGCTTGCCGGCGTACTCCCTGGCATAGCCAAGTAATGTGTCCACGCTCAGCGCAGCTATATCCACTCTCGCCGTGAACATTTCCTTCAGGCGGGGATGGTCGTTTAAGAATGCATCCATGACGCCTTTGCGGTCGATCAGGATGATCAGGATGCTCCGCTCGGGAGCTTCCAGCATATCGCACAGCGCTGCCGCGCCTTCTTCGCTCATCATAGACGTTCTTTCTATGATCAGGGCTCCGAAGGGCATTCGCGGTATGACGCGCAGAATGTTCTCTCTCGTGATATACCGGCCCTCGGATTTGGCGATCTGCCCCACGAAGTTGGGATTGATCTGCCGATACCTGCGGACCAGTTCCCTGGCCAGGCTCAGTGTTCCGGCTCCCTCGTCTCCGGTGATCACGACGTTGCCCGTTCCGCCCTCCAGAAGCGTTCTGCCCAGCGCGTCGCTGAGCTGCCGGATCGAGTCCTCGGAATGCAGGTAGATCGGTCCGGTCTGTCTGCGGCTTCGGTTTTCCGGTCCGGAAGCGGGTTTCTCAATGGTAAACTCCTCCGGAAACTCGCCTCCGCCCTCCGTCACGAACAGGCTCGTGTCGTAGGCGGCGCCTTCCTTGTCGTCGTCCCTGATCTGCAGGGCCTTGTGGACCTCGCCCGGGTCCCACGACTTGGTGTACATCGAAGAGCTGCCGCTCTTTTCATCGTAAAGCGCAGGACTTGTCTTCGGCACCGCCTGCGCGGGCTCGTCGGCGTCCAGGCCGTTGGATTCGTAAAAGTCTCTCTTGACCTTCTCCCACTCCGACATGATCTCCTCGAGGTTGAGCTGGCCCGTGATCTGCTTCTCTGGCTTTTTCTCCTCCTGCATGACCATGGCGTACTGGCCGTCGGTCTCCTGTCTTAAGTAGGTGTCGTAATTCTCGAGATCCCGCAGTCCCTTAGCGATCATCTTCTGCATGTTCTCGGGAGAGAACATGGCCTCGTCCTCCGGGCTGATCTCAAAGGAATGATCCTCGAATACGGAATGATCCGGTGCGGGCCGGGCCTGCTTCACAGCGCTTCTGCTGTCCCGCTCCCGCGCGCCTTCCTCCCGGGATGCCCTGGGCGGCCGCCCGGACCGTCTTTTGTCTGCCGCCGGCTCCTTCTTGCGGAGCTCTTTGGTATGGATCTCATAGTCTTCGTATTCCCACGGGATCTCCGTGGCTCCCGGGTCCCGGTTGAGGTCCGGGATCAGTTCCTCTTTCTCTTGTGCAGGTTCCGGGGCGGGTTCTTCCGCGCCGGGATCCGCTGCGCTTCCGTTCTCAGAGGCAGCTTCTTCTCTGCCGGCCGCTTCCGCTGCTTCCGCTCCCTGATCCGGACCTGCGCTGTCTGTGCTGTCCGCGCTTTCGGTACTGCCGGCGCCTTCGTCCTCCGCAGGGGGCTTCTCCCCGCTCTGCGCGCTTTCCGCGTTTTCCGCGGTCACGGACACTGCAGAGTCCGCCGCTCTCTCTTCCGCGGCCGGCGCCTGCGAGGACTCCTCCTCTTCCTCCTCCGGCTCTCCGTTCATCTTCCTGTAAAGCGCTTTCTGCTTCACGGTCAGTTCGGTGAAAGAGGCCTTGAGTTCCAGCGCCTTGCGCACGTACCGGCCTTCTCCGAAGAAGGCGATGATCTCGTCGCACTGGGAGGCGCAGAGATTTCTCTCTCCCGCTTCCAGATACAGTTTGGCCAGCTCAAACGCCCATTTGCCGCGCATGTCGTGCCTGGCCATCTCCTCCAGGACCGCGATCCTCTCGTTGACGCTGACATTCTGCGCCTTGTACAGCTTGTACTGCAGCACATAGCGATCCGTATCCCTGGGAGCAACATTGATATATTCATTATAAAGCTGCAGGGCTCTCACATAACTGCCCAGCTTGAGTTCCAGTTCACAGAGGGAGAATATGATCTGCCTCCCGTAAGGGCTCTTCGCGTAAGCCAGTTCCAGCACCCGCTTGCTGTCTTCGTATCTTTTATTGATCTTATAGATGTCGCTGATCCTGCAGAGAGTCCTGACATTCTTCACTCTTCGCCAGTCCACTGTGTCCGCGACATCCGCGGCCTCCGCAAAGCGGCGTCCGGCGATCAATGAATCGATTTCATTGATCGTGACTTTCAGTTCATATTTATCCAACTTTAGACCTCAGTCATTACTCGTCACAATTTACTACAAACCGGCCCCTGCCCGAGCAAAAACAGGGCAAATTCACTAATTTCAGTTTAGCATACGCCTATAGCAATGTCAAAAAACAATGCTGTTCCGCGCCGCTATTTACCCTCATTCCCGCGGGGCGCCGGCCTCTCCCATGATCAGCGAAAGCTGCGCGAACTGCTGCAGGGACAGAGCTTCTCCTCGGATCGTCGGGGACAGTCCCATCTGCTCCAGGGCGTCCGTCACTTCCTCTCTGGTAAACTGCCTGCCGTCCAGACAGTACCCGTGGGATACCGCGTTGGCCAGCGTCTTGCGCCTCTGGTTGAAGGCCGCGCGGATCAGCGCGAACATGACCTTCTCGTTGCACTCGACGGGCGGCTCCGGATAAGCTTTGAGGCACAGCACGCAGCTGTCCACTCCGGGCCTTGGTATGAAGCAGGACGGCGGAACCGTCATCACTGCCTCGGGCTCGGCAAAATACTGCACGGCCAGGGACAGCGCACCGTATTCCTTGCTCCCGGGGCCCGACCGGATCCTGTCCGCCACCTCTTTCTGCACCATCACAGTGATACTGGTAAAGACATGGTCCTGTTCCAGCAGCTGCATCAGGATCGGCGTCGTCACATAATACGGAAGATTGGCCACGACCTTGAGGGGCTTTCCGCCGTTGTATTCCTCGCAGACCGCCTTGAGATCGGTCTTCAGAATGTCCTGCCACAATATTTTGACATTGCCGCAGTCCTCCAGCGTCTCCATAAGGACCGGCTGCAGGCTCTCGTCGATCTCGACGCAGATCACCCTGCCCGCCGCTTCGGAAAGAAGCTGGGTCATGCTCCCGATTCCGGGCCCGATCTCGAGCACGCAGTCCTCCTTCGTGATCTCAGCCGCGTCGATGATCCCGCGGATCACGCCCGGGTCGATCAGGAAGTTCTGTCCGTACTTCTTTCGCGCCCTGATTCCGTATTTTTCCAAAATGTACCGGGTCGCCCCCGGTGTCGCCAGGATTTCTCTCATATTCTTACCTCATAGATTTACTTTCGCGCCGCCGGCTCACAGCCTGTACATCCTGCGCGCGTTCTCCTCCGTCACGCGGATCACTTCCTCCTCGGAAATCCCCCTGATCTGCGCGATCTTCTCCACCACATAGGGAAGATACAGGGAAGAATTTCTCTTTCCCCGGAAAGGGACCGGCGCCAGATAGGGGCAGTCAGTCTCGAGCAGCAGATGCTCCAGCGGGATCTCCTTCGCGACTTCCACGAGCTTCCTCGCGTTCTTGAAGGTGACGACGCCGCCCACGCCTATATAAAAGCCCATCTTCACAAATTCTCTGGCCATCTCGACGCTGTAGGAATAACAGTGTACCACACCGCCGGTCCTCTCTGCATGGTTTTCTTTCATGATCCGCATCGTATCGGCGGCCGCCTCTCTGGAATGGATCACCACGGGAAGGCCGACCTCCTGCGCCAGCTGCAGCTGTCTGGCGAACCACACTCTCTGCAGCGCCGGGTCGGGCTCCGGCCAGTAATAATCCAGGCCGATCTCTCCCACCGCCACGGCTTTGTCGTCGCTGAGCTTGTCCTTGATCTCCTGCAGAAGATCTTCCTTTAAATCGGCGCAGTGCTCGGGATGGATCCCCAGCGCGCAATAGACGTGCGGATACTTGTGCGCCAGCGCCAGGCACTCGTCGATGCTCTCCGGCGAGGCCGCAATATTGACGACGCATCCGATCCCCGCGCCGGGCAGCCCCCGCAGAAGCTCCTCCCTGTCGCCGTCAAACGCCTCGTCGTCATAATGTGTATGTGTATCAAAGATCATTCTGAACCTCTTTCAAAATATTTTATAAAAAAGTCTTGCATTTCCAAAACTCTTCCCCTATAATAACACTTGCGTCACAGATAAGGAAACATTTCATGACGCAAATTGAATACGCGCTTCTAGCTCAGCTGGTAGAGCACCTGACTCTTAATCAGGGTGTCCAGGGTTCGAGTCCCTGGAGGCGCATGACCAAGAGACGATTGAATTTTAATTCGATCGTCTTTTTTGTGCGATAAGCTCCAGCTTTCTTATGACCGTGCATCTCGGATCGATCCTCCCCCTTTTGGACGTCAAAATATCGAATTCCTCGAAACATTTCGCTTGTTTTTAACATTTTCTTAATATTTTGTCATATTTATGAATAATTTATTTGCTTTTATGAAACTACTTCGTTATAATTACTGTAATTGTTGTTAACAGTTTGAGGAAGGAGTTTCATATGAAGCGGAAAATAGCTTTACTTTTGGCCGGGTGTCTCGCCATATCACCCGTATCAGCAGGAATTGTCTCCACCCCCGCATTCGCAGCGGAAACAGAGAGCAGAGACACTGCAGCGGAAGAGGTGCAGGTCAAAGATGAAGACTCCACTCTACTCGATACAGAAACCGAATATCCCATGAATGCCGGCGAAACCCGTATCCTCAGCGCGGCGGTCCCCGCAGACGCTGATTCTCCCTGTCAACTCTACTGGAGCAGTGAGACGCCCGATGTCGTTTCGATCGAAAGCGACGGAACGCTCACAGCCCTCTCCGCCGGCCAAGGCAGAATCATACTTGACATCTCCTACGACGGGCAGGAACCCATTACCTATTATTACGAAATCATCGTCACCGAGCCGGAGGCCGCTCCCGAAGAGGAAGCGGAAGCAGAGATCGCTGCGGAAGCATCCGAGCAGACCTCTATAGAGGAAGAATTCGCAGCGGTGCCCGAGGAGGCCGTTGAGATCTCTGAGGAAGCTTCCGGACAGGCCGCTGTCGAGGAAGAATCCGCGGAGGTGCCCGAGGAGGCCGTTGAGATCTCTGAGGAAGCTTCCGGACAGGCCGCTGTCGAGGAAGAATCCGCGGAGGTGCCCGAAGAGGCCGTTGAGATCGCTGAGGAGGCCTCCGAGCAGGCTGCCGACGGAGAAACAGCGGTTGAAGCCGCCGTCGAAGCCATCGAGGAGACGGAAGAACAGGCTCCCGCTGAGGAAACGATCGACATTACAGTTGAGGGCGAAACCGAAGAGGCCGAGCTCATGACCGGGGTCATCGAGGCCGGAACTGTACAGGCTTCCGCCAAGGCTAAGGCCGCCGTATCTGAGGATTCCGACCGGAAAGTGACCGCCGGATGGGTCGGCCAGGACCAGACCTGGTCCTACATAAAGAGCGACGGGACCAAGGCAACCGGCCTTTTGACGATCGGTAAGCGCACCTTCTATCTCGATGAAAGCGGCACTCTCTTGTACGGCTGGATCAAGGCCGGTTCCAACTACTATTACGCCGACAGCGACGGCGCGCTGCAGACAGGATGGCTGGAGACAGGCGGAAGCACCTACTACCTGAGTCCTTCGACATTTGCCAGAAAGACCGGCATCCAGAAGATCGACGGAAAGCTGTATCTGTTCCTGGACAGCGGAAAGCTCAAGAAAGGATATACATGGGTCACGACCGCCAAGGGACGCGTCCACGTCGACGAGGACAATACCCTTCACACGGGATGGTTCTTGTACAACGGCAGATGGTATTACCTGCAGAGCAACGGCGTCGCGAAGACGGGGCCCTTCAAGCTCGGAGGCAGGCTCTACTTCTTCACCGGCACAGGAGCTATGATCACCGGCTGGCACACCCACAACGGCCACAAATTCTACCTGTGCAAAGACGGCTATGCCGTGACAGGCTGGAAGACCTTCTCCGGAAACAGATATCTGTTCACTCCGTTCGGCATCATGAAGACGGGATGGGTCAAGACCGGCGCCGGAAAGATCTACTATTTTACTTCCAAGGGCGTGCAGGTCACAGGCTTCCGGTCCATCGACGGAAAGAAATACTATCTCCGCAAGGACGGCGCCGTCACCAAGGGGTGGAAAAAGATCTCCGGCAAATGGTACTACTTTGACAGCAGCTGCAAGGCAAAGACCGGATGGCTCACGCTCGGCTCCCGCAAATTCTATCTGGGCAGCGACGGCGTCATGGTCACCGGCCGCAAGAGCATCGGAGGCGTCACTTACTACTTTGACTCCGAGGGCGTCATGGTTCCCTCGACCAATTCCTACAGCAACACTGAGGAATTCATCCGGTGCATCGCTCCTCTGGTCCAGAAATACGCGCCCCGGTACAACGTCCGGGTGGTGAGCCCCATCATCGCGCAGGCCATCCTGGAGAGCGCGTCCGGTGAGTCCAGCCTGGGCAAAAAATACAACAACTTCTTCGGTCTCAAGTGCGGCACGCTCTGGAAAGGCAAGAGCGTCAACCTGCTCACCGGCGAGGAGTACTCCGTCGGCACTTACACGACCATCGCCGCCGACTTCCGCGTCTACGACAATATGGAGGAGGGAGTGAAAGGATACTTCGAGTTCCTGTTCAGGAACCGGACAAGATACAACAACCTGCTCGGCGAGACGGATCCTTACGAGTATCTCGTCAAGATCAAGGAAGACGGATACGCCACTTCGAGCAAATATGTACAGAACGTCTACAACGTCCTCAAGAGCTACAACTTAACCAGATTTGACTAATAGAATGAGGTTTTCATTATGTTAAAAAGAACTTACGCCCGCATAGCTGTCTCCCTGATCCTGGCAACAGCCGCCCCCGCGGTCACACCGGCCATGAGTGTCCAGGCTGCTTCCATTGAGGCCGCTTCCTTCACGTCGGCTTCGCAGACCGCTGCCGCCCTTTCTCTCAGGACAACTGTCAGGTTCGTCCAAAAGAGCGGAAAGACCTTCTGCCTTACGTCCGACGGAAAAAGCCAGACGGGCTGGGTTCAGAACTCCGGAAAATGGTACTATTTTGACAAGAAAGACGGACACATGCTCACCGGCTGGCTCAAGCTCGGCACCAGAAAGTTCTATCTGCGCAAGGACGGCTCCATGGTGGAGGGACCCGGCTGGTACACGATCAGCGGCAAAAAATACTATTTCACCAAAAACGGTCATGTGCGCGCGGCATGGGAAATGATCGGCGGCAAGTGGTATTACCGCAATACGGAGGGCAGCGTCGTCAAGTCCAGATGGATCAAATACGCCGACAAATACTACTATCTCACGAGCACAGGCGCGGCGGCGACCGGAACCGTCTCCGTCAGCGGCAAAAAATACCGTTTCGGCAGCAACGGCGACCTGCAGGGAACAGTCCCCGCAAACGTCATCGCAGCAGCCAAAGCATACGCCAGAGAAGTAGCGGCGGCAGCCAAGGCCGGCACTTCCTCTTCAACGAGCTCCGCTAAGACAGCTGCGGCGGCCGCTGTGAAGACCACTTCTTCCACGGATACCAAGACAGCTTCCTCGAGCACCGCGAAGACCACCGCTGCGGCGGACACGAAATCGTCCTCCGCCACAAGTACGTCAGCTTCCAAGAGCACAGCTTCGACGGCAAAGACCACTAAGACCACTACGGTCAAGAAGATCACCAAGGTCACCGGAAAGCTCAACAACCTTCCCGAATCCAAGAGGAAGTTCGTCATCGACGTTGCCAACTATGTGCGTAAGTACGCTCCCAAGTACGGGATCAAGGTCTACAGCCCGATCATCGCGCAGGCCATCCACGAGAGCGGCTGGGGCGAGTCCTCCCTGGCCTACAAGTATCACAACTACTTCGGCATGAAGTGCGGTACCCTCTGGACCGGCAAGAGCGTCAATCTCTCCACCAAGGAGGAATACACGGCCGGCACGCTCACGACGATCCGCGACAACTTCCGCGTCTACGACAACATGGAGCAGGGCGTCAAGGGATACTTCGAATTCATCTCCCGCCCCAGATATGCCAACCTCAAGGGCGTCACAAGCGCCAGACAGTATCTGCAGAACATCAAAAACGACGGCTACGCCACAGGCAGCCAGTACGTCGATCACACAATGGCCGTCATCGAGATCTACAACCTGACGCAGTTCGACAAGTAATCTCTCGAAATGGAGACAATGCAAGTGGACAACAACGGCTCATTTTCCCGCGATGACATAAAATACATGAAAGCGGCCCTCAAGCAGGCCGAAAAGGCGCTGGCCCTCGGAGAGGTCCCCATCGGCGCCGTGATCGTCGAAAACGGCAGGATCATCGGACGCGGTTACAACCGCCGCAATACCGATCACACGACCCTGGCCCATGCGGAGATCACAGCCATTCGCAAAGCCAACCGCAAAGTCGGCGACTGGCGGCTGGAAGGCTGCACTCTCTATGTCACCCTGGAGCCCTGCCAGATGTGCGCCGGCGCGCTCGTGCAGTCCAGGATCGACCGCGTCGTCATCGGAGCGCCCAGCTACAAATCGGGATGCGGCGGAACGCTCCTCAACATTCTGCAGAACAACGAATTCAATCATCAGATCCAGGTGGATTCCGGACTGATGCAGGAGGAGTGCACGGCCATCCTGCAGAAATTCTTCAGGGAACTGCGCCTGCGCAACAAGATGCGCAGGAAGACTGCCGTGCAGCAGGAACAGGAAACAGCGGACCTGAGTGCCATGAATTCGTCCGGCCCTGTAGATCTGACTTGACTTTGCCCTTTGAATCAACTATATTAACACGTGTGGGTGCTGTAAAAGCACCTCTTTTAAAGCCGCCCTGCTCTTCGGGGCGGAGCCTTAACAGCTGCCTGCCGCTTGCTGTGATGAAGTTTGGGTCTTACGCAATGATTCCCCGTGAACCGTGTCAGATTGGGAACAAAGCAGCACTAAGCGGGC
>ODAI013160627.1_pt1 | contig 16647 bp, 11 predicted proteins | sample 1539321 | NCBI WGS metagenome assembly ODAI01 (sample SAMN02144231, study PRJEB22623) | gut metagenome | biome: sheep rumen | host: Ovis aries | place: New Zealand | reverse complement strand
TCACCCAGTTGAGCCAACAGCCCTCGTTTTGTAATTTTCACATAAACCTTGTTCCCACTTTCAGGATCTACTCCCAGATAGCGACTTTCGTCATTGTCTTTGAGTGTGGCCAAGTCCTCGGCCTTGTCTTTGGGTGTTTTATCTATTTGCGCTTCAACGGATTCCAAAATCAATCCATCCTTTTCAGAATACTTGACCGTTATAAGGAAAGTGTTTTTTAAGCCGCTGACCTTAGAGCGCATAACCTCAATGGCGGGAGGCAGCACCTCTTTTTCAAGGTATTCCTTTTCCATCGCGGCCAAGACTTCCAATTGCAGTTCGCCTATAGGCAAATTAAGCTGTTGGAGCATTTCGATGGCCTCTTGTGCTTTCTTCAGTTCCTTGGATTCCATAAGCATTAAATCAAATGGGTGACCTTAATTTTCTGCCAATGCTTGCCGATGCCCAAGGCCATGTTGGCTGCATCTTTGGTGATTAGCTCACCTTTCTCCAGTCCAGCAATGGCTTGCTTAATTTCTTGTAATGCGCCACCTGACACACCAAAGAGGTCTTTCAGCACAGCATCGTTTTGCTGCTGCTGACGCATGATCAAAGGATATTGAGCGTTGGCGTAGAAGTCGAAATGCTTGCTCTTGAAGCTTTCCATGTTTTGGGTGGCAAGGATGATGCTCATACCCTTGTTGCGGCCAACAGCAATGAGGTTTTGAAGAGGCTTGTTCTCGAAACTGAGCATGTAGTGTGCCTCGTCGATGATGGTGAAGTGACGAATCTCCACACGGTCTTCGTTGGTGGCTTGCTTGGGCAACTTCTCATAAATCGCGTTCAACTTGGAGATGACGAAATAGACAATGGCCTTGGCCATGATGCCGTCTTTCTCGAAGCCGCCGAGATTGATGATATAACAGTTACGGAGCAAGTCGATTTTGTCCTCCTCAGCAAAGATATTATTTCTGACCAGCTGGCTCAACACAGAGACCACGCTATCCACTTCATCATGTTTCTTGGCAGGCAACAATGCCTTGTATTCGTTGAGCACTTGCTTGAAGGTAATAGGCTTCAAGTTCTGCTTCTTGTAGGCATTGATGATGGCTTCGCTAAGCCTGTTGTCCATATTGGAGCTGATGGTTGCAGGCGAAATGGCGCACAAGGCCGTGGAAAGCGATGTGGCATAGAGATTAACCTCATTGATGGGACGGTCGCTGAAATCCTTGAACGGAGTGAATGGAAGCGGCTTCTCGATGGGATTAAGGATTGCGGAACGGTCGGTGTCAAATTGTTGCAGCCAATCGGCATTGGCAGGGTCGGAAAACTCGCCTTTGTAGTCGAAGAGCAGGAAATTGACGGGATAGTGCGTGTCGGATGACGCGCTTCTGATCTGATTGATGAGTACCGAGATAAGATTTGACTTTCCTGAACCCGTTGTTCCGGCAATGATGATTTGCGTGTTAGCGATGTTACGGCTATTGATGTCGAGTGTGGCATCCATACCGTTTTCATATTGGCCAATGAGCAGATTAAGTTCTGGGATGGCTGAGAGAGAGCGTCCGCCACGCAAGGGCATATAGGTTAGCCATTCATCAATAGCTCCTTCTTTCAGAAGGATGTCGCGACCGCGAAGGATTTCACGGCCTATCACACGGCTCACCACCTTGGGAGCAGTCCAATCGGCATCCACATCGTGATAGCGCAACTTCAGTAATGCTTCAAACAAGTCGCCTATGTTAGACTTAGTGAAAAACGTAGTTGCATAAGGTGTTCGCGATAGAGTCAGGCTCGTGGTGGCTTCGTCAATAACACGTTTCGACTTGTCGCTAAGACCAGCCAGCAGACAAATACGCAACACGTTACTCTGATTCAAAGTAACAGGTCTGACGTTTTCGGTATATTCATCAAGATTCAACCGTTGTTCAATGAGGGCTTTCACATCAGCAATGCGCTCGTGCATGTCCTGGACTGCGGTGACACCCTTTATTGTCAATTGTGCGATATTGTTCATGGCTGTTAGATTTCTTTGGTTTGTAGTCCGAAATAGTCTTCAGTGATGGTGGTACACTGATTCTGTTTGTCGCGGTGCAGCGTGTAGGTTTTGGCCACATACGCCTGCAGGCGGTCGAAGTCGTGCTCGGTGGTGATTTCAGTATCGGTACTGAGCAGGATGGTTTGGTGCGCCAAATCCGGGAAGTAGTGTTCCAGGATGACCTCGCGGCTTTCCTTATCGAGCACACCCATTACAGTGTCAATCATTACAGGTGGCTCATAGTCGCCTAGGTTATAGAGCACTTTCAGCAGCACTTGCATAACCGTTTGTTTGGCACCGGCATTGAGTTGGCTTAGGAAAATCTCGTTGCCGTCTTTGTGGTACATCTTGAACGAGATTTCATCGCTGTTGCCCGTGGAGAGTTCGACACGGCCAATGACACCAGCATAAACAACGAGATTTTGGTTCAACTGGTCGCGCATCATACGCTCGATACTGGCTTTCTTGGCACGAAGCAGTTTGGTTGAGAGTTGCTTGAAGAAGTCGGGCAGTTTGCAAAGCAAGTCATATTGTGGGTCGGGAATCTGTGGAATCTCGTAATCAAACTTACTAATCTGTCCTTCCAAATCCTTGATAGTAGCTTTCTTGGTGCCAATGGCATCTTTTAGTTCGTCGATACGCTTGGCATTGTTCTCATATAGTTGGATGATGGTGTAGTCGTTGCCATTCAAGCTGCGTTGGTAGTCCTTAATGAGTTCGCGCTGTTTGGGCATGTCGTGAATGTCCTGGTTGAGCATTTCTCTTTGCTCATCCAAAAGAATGAAGGGATTGGACATGGCAGTGCGAACCGTGTCTTTCAACAGCGTCACTTCGGCTGACGTGAAGAATGCAAACCTGTCTTCGACGGTGTTTTCCTTCTCTTGCCACAACTTCATCTCCTCAATCAACGAAGGAACATCAAGACGCTTACTTGGCATATAACGTTCTTCGATGACCTTGACAAGATTGTGTGTGAACAGTTCAATCTGTTGGTCAGTCAGGAGGTTGATTCTGGCACTGGCCACTTCCTCTTTGGCGTGGAGGATGACCTCAACTTCAGTGCTGATGATGCTGGCCAGCTTCGGGATGATCACTTGCGTTTCGATATCCTTGGCCATGGCATCGACATTTTGCAAGTACTCAGCTTCAGCTTTCAGGGTAGCTTGTATGGTCTGCTCTACCTTCTTAATCTTGTCACGGGTAACGTCATCGGCGTTGCGGCCTTCTTTCAGTTGGTCATACTGTTCTTTGTGCTCGTTGGCATATTCGAGGGCTTTGGCATAATCATCGTCGAGCTTTTCAACTTCTTTTTCCAACTGTTGTTTATCAGCCACTAATTTGCCATACGCTTTGCGTTGGTTCTCATTCTCCATACGCTCGGCTTTCTTTTCAGACAACAAGGCATCAGCGGCTTTGCGCATCTGACTGTATTTGCTGAAGCCCATGACCGAGTTGATATTATTCATTATCAACTTGTTGATTTGCTCTTCCTTGACCAACTCGCTGGTTTTCATGGCATCGAACAGGAAATAGTTGCTTAGCTCGGCGGGTAGGTTGGCTGTGATGATTTTGTTCACCACCTCTTCGTTTTGTGCCCTATCGGACTGGGATGAACCACTGCCATAGACGAAGTTGTTGCCGCCCATGGAGAGTGTGACCGATTCGACAACACGGTCGTTCAGTACCATATAGGCGCGTTTTAGCCTGTATTGCTCTTCCTTGGCCAGCACCATGCCCGTGAAGTCGATTTGCAGCACGATTTGGCTGTTGTTAAAGCCTTTGTTCTCGACCATCACGCCTGCATTGAACAATTCCTCAAAGTGTTTTACACTCTTAATCTCCAAGCCATACAACGCATGATAGATGGCATCGAAAAGCGTGGTCTTACCGCAGCCGTTACCACCACCAATTAGGATGATGGGACGGTCTGCCGTGACTTCAAGGTTCAAGTCCAACTTCCTGTAGGTCTTATAGTTTTCGGCGTAGATTCTCTTGATCTTCATGGCTGGACGTTTTTGATGGCACGTTTCATGATTTTCGTAAGGGTGCGCTCATCCACTGTGTTTTGCTGGGTTCGCGCTTCATTATATGGCTTCAAGATGTTCTCTTTAAGCCATTCCTCATTGATGTCGTTGTCGCGACAGGTTTGGAGGATGAGTTCCATATCTTCCTTGCGCACGCCGTAGTGCAGGAAAACGCTATCAATACCTTTGCTCATATTCTTGTGTTTTTTCAATTATACTCGTCAGGGAAAAACGCATCCCAACCTGTAACATCGGAAGTGGTTTGGATGGCATATTTGCAGTAGTACCACACATCGTTCTTTTCCACAATCACACCGCCCTTCAGGTTTTCGTCGGGGCATTCTTTCATGTAGGCCAAAAGTGCGTTGTGCTTGCTGGGGGCTTCGGGGTCGCTGTTCTCGGTCTTGGTGTCGAAGAGGAACACCTGGCCGTTTTTCATGCGGATGATGAAATCCACATAGAATAGCGCCTTCTCGCCATTGCTTTGCTCGTAAGGTATGGCGTAGTGCTGCTTACCTTCATCGCCGTTCTTATACCACCAGTCGATGCTGGCGGCATGGCTTTCGAGGAAATCGCGGAACATCTGTTCGGGATTGGAAGCTTTCTTCAGCTCGATGAAGGGCTGCAACGCATGGTCTTTCACAGTAGGCTTGACTTGATGGGTTTCTTCTTTGTAAAGACGTTCGGCAGGTACTTCCCATGTGTAAGGCTCGAAGCCACGCTGACGGGCTTGGCGTTGACGAGCTTGCAGAATGCGTTCGTAGCGATTGAGCGCCTTTGCAATGATGTCTGAGAACTTGGGCTTGTTGGAATGGTATAAAATGACCTTCTTGGCATCGGTTTCAAAAACCTCAAACAACTCTTCCATTGCGGCAAGCAAGTAGCTGGCCAGGACATCGGTACTGTGCGTCTTCTCGAACTTGCCCAGATGGGAACGACAATAGGCAATATAGATGCTGTGGATTTCGCCAGCGGTACGGGCAAACTTGCGTTTTTCGCCTACCTCGATGATGCCTAACTCATTTTGGAAGACCACATCAGAAGGGATTTCCACATTGATGGTAGTGACATCAAAACGAATGTGTGACTTGGCAATTTCGCGGTTGCGGGAGCATGTTGACACAAAGCCATCGTCACCCTCTTCCCGTGGCACTTCCTCGCCATCCAGTTCCTCAAATGAGAATAACAACGGTTGGTAGGTCAAAAGCCAATTGTCGGTGAAGGTGTCGATGAGCACCTTCTTGAAGTCGGGACCAAGACGGTTACGGTCGCTACTCTTTCGCTCGCTGTAATATGAAAGGAGTTCTACGTTGTTGAGGTTTTCACGCCTGATGGCCTGCAGGGTGTCGGTGCTGAGGTAGTCCATATCCTCGGCAACAATCTGGATGCGGTCTTTGCTGATGTCGGTATAGACATAGCCGACATTAAGCATGTTGTTGGTGTAGAACTTCTGTTCAGGCATTCGCAGGATGCGACCCACGGTCTGAATGGTGAAGGTATCGCTCTGCAACTTGCGGAAGATAAGCAATACAGCAGCACGGGGACAGTCCCAACCTAAAGCGATGGCTTGCTTGAAAAGAAGGACTTGTGCCAGGTTGTCGGGCTGTTCAAGGTCGGTGAGGTTGGCTTTCTCACTGGAGAGCCAGATGGCGAGTTTGCCATTGTCCGTATCGATGCCTTTGACAGCTCTCAGATAGGTCTTTACTTGGTCAGCAATCTTGTTGTCCTCTTCCGTCATGCTGAGAGAAGTGTCGTTGGGCAACTGGATCAACAGCAGCGGATTAATGTTTACACCGAGTTCCTGATAGGCTTGTGCCAAGTGGTTGCGCTTCTCCAAGGCACAACTGATGAGGTGCTGGTTCAGCTCGCGGTCATCGTTGTAGCCTTGCGCAATGTCAGGATTCAGGATGACCTGCTTCTTGATCATCTCTTCTTTTACTACTGCTTCGCGAGGAATGTTGACGATGTAATCGCTTGGGGTCTTCGGCGTGGCGGAAATTCGGATTTCCACCTTGGGATTGATGCGCTCCAGCACTTTCTTGGATTGGTCGGCGGTCTTCGACCAAAACAGGTGTTCCTCATCGATAATGACAATGATGGGGATGCCTTTTTCGTCTTGGGTGCGGCGGGTGATTTCGTAAAGCGACAGGTTTTGTTCGCTTTCACGAACTATGATGTTCTTTTCCTTGTTGATGCTTTCCCAGTTGACGAAAAGAATCTCACCCGGATGGATGTAGCCATCGGATTGGTCGATTTCGTCGTAGAGCATGGCGCGAAGCTGGCGGGTTTCTGCAAAACTGTTTTTCAGCTTGAAATAGCTTTGTTCGTGCAACTTATTGGGCGCAATCCAGATGTAGGCCACCTGCTTGTAGGGGCAATTGCCACGCGATTGCAGTTCCTCGGTGAGCGTTGCCAAGAGTTGCGAAGCCATGACGGTTTTACCTGACCCTGTAGGTGCCTTGAAAACGAGTGTGCGGCGTCGCCCACTGAAGCTGAGCAGTTCTATGGTCTTTTCCACCAACTCCCGGATGGCTTTCTGTTGGTATTTTAGATCCTTCATTGTTCACCTCCTTCCTCGAAATCAATGGTCATTGCAGAAGCTGTGGGTTGCGGTGCAGGCTCTGCTACTTCATCCAACAGGTGTTCCTTCTGCTTTGGCAATACGCGCTGGTAGGCATCGTAGATGGCGGCGGGCAGTGCCACAAGCTGCACTTTGTCCTGGACTTCGTAAAAGTCATCATCGAAAGCGTAGCGACCTGGTGAGAAAATATAGATTTTCAACATTGATTTTCCCAACTCTAAAGTTTTGATGGCTTCTACCAACTCGGTGACCACCTCTTCGCGGTAAACAACGAGCATGTGTTTCTGCCCGTCGCTAAAATAGCGGGCCAGTTGGGGTTTCAGTTTCAATGTGCCGAGCATTGGCTTCTCTTCGTAGAGATCTTCCTTGATGCAAAGCAAATCGGTGGCCGCATTGACCAAAGCACGCATATTGCGTTGGGTGCGCTCACGGGGAATGAACTCGGTGCGATAATAACGCAAGTTGTTGTCGTGCAAGCCTTCCACTGCTTGGCCTTTGGGCGTGGTGTAGCCTTGGATGACCCGTTTGTTGCGCTCGTAGGTGACTTGCTCGCAAATGCCGTTCTCGTTGTTGGTGACAAGGATGCACTGGCGATGACCACCATCCTCGGCATTGAGTTGCATGGTGGCGTGGAGTGTTGTACCAGAGCCAGCGAAGAAGTCAAGGACAGTTGCTGTTTTTACTTGAGCAGTAATGGAATTTAGTACATACTTAATTAAAGAAACAGGTTTAGGGAAATCAAAAGGTAAGGTTTCTTTTTCACAGAAGATATTACGCAATTCTTGGGTTGCATCTTCATTAGTCCCAACAGCGTCATCAACACCAAGCAGGGAAGACATCGCTTTAAATTTCTCACCCTGATTGTATCTTGATACATTTATTCTTAGGGTTTTGCTAAAATAGAAAATACTCCCATTTTTTAATTCATCATTTACAGTTTCTTGTGTCCACCTAAACCTTCCTTTAATGCTAAAATCATTACAAATAAAACCATCTTCAATAATAAGGTCATCAAATAATTCTACCGATAATTCACCATCGCCATAGCTGCCTTTTGAAATGAACAATGTTTTCACATCGCTTCCAACTCTAACAGTTTTTCCTTTAAATGATAATGTCGAAATGTTGTTAGGTCTATTTAAGAGAGGCACCAGCTTTTCAGCATAAGCTTTTTCACCGAATAATTCTATATTATCTCCTGTTTTTTTGTAAATAGTTAGATACTCGGTTACCTTTCGAAATTCTTTGCTTAAATTACTACCTTTCTTTTTCCTTAACCATGTTATCTCACCAATATATTTATCCTCACCAAACACTTCATCACAAAGCAACTTCAAATTAGCCTGTTCATTATCATCAATGGAAATGAAAATCACGCCTTTATCGGAAAGCAGCCGTTTGGCAATGCGAAGGCGTTTACTCATGAAGGAGAGCCATTTGGAATGTCTGAATGCATCTTCTCTCTCAACATAGGGTATTGTTCGATATTCATCACAAAAATCATCATAATAAGCAAAATCCTTGTTGCCCGTGTTGTAAGGCGGATCGATATAGATGACATCTATCTTGCCTTCGTGGGTGTAGCTGAGGACAGTGAGGGCTTCAAGGTTGTCGCCTTCAATGAGGATATGGTTGGGGGCATCAGGCTGGTCGCTAATGAGTGCGCGTTCTTTCACTTCTTTCAATACAGGCAACTCCTCGCGCAGGCGTTCTTCCACGTCCTCGGGCTTGTCTTCCCAAACGAGGCCGTATTTCTTGTGCTGCTTGAGCAGTCCTATCAGGTTGCTCTTTTCCTCGTCGGTGAGGCCTTCGAGGTCACGGAGCTTTTTTATGAGTTCAGTTTTGTCAATGCGTCCGCTCATCGTTGAACTCTCCTATCTGTTAGGGTACAACGATGGCTGACAGATGCTTGGATTAGATTGTTCATTTGTTTGGTCGACTTTTGAGATCTAAACGCTTCTGTATGGTATGCTGAAAAATGGATCGTACCCGAAATCATCCATGTCCTAGAAATCGGGTAGTCGACCAAGATCACCCTTGAAGCGAACACTTCAGATAACGGGTACGCCATACAGGCGTATCCATTGTCCGAGGTTGCTTCAATGTTTGGTCGACATTTTGATTTCTAAACCTCAGTCATAAGATACGATATCTTATTCAGCAATATGTCTGCCAGTCGCTTTTTAGGGCGAAAGGCAGGGGCAAAGATAGGGAAAAAATTGATATAAAAGGAAAAGGATGGGAAAAAGGCGACTTACCGCCCATTGTTTTGCTTGGTTGATGTCCGGCGTGGGTGGGGATTTTGAGAATGCGCTTGCTGACGCTTATAAATGCATAGTTATCTCTTGCGAGAAATAGTGATATGCTATAACTATGAAGTTGTTTGATTGATTGTTGATTGGCAAAGCCAATTTTTTTGTATTTTTGACGGCTGAAATTAGATTCATGCAGGTAGGCGAGACATACGAGCATATCATCAATAGCAGCAAGTTGTACTGTGGCCCCAAGGTCACCTGCTACGCGTTGCTCACCAAGTACAACCGCATGGAGGACTATAGGAGAGTTTGGACGCATTTTTAGAAGATGTTTGGAGAAAAAGAATAGAATATGGGAAAGTTTGAGAGGATATTCAAGTTCATTCAAAAAGGGAAACTAACCCTTTTCGTCGGTGCTGGTTTTTCAATAAAAGCTGGCGCGCCAAGTGTGTCTCAATTGAAAGAGGCATTCATTGAAGATTTTCCAGCTGATGAACAAGATACTTTACGGGACCAAGGCTTGGACGAAATCACTGAGAAATACGTAAAAGAAGTATGTGGGGGTAGCAGGAATGAGTTGAATACCATTTTGGAACAAAAGTTCTCGTTCAACAGAAAAGATTTGACGGATCATGAACTTCTGGCAAAAATACCCCATATCAAGCGTATTTTCACCACGAACTATGATTCCTTGCTTGAAGACACCTATTGCCCTAAACATTGCCAAGTAATCAGGCATAGTAAAGACGCAGCTTATCTTGATGAAAATAAAGTTGCTGTATTCAAAATCCATGGTGATTTTGAGGCTAAAGACGACATCATCATTACGCAATCAGACTACAATAAGTTCGTAGAAGGTGCGCCTGACAAGTATCTCTGGGATTTATTAAAAACGGAATTTGTCACCAGGAACTTTTTGTTCTTGGGGTATAGCCTGAAGGATTCAAATGTGTTGGAGTCGTTGTTTGATGTGGAAAAGCATCTGAGCAATAATCGAAGAGAACATTTTATCGTTGTGCCCAATATGAGCAAAAGAGATTCGGGGCGTTTGAAGAAGCACGGAGTGGAGTATGTGCAGGGAACGGCCGAGGAGTTTTTGACGGCATTGTTCGATTATTTGGAGCAGAATGCAAAAGGTGATTTGGAGAATGATATCCAAACCAAGGAAAACATCGAGTTTTTCAAACAACACAACATGACACCAACGATTAGTCATGGTGATGGGAAGAACCGTGTCTTGGATGTTCAATCCTTGGATGGCAATCCGCTGGCTTCAAAATGCCATTTTATGCTTCCAGAAAGGTATGCAAACCAATTAAGGGATATTGATTTTGAGAAGCAGGGTGTCGTAACGAAGCAGGGAGACTTGCCTCATCTTGAGATTCCCGCGTCTGAAATTAAAAATTTCAATTTTTCCATTGGAGGAATCAGCTTTTCTAACGGAGATGGCCTTCAAAAGCTATTGGTATATCCCGTTAATTCTCAGCATGATGTCACAATTACGGTACCTAAGTGCGAATTCATAAAAAAGACGACTTGCATTATTTATAAAAACGCTCCTCTGGAGTTTATTATGCAAGTGGATTGTGAGGCGTTTTATATGAAGGTCTCCTATCGGTTTGAGAATGAACAGAGTAGTTTGAAGAATGGCGGTTTTATTGTAGAATTAAAAGACAATTATTCCGACAATGATCTTGCTATTCAATGGATGACTGCGATGCGATGCGTTAGCGAGGGAGGAACATTGAGAGTTCATGTCAGTGGGATGAATCCAATAGATTTGAATGGCTTAGAGGATGAAAAAAACAAGACCATTTATTCCAATTGTCTAGATTATTATAAGAACCTCAAGAAGATCGAATTGGGATTGAATGTTTGTTTTGACAAATACGAGAACTATAGTTTTAGGAGATACCAAGAGTCCATCAAATTGGTAAGTGCCATCTCGAAAGAGCCTGTGATTACTCATGATGGGAACGGGACATTATCCTATACCATACCTAAAGTAGATGTAAATGACGACATGGTGAGATGCATAAAAGAGAACAAGCCGTTTGTTGCAGTCATGACCCAACAGACTGATGAGAACGTGGTCCTTTGCGGGCATTTATTCGGGCCGTTGTTCGCAAAAACCTTGTATATCAGTTGTCACGCTGTCTCGTTCAATTCAATAGACGATGAGCAATACGCAGTAGAGATGAGAAACGACAATGATTACAATCAGGTATGGTGGGGCTTTGAGCCTTTCACTGTAGGGACTAACCCGGAGAATATGTTGGAATAAATGGACTGTATTTTAATGACGTTTTACACAATTGAGAAAAATAAACTATTTTTGTCGATTAAATCGGATTTGTTATGATTTCAAAGATAGAGATAAAAAACTACAAAGCATTCGGAAACGAAGTGAACACATTGGAATTGCGTCCTATCACTTTATTGATTGGCAAAAACAGCAGTGGAAAAACTTCGTTGTGTAAGTTGTTACCCTTATTGGAAAATGCGACATCAGGTGAACTTGACACTCCGTTGCTTTTGAAGAACAACGATATTACCCTTGGAAGTCGGTTTGAAGACTTGTTCCACAATGGTTCAACCACCGATTTGGAGTTCAAAGTGTATTATGAAGACAATAATGTTGTTGGGGCTAGCTATCTAATGCTTGATGGGAAACTAATGGTATATCATTATCAGGCAGGGGGACAAGATTTTCCTTTTTTCGAAAGAAAGATTTCAGAAAAAGCGACATTCAATGGATTGATACATTACAACATTCTTCGCCAACTCAACCTTGACCCTGCTCAATTCAAATTCAAAGTCGATTATCTGGGCCCTATCCGAATTGAATCCAAAAGAACCATAGAGTTTGAGGGCTATGGCAAAATAGAGTCGGTTGGATTGAAGGGCGACAACACCTACAGCATCCTCTTGAATTCTTATCTTCAAGAGGATGGGTTGTTCTCCAATGTTTCAAAATGGATGGAGGACAATATGGAAGGGCAAAAGCTCGCGTTCAAAATGACGGCTCCTGGTACTTATGCACTAATGGTTGTTAGAGACGATGCAGAGGTGAATGTTGCTGACGTTGGTTTTGGCCTATGTCAAGTGTTGCCTGTCATAACCCAGTCTTTTATGCCAAAGGGAGGAGACGTTGCGGTCATTGAGCAGCCTGTTCTGCATCTCCATCCTGCTGCACATGCCAATGTTGCTTATCGGCTTGCTGAATCCGCAAAGACAACGGGAAGGAAGTACTTAATCGAGACGCACTCGGAGAACTTCTTGTTGGGTCTTCGTAAACTGGTTTCCGACCCCCAATCGGATTTCAATGTCGATGATGTCATCATCTATTATGTAAACCACGATGGAGAAGCCGCCTATTTGGAGCCGATTACAGTTGATGAAAACGGGGAACTGTCGTCATGGCCTACGGGTGTGTTTAGCGAGAGTTTTGATTTGATGGCGGAAATAATGAACAACAAGAAATGATTTTCAAGATCGACCATAACTACGCATCGACCCTAAGAGGGGCGGCTCTGTCTGATTTGTGCTGCAAGATGATGGAGAAAGGGCACTTTATTGACTGTGATGGAAATACTCTTGCGTTGATTAAGAACTGCATCCAAACCAATGCCAGCACTACACAAACGGAGTGCTTTACAAAATACAAGGGTTTTAGCATTACTGCTGAGTTACGAAAGTACTTGACTACTATTCTTGTTGATGGTACTCATTATTCATTAGAAGATGTAGATAGGATGGTCAGCAAGGAGAGCAGGGTGCTGGTGGAGAACGGCCCATACGAATGGGATGTGTACAAGAAGATGATGGGTGTCTTTGAGCGTGACAGGAAATATGGCAATGTTTTCCAATTGCTGATCAAGGCACGAAACAAATCCTGTCTTACCGATTTGCATTGCGGTGGTTGTTCTACAATGGTTGCCATGATTAAGTACCAAGAACAGAACGATTACAAGAATGTATTTGCGGAGAAATCATGTGTTGTTTTTGACAGGGATACTAACGATGAAATATCTTTTGATTCCCAAAAAAATGGTTTATTCAGATTATTATGCAACAAAGACAACACCACGGTTTCCAATAGTGATATCTACACTTTGAACCAAAGTCACTATTATTGGCACATGTGGTATAAAAGAGAAATAGAGAACTATTTTACAGATGATTGTTATATAAAGGAAAATGTAAATGTGTCTGGCTTTCCAGCAGTGTCGAATCAGAGGGATTATTTTGAGATAGATAAATCATCGGCTCCTGGATATGACAAACCTTTATTGTCATCTGTTGCGGAACACATGAGCAGATCTGATTATGACACAATTGCTTCAAAAAAGTTTTTGGTTAATGGAGAATTGTTGTCAGAGATACAATTATTTTTGCTAAAACTTGTAAAAATCATATAATATGTCGGGAATTTCAATTAAGCCGGATCGCGAGTATTTGCGCGAGATTTGTTCAAAGATTGAAGCTGGGAAATATGGTATACCCGTTTTCCAAAGAGATTATGTTTGGAAGCCAGAGCAGATTCTCGATCTTTTTGACAGCATTGCAAAGGGCTATCCGATTGGAACCATCATGTTGTGGCAGCCGAAAGAGTATTATCCAAAGACAAAGGATATTCTTACGGATGAGGTGAAAGATCAACCGATACCCGAGTATTACGTGTTGGATGGTAGGCAACGGCTAACAACTTTCTTTGGCTGTGTATCCAATCGAGAAGATAAACAGAACTGTTTCAAACTCAGTTACAATTTAGCCACCAAGTCATTCGAATATTCCAAAAAAGACAGAAAGGAAGTATTGCTTGTCTCAGACATTTACGATACATTTACAATGCTGAAGCGGCTGCAAGAAATAATGGATTCGGTTGATGAACAAAAATCCAAGGAATATGTTGAAACAGCTCGACGTATGAATGCGATTTTGCAAGGGTATGAGACAGGAGAAATCATGTTGAACAACTGTACCTTGGAAGAGGCAGGAGTGGTGTTTTCACGAATCAATTCGAAAGGAACAAAGATATCAAAGGCTTCGATGTTGCAGGCCGTATCGTACAAAGGAGCCGAAGGCATCCTTTTGTCGGATGAAATTGAGGAAATCTTAAGCAAATTGTCTCAATACTCATTTGACAAATTGTCTTCTGACGATATCCTTAATTGTTTCTATCGTTGGTCGTCAAAAGATTTCTACAACGCTAAAATGAATGATTTGGAGAGCGTTGATTTCACAACCAATTTGGCCGAGATAACTGATACAATCATTAGGGCTGTAGTTTTCCTTTACAATGACTGCCTGGTGCTTTCCTCCGATATTCTTCCATACAAAAAACAGTTGGTCGCTCTGACTTGGTTCTTTAAAGAGAAAAAGAACCCATCTGAAGATGAAATCAAAGAGTTGAAGAAGTGGTTCTATTACACTTCGTATTGCCAAACTTTTCAAAATAGTTCGTTGTCAAATGTACGTTCTGTTTTTCGCCGTTTCGAGGATTTTATAAAAGGACGTAAAAGCACGGCTATTGATTATGAGCCAATAGAGATGAAAGGTTTTGGAGATGATAAGTTCACTATCAATTCCGCCAAAGCTAATTTCATGATGCTTTCCATTATCCATCACGCCCGAAAACAAGTCCCTGTTATTACGATGAACTATATGGGGTATATTCGGATGGGGGGTAAGGATGCAGCCAATTATTTCCCAGAGCTTTTGTCCGATGATAAAACCATTCTTTCCAATTGCTTCTATTTCAATGGCAATTATTCAGACCAGCAACTTGACAGATTTGTGCTTACCAAGGAGATGTTGATGTCGTTTATCAGCGGTCAGAAGGATAAGTTTGTTGAAGCCAGAAATAAAGCGATTGTTGATTGCGAAAAAGAATTGCTGAAAGAACAGGGGATTGTTATGAAAGAAAAACAGTAAGTCGCTCCCTAATTGCAAACGAGGTTTTGTTGCTGGTGACAAATGTGAACAATAGTCTGGCTGCTCATTTGAATTATTAACATTGGATTTGAAGAATTGGCGAGAGGATGAAGACAGTTGTGCTGAATTTGCGGCTTACCGCCCATTGTTTTATTTTGTTAATGTCCAGCGTGGGTAGGGATTTTGAGAACAAGCCCTAAATATCGCCGATTATCTCTATTTTACAATCAAAATCATCTATTTATATGTAAATTTCGTGATTTTTTCACGAAAATACGAATTAAATATTGATTTTCGGTTTTTATTTTATATCTTTGCAGCCGAATATCTTTTTAAACAACGGCAACTATGATACAGGAGTTTCAAGTACAGAATTTCTATAGCATCAGGGAACGGCAGTCCATCAGTTTTGTGCCGACCAATGACGACAATATGCGTGGGCAATATGTCCATGAAGTGGCAGATGGAGTCGGGCTACTGAAGGTTGGCATCGTGTATGGTAGCAATGCCAGCGGTAAGACCACCTTGCTCCAGGCCCTGTCATTCTTCCGCAGCGTCATGATCGACAAACCAGAATCGAAGATTGACGACATGGGATTCTTCCCATTCTTGCTCGACAAACACAGCGAGGGGGAGCATTCGCACATGCAGATGACATTCTGGGTAAAAGGAGAAAAGTATATCCTACATCTTGAATTCGATAGTAAGCGGATTTACGAAGAGTCGCTGCTTGTATATACTAGCGCTCGCCCTGCCTCACTTTACAAACGTGTCTATCAACCAGACTCCGACCATACGGAAGTGACCTTTGGCAACAACGCTGGAATAAAAAAAGCCGATCAGCGCGCTATCACTGGAAATACCACCAACAACTGTACGGTAATGGCCGCCTTCGGACAGTCGAACGCTCGTGCTTCAAAACTTAACGATGTGTTTGAGTTTTTCTATTCTGGCTTACATGCCGTTTTGAGTCCAAGGAATTCTTTGTCGTTCGATGTGAAAAGCGAACTCAGGAATGACAAGGATGGCAAGAAAAAGCGATTCCTGCTCCAACTGCTGAAGGCAAGCGACTTTAACATCGTTGACATGACACTTAACGAACTTGAAGAATCCATCACGCCTGAAATGGAAAAGGCTATCAATAGTGCTCCGATATCCGAAGAGGCGAAGATAGAGATGCTCAAGCGCGGCACCATCAAGCATGATGACATTATGTTCAGACATATAGGCGAGGATGGAGAATACGAGTTGCACGAGCAACTGGAATCTGCAGGAACGCATCGGTTCTTGGGGATGTCAATGGTCCTGTACTATGTATTGCACACGAACAGTTTCATTCCCATTGATGAGGTAGAGACGAGCATCCATTATGAGCTCCTTTCGTTTTTCATCAAGCTGTTCCTTGCCAACAGCGAGGGCTCGTCACAGATACTGATGACCACCCATGACATCAACCTGCTGAACGAAGATTTCATCCGTAGAGATGTGGTGTGGTTTACGGACAAGAGCCAAGTGGGAGCCACCCAACTCAAACGACTCTCATCGCTCGGTCTCCACAAGACCATGAATCCATACAACGCCTACAAACAGGGCAAGCTGGTGGATCTACCTTTCCTCGGAAGTGTTTACCTTGAAACAGAGTAATTGGATATGGCAGTAAAAAAGAGCATAGCAATCATAGGCGAAGGCGAAACCGAGTGGTGGTACTTTGAGACCCTCCGTGTCGCTTGTCGCTATAAGTTCAAGGTGGCCCCCGACTTCCCTCAACATTCCGACATTCCTCACATGGCGAAACTGGCAGAGGACTATGTGAAGCGCCAGACAGACTACGTG